>Ga0209998_10000506_pt1 | contig 10661 bp, 9 predicted proteins | sample EndophyteCoNSPM_FD_187576 | JGI IMG/M metagenome (GOLD analysis project Ga0209998, IMG submission 187576) | Arabidopsis thaliana rhizosphere microbial communities from the Joint Genome Institute, USA, that affect carbon cycling - Endophyte Co-N... | ecosystem: Host-associated > Plants > Roots >... | reverse complement strand
GAAATTCCACCGATGCTACGCGGTTGAGTACTTCCTGCCGGTCGCGAAAGATGTCAGTGCCGAAATCGAAGTAGACCTTGATGTCGCTCAGGCCGAAAATCGAGAGGGAGCGGATGTCGGTCAAGCCGGGCATCCCGGTCAGCGCCACCTCCATAGGGATGGTGATTTGCCGTTCGATTTCTTCAGCCGACCACCCCGGATTCTGGGTGATCAGCTCGACCATGGGAGGGGAAGGGTCCGGATACGCGATAATATCGAGCAGATGAAACGAGTAGAGCCCACCGAACAGCAGCGCCAGTCCCAATGCGCAGAGCAGGATGCGCTGGACGAGGGATATCTCGACGAGACGGGCGATCATCTATATCAATGAACCCGGGAAATCTGGAGAAACAGGAGGGTGCACCCGTTCAGCCACCTTTGACTTCTTGGCCTTTGATCAACACCGCGCCTTTGGTCACGATCCGCTGGCCTGGCGTCAGCCCCTCAAGCACGCGCATCTGATCGGGGGTGAAATTTGAAACTTTGACCTCGTGCCTGACGTAGCGGTTGGGCTCTTCGACGACGAACACGAATTGTTTGCCGTCGGATTCCAACACCGCCTCTTTTGGCACGACGAGGATTTTCGTCGCATCGCCCACTTGAATATGCAGGCGGGCGAACATTTCAGGCTTCAGTCGATGGTCCTGATTGTTCACCCAGGCTCGTAGCTTGATCGTCCGGCTGGCCGGATCGACGACATCGCCCACCGAGGCCACAGTCGCGGGAAAATCAACTTCGGGATAGGCCTCCACCTTGACCTTGGCAAACTGCCCCTCCTTCACCAACGCCAGATCCCGCTCGTAGACGTCGGCGACGACTTGCAGCATATCGAGATCCGCCACCGTAAAGAGGACCTGGTTGGCGTCGCCGCCGACCGACTGTCCTGGCGTCACCACACGCTCGACCACGATGCCCGTCAGCGGACTCTTCATCTCAAATCGAGAGGTGATTTGCTGCTTATCAAGAGGTTTGTTCAATTCCTCGGCAGGCACGCGCAAGGACAACAGCCGTTCCTTGGCCCGCCGGAACTCCGCCCTGGCCTTCACCAGTTCATTCTCCGCCTGCTTCAGGTCTTTCAGCGGCAGGGCCTTGTTGGAGTAGAGATCTTTCGCCAGCTCGTGGGAGCGGGTGGCGTACTGCAAGTCCGAGTCTTCCTTGACGTATTCTGAATAGGCTTGCGCGATATCCGGGCTATCGATGACCAGAAGAACCGCTCCGGCCTTGACCCGGTCGCCCAGATGCGCCCGGACCTCGACGACACGTCCTTGCAACGGAGAGGAGATCTTGGAGTAACGGTCTTCGCCGTAGGCAATCTTGCCGGACAAACTAAGATCCTGCTGCATCCCGCCGTAATCCACGACGCCGGTTTCGACGCGAGGAGTGGCGTCCTGAGGAAGAGTGCGGGTCTTTCCGTGCGGAGGGGTGGCGGCGTCCGAATTGGCCGGTTGGTCTCCCTTCCCACAGGCGGTGAGGCAAAGGAACGATAGAGCCACAACAGAGAAAAGGGATCTGTTAACAGATGTGATCATGAGGCAATCTCTTGGCCGACCGCCGATTCCAGTTGCAGCACGTTCCGCTGGTAGTTGAACAGGGCTTCGATGTAGTTCTGTTGAATCGTGCGCGAGGTTCGCGCGGCGTCGAGCAGATCGAGAATGGTGGCCCCTCCCCGTTCATACGCTCGTTCGACGATGGTGAAGGTGGCGCGCGCATCGTCCAGCACTCCGCCTACGTAGGCTTCCACCAACCGCCGGCTGTGCATGAGATTCCGGTAGGCGACTTCCACTTCATTCTCAACCACATTGAGGGCCTTATTCAAGTCCGCTTCGGCCGTCTGCACGGCAACTTCTGCCTGCCTGATCCCGCCCTGATTGCGGTTGAAAAGCGGAACCGGCAAGCCGAAATTGAGCGCCCACTGCTGGGGGTTATCGGGTCCTAACGATCCTTGTATGGCGTACCCGGCGCCGACGGTGACGTCCGGCACTCGATAGGCCTGCGCCAGCCGCAGATCAGCTTCCCGCTGCGAAAACGTGAACCGTTTGGACCGCACGTCCGGCCGAACATCCACCGCGACCAGCCGCAATTTTCCGATCTCGGGATCGAGACGCCTGAACTCCAAATCGGTGGTCAGTTCCAGCGTGAGCGCCGGTGAGAGACGGAGCAGTTGCCGCAGGTCCCCTCGAGCCGATTCCGCCTCCTGCAGGGATTGAATGACCATCGAGTGGAAATCGACCATTTGCAGACGGATCCGGATGAGGTCGACTTCGGCGATATACCCCTTTTTGAAACGGATCGTATTGATGTCGAGAATCCGAGAGAACCGGTCGCGGTTCTCTTCCGCCAGGGCCAACCGTCGCTGTGCCAACTGCACCCGATAGTAACTGTCCTTGACGGTAAACCCCAGTTGACGAACGGCATCCTCGAACGCCGCTTCAGCGGACTGCGCCCCGAATCCCGCGCTTTCGATCCGGTATCCTCGCTTGCCGGCCAGTTCAAATAGCTGTTGGGCTTGAAAGAAAAGCTGTCCACCGGTAGACAGGGTTCTGCCTTGAGTATACGAACTCAACGTACCAATTGACGCGACCGGATTGGGAAATAATCTCGCGGTGATCTGTTGCCCTTTGCTGTACTCGATGCCGTATTTCGCGATGAGGACGTCGAGATTCTGCTGCAGAAACAGGGCCAAGGCGTCGGTCAGGCTGAGTCGAATGGAGCCTGGCGCGCGCTGCTCGGCGGCCGGAGGAACAGGGGGTGTGGCGGACCAGGCTTGAACTGGTAAAACGAGAAGCAAACCGGCGAGTAACAACGTCGAACAGCCCGATCGCCTATCTTGCCGAAACACGTATGGTTCCTCGCAGACGACAAGTGCGCGTCGAGGCGATCATGGAACCCACCTCATAGGATCAGCTGCATTATACAGTGTCCGACAGACGATGCAAATAATCTGAGGATAAATCAGCACTTAGTTACTGAGGATCGAGCGGCGGCGAATCGTTGAAGGTTTTTACCGCGCGGGGAATGTGGGAGGAGGACGGCGGGCAACTACAGGTCCATATCGGGTTTGGAATTGGACGCACGCAAGTGCTTGCGCACCCGCACCTGCTCATGATGCTTCCGCAACAGCTGCTGGCGGATCGCGTTGCGGTCCTCGGCAACGATCCGGACCAGGCGGTCGACATCTTCCGCATGGTCCCGAACCAGTTCGGAGAGTTTCTGCATTTGCGACTCGAGATGTTCGAGACGCCAGCGAAGGCCTTCCTGATCGTCTTCAGAAGCAGACTTTTTCTTGGAAGCGACGACGACTTTTTTCGCCAGGGACGACACCAGCACATCCTGTTTCATATCCACCCCTTCAGCCCACCGCTCGAATGAACAATCACCGGTGTGGTTCGTAGTATCAACTGCCCCACAGCGGATGTCAACGGATTCGCTTTCTTTCTATTTGCTCAGGGTTCCTGCTACAATCGCGGCCATGCAGAATATCTTTACCATGGTGCTGGCCGGAGGCCGAGGCGAACGGCTGCATCCGCTCACCGAGCACCGAGCCAAGCCCGCCGTCCCGTTCGGGGGAAAGTACCGCATCATCGACTTCACACTGAGCAACTGCCTGAACTCCGGACTGCGGAAAGTCGCCGTCTTGATTCAGTACAAGTCGCACTCCCTCGACCGCCACATCCGCACCGGCTGGGACGTCTATAACGCCGAACTGGGTGAATACATTGCGTCGATTCCTCCGCAGCAACGGATCAGCGAAGAATGGTACCGCGGCACTGCTGATGCCGTGTATCAGAACCTGTTCTTGCTCGACACCGACCAGCCGGAATACGTGCTCGTGCTCGCGGGAGATCACATCTATAAGATGAACTACATGGAAATGTTCCATTGGCTCATCGCCAAAAGCGCGGACGTCGTCGTTGGCGCCTTGGACATCCCGATCGAGGAATCCAAGCGGTTCGGCATCATGAGCGTCGACGAGGATTTCGCTGTTCAGGAATTCAATGAAAAACCGTCGAATGCGACTCACATTCCCGGCGATCCCTCCAAAGCCTTCGCCTCGATGGGCATCTACCTCTTCCGCGCGAAAAGCTTGCGAGAGGAGTTGATCGCCGACGCCCAGGAGAACACGGCGCACGATTTCGGCCGGAACATCATTCCACGCATGATCGGCTCTCGCCGGGTCTACGCGTTCAATTTCCAGGACGCCAATAAGAAGGCCGTCAAGTACTGGCGCGATATCGGAACGCTGGACGCCTACTGGGAAGCCAACCTCGATTTGGTTGCCGTCGATCCACTGTTTAATCTGTACGACCAGCAGTGGCCCATCCGCACGTATCAAGGCCAATTCCCGCCGGCTAAGTTCGTGTTCGCACAGGATTACCAGGGCGGCCGCATGGGCGTCGCCTTGGATTCTATTGTGTGCGGCGGGTGCATCATCGCCGGGGGCCGAGTCCAGACCTCGGTCCTCTCCCCCAACGTGCGCGTTCAGGACCATGCGGATGTCCGGGAGTCGGTGATCATGGAAAATGTGGTGATCGGCGAACAGTGCCGCATCAGGCGCGCCATCATCGACAAGGATGTCAGTATCCCCCCCAAGACCGAGATTGGATACGATCTCGCTGCCGATGCCCAACGCTTCAAGGTCACGGAATCCGGTCTTGTTGTCATTTCGAAGGGTATGAAGCTGAATGCCTCCCTCGATACATCCGGTTGACCTGATAGAAGCCCTCCGGCAGAAACACCTCACCCCCGCCATCGTGTTCCTGACGTCGAGACGCGCCTGCGATGAAGCGATGGAGTCTTTCGATCATACGCGCTCTTTCCTGCCTCCGGTCCGCCAGGAGGCAATCGGCACCGTCCTCAAGCAGGTCATCGACCAATATCCGAGCATCGCCGAGCATCCGCTGATACCGACGGTCCAGCGCATCGGGGTCGCAGCGCATCATGCCGGCCATCTGCCTTCCTGGAAAATTGCCGTCGAGGAATTGATGCGACATGGCTGTCTCGACGCGGTGTTTGCGACGACGACCTTGGCGGCGGGCGTCGATTTTCCCGCGCGGACCGTGGTGATTACCCAATCCAGCATCCGCAAGGCGCGCGATTTTACGGACCTCACGATCGGCGAAGTCCAGCAGGTCGCCGGCCGCGCGGGGCGTCGCGGGAAAGATCTCGTGGGCTTTGCAATCGTGACGCCTTCGCCGTACATTGATCTCGGCGTCATCACCAAGGGCCTGACGGGACAGCCGGAAGCGATCAACAGCCAGTTCGTGATCAGCTATCCGATGGTGCTGAATCTGCTCAAGGCCCACCCGCTCGACCAGATGCAGGCCATCCTCGCGAAGAGTTTTGCCCAATTCCAACTGAATCAGCGTGCCGAGGTGCTCGAACGAAAACTCGACGAGATACACCGGCAACTCGAACCCTATGGCCCCCGCGTGTGTACAGACTGGATTTCCCAGTGGCAGTTGTTCGACCATGTCCGCCGCCAGCGGACGCACCGCACTCCTATGAGAAGACATGAGCCACCCGAAGTGGCGGCGCGGTTTCATTTCCTGACAACCGGACGCGTCGCAGGCCTCTCAAAAAGCCGCGGTGTGGTGTTGAGGCAATACCGGAGCAAGGGACAGAAAAGTCCAATGGTGACGTTGCTGCGGCCGGGAGGCGCGATCACGGAATGTCCGGCGGCAATCGTCACCGAGGTGTTCGACCATGTGCTGGACTGCGTGGAAGCGCCGGTCTATCCCTGGTGCACGCCGGACAGCATCGAACAGCTGCTCCGCGAATTGGAAGAGTTGCCTCCTCGCCTGCCCGTCCTGCCGATTCTGGTCCCCAAAGAGGAGTTGATTCCCGACGCCATCGTGCAGACGTTAGGTGATTTTTCCTGCCCGACCTGCCCATCGCGGTCCGCATGCCAGAAAGATCACGCCCATGCTTCAAAGCTCCGCCAGGAACAGCAGCGTCATACGAAAGCGATTCAGGCGCTCCGAACCAGTCTGTGGCACCGCTTTCAGGAAAAAATCGATGCCCTGCAGCGCTTCGGCTACCTCTCGCCCACCGTGCAACTGACGGAAACCGGTGAATGGGCCAGGCTCATCCGCATCGACCATTCGCTCTTGATCACCGAGCTCGTCCGTGCGGAGGCCTTCTCGGGCGCCTCGCCGGCATTATTGGCCGCTGTGATGTCGAGCATTGCTCACGACGATGACCGCCCGGGCGCATTCCCGCGCATCAGCCCGGGCCTCGCCTCTCTTCTGGCGCAGGTGCGAAAATTGGCTGAATCGCTCTCGCCATTCGAAGATCCTCCGCTTCTCCGGGCCGACATCGCCGCGATCACCGAACAGTGGATTGGTGATCCGACGCTCACGTGGATCGGACTGTGCAAGAAAACCACCATGGCGGAAGGCGACATTTATCGGTTACTCGCGCGGACGCTAGAATTTCTCTCGCAGCTGCATGGGTTGAGGCATACGCACCCGTCGCTGGCGGAAAGCGCCTCACAAGCGATTGCGACACTTCGTCGAGGCGTGTTGGAAGAACTTCCATGACACAGATCGAGCGCACTCGTGACCACTGAAGAACTCGAACGGCTTCTCGTCGAACAACCGGTTGAACTTCTGCATCGTCTCGCACGCGGCCGGGTGCATCGGCATTTTCGTGCAGGGAAGCGTCGACTGATCGAACTGTTGCTGCGACACTCGGCGGAAAATCGTCAAGGTTTCGAATCGGATTTACTGGCGTTGATCGCCGACCGACAGTCCCATCCAGCCGGACCTGCCGCACGGCCCGCCGTCGAGCGGCCGAGAGCAGCGGGGCACGGTCGCCCACATCCTGCCCATCACGAACCGGAACATCATGAACCTCCCGTTGCACTCGGTGCCTGGCTCGAAGGGATCGGCGTACCTCCACCCCAGCCGTTCGTCCCCGACCCTTGGCAGGAAGAAGCGCTGGCAAAGCTGCAACAGGGCGATGTGATCGTGAGCGTGCCGACGGGAAGCGGAAAAACCTATGTCGCTGTGGAGGCGGCACGGCGCGCCATGGAGGAAAACCGCACGGTGATCTACACGTCGCCGCTCAAGGCGCTGTCGAACACGAAATATACGGAATTTTGTCGCATCTTCGGCGCAGAACGGGTCGGGATTCTGACGGGGGACCGGCGCGACAACGCCCAGGCGCCGCTCTTGATCATGACCACCGAAATCCTGCGCAATCTGCTCTATGACGCGGCCGGTGGAGAAATCGATTTGCGGCTCGACACCTTAGGGCTCGTGATCATGGACGAATCCCAGTACCTCGCGGATCCGGAACGTGGAGTCGTCTGGGAAGAAACCATTATCTTCTGCCCGTCTCAAGCGAGACTCTTGCTCCTCTCCGCCTCCATCGGTAATCCGCACGATATCGCCGACTGGCTGACATCCATCCGTATTACCCCCTGTTACTTAATCAAGCACAGCAAGCGGACGGTACCTTTACGGGCCGGCTACCTTCATCCAGACGGCAAGCTGACACCGCTTTTCCGGACAGTCGGCATTCCTCACGGCCACCCAAACTACTTGCATCCGGAAGCCAGACGCCTGTTCGCCCGCTACGAAGACGAAACCATGCCTTCCGGCCGCCGTCGGTAACACGTCCCATCATTCATTCATAGGCTGTTTCGAAAGACGATCCGCAGCAACGAAGCGGCGAGGCGTGCGTTGTGTGGTACGTTGCAGCCTCTGAGGGTCGACACAACGCAGCTGACTTTTCCGACAGCCGTTTAAAAGGAATAGTTCAAGCCAAACGTGAGGCCTTGGCGGAACGTCTGAAGCTCCGTGAGCGGAAATTCATCCGAGGTGCCGTTCGCGCTGTGAAAGGTCACGTTGCCGTCAAGCATCCGATTCCACCAGATACGATAGCCGACGCTCGCAAAGAAATTTTTGATGATCATGAAGCGCGCGCCGATGTCCGCATCGGCACCGATGCCATACCCCAACATCGAGAGGCTTGGGTTTTGAGCCAAGTCGGGGCGCAGATGATGGACATCCGTGTTGTCGACAATGCTCACTGGAATCAATGCCACGGTGCTTTGGAGGCTCAGCCGGCGCGTGAACCGGTATTCGATCGTTCCTCCGACCCGGATCGAATGCCACTGCGTCGTATTGGTGATGACGGCAATGGTGCTGCTGACTGAGCTGTTCGGATTGCACAAAGGCTGAGTCCCGGGGATGCCGGGATCCAGATCGACGGTTTGCCCGGCCGTCGAGCAAGACACCTGCCCTAGCCCATTGGCGGTATAACGCTGGTACCAGTACTGGTAGCCACCGAAGACCTCCAAGTAGCCTCGAGCATGAGGAAACTCCACAATCCGCCGGCCGACGTCCGCATTGAGATACCACATGCTGTCGCCCTTGATATCGCTGATCGTTTGCGATGACGGCGCTCCGCCGTCGACCGCCAGGTAATCGTCGTCGGTCAGCCGTCCTCCGCCGATTCCGGCATATCCGCCGGTGAGTCGCCCGAACCACTTGGGAGTGATCCAGAGTTTAGCGGTGACTTCGAAGACGTTGGTGCCGACGTCCTGATACGTCAGCTTCGAGGTCGGATCCCCAAGTCCTGGGATCGAAGATGCGTTGTGCGCCCACTTGGTTTCTCCTGTACTGATCCAGGCCCCGAGACCCAGCTCGAATCTCGGACGCCGCTCTTCCGTATCCTGGGCGAACACCGCCTGGCTTTCGACGCCTGCCAACATGAGCAGTGCTGCGACAGCGAATCGCAGTTTCATCGTCGAGCGCCTCCTCGTTGGATGGTGACCGTGTCGATGCAGCGGTCCACGGCTTCAGGCATGACCCGCTGACAGGCCGACCGGATGTCCTCGAGTGCAAAGGCGCGCTGCACCAGGGCGGCCCACCAGACAAGCCAGCTCCCCAGCACGAAGGCTGCAAGGATGCCGATACACCATTGCATGACTAGTTTGACCGGAAACACGGCCGGTGCTGGACTGGCGGCAGGCGCGGCGTCATCTGAAACAATATGGAGGTTTGGCATGTCAGACTGCGCTCCTGAAAAGGTTAGGCCTATCCTACTGGAGTTTGGACAATCTGAACATTCTTTTGTGTTCTTTTTCGGCAGAACGCTCTGAAGAATGCTCAATGCTGCACACCAACGCCTGGTAGTTCCTACAGCGAATTTCCAGGTTCAGTCGATCTTCTTGCAATTTTTAAAGGAATTCGGACGAGCTTAGAGACAAGGTATCCGTCCAGCATGGTGGCATGTACGTTGCTACGTTCCACACGACCACTAGGAGGCGGCAATGAGCTACATTCACACTGCGGCGCTTGTCACCACTCTCCGGACCGCATTGTTCCTTGCCGCGTCCGCAATGGCATCGGAAGGACTCGCATTTCCAGTCGCACCGGCGACGCTTTCCTATGCTGCATCAATGACGAGTCCCACACCACCGTCTCAAAGCGTGACGTTTAGCAAGAAATCTCTAGTGCCCCGCCCCTGGACTGCGTCCGGCGATGTGGCATGGATTGCGATCAGTCCACCGTCAGGCACAATATCGCGCGAACAGGATCAGATTGTGGTTCAAGTCAACGCCACAGGGATGGCCACTGGCACCTATAGTGGGACCGTTCGCATCGCCATAACCGACAAGAACGACCGAGTGCAGGTCACACCAGTTCCGGTGACCTTGACCGTCACGGCCGGCAGTGCCACAGCCACTGCGACTGCGACTGTCACCCCAAGCATTCTACTCAATCCCATGAGCTTGAGTTTTTCGGGCGTAGCAGGAGGTCCCTCGCCGCTGGCCAAACCGATCACTGTGTCAAATCCGACTGGCGGCACGTTGACCTGGACGCTGAGCGAAACCGCCGCATGGCTCGGCCTCAACATCACGAGCGGGACCACGACCACCGAGACCGATAGCATCAGTGCAAGTGTGTCGACGACCGGTTTAGCCGCCGGATCGTATAACACCGTCATTACCGTGGCGGCGTCCGGATCATCCAATAGTCCTCAGGCCATTCCAGTCACGCTCACGTTGACGATACCCACCACGACCGGTACGGCGACGCTCACTTGGGATGCCAATACGGAAACTGACGTCACCGGATACAATGTCTACATGGGAACCCAACCGGGCCTGTACGGTCCGCCTATGTCTGTGGGAAACACGACCAGTTACACCGTCGGAAATCTCACAGGTGGGCGCACCTATTACTTCTCACTCACGGCGGTCGATAGTGCGGGAAACGAGAGCCAGCCCTCATCCGAGGTGAGTAAATCGGTCTACTAACAAAGTCTGCTCGACGTGATCACCCTTGACCAGTCAACCTCTTGCCCTGTATAACCGCTTGCTACTGCAGTTCTGAGTGTGAGTGCTGAGTGCAGTAGCAGGTCGCTGCGGTTTTCCCCGCCTAGCCATTAGCGCCCTTTGAGCCCTTCACTCAACACTCATCTCGGAACATCTTCAAATGCGCGCCCGTAGCTCAATGGATAGAGCACCAGACTACGGATCTGGGGGTTACAGGTTCAACTCCTGTCGGGCGCACCACAGAATCAAGGACTTGTCTCGCCTCGGTACTCTCCCCTAATTGTCCGGTCACGGTTTTGGGTCACGGTTGGAGCAAGACTTCCTCACCTCTAGC
>Ga0209998_10000505_pt1 | contig 10679 bp, 10 predicted proteins | sample EndophyteCoNSPM_FD_187576 | JGI IMG/M metagenome (GOLD analysis project Ga0209998, IMG submission 187576) | Arabidopsis thaliana rhizosphere microbial communities from the Joint Genome Institute, USA, that affect carbon cycling - Endophyte Co-N... | ecosystem: Host-associated > Plants > Roots >... | reverse complement strand
AGAGGTCCTCGAAGGGGTCGGCTTCCTCGCCGAGGTGCGGGTTGTCGATGTGTCCGTCGGTGTCGAAATAGGAGCCCGAGACCTGGAACTTCCAGGTGTCGGAATCGCCGAGCGGCCCGCCGACGCCGCCGCGCACGGCATAGCCCGGCCCCGACTCGTAGCCCGCCATCACGCTGCCCTCGATCTCGTCGCCTGGCTCGCGGGTCTCGATGATGACCGCGCCGCCGATGGCGTTGCGTCCGTAGAGGGCGCCCTGCGGGCCCTTCAGTACCTGGATGCGCTCGATGTCGTAGAGCTCCTGGTTGAACTGCGAGGGGTTAGCCATCAGCACGCCGTCGATCAGCACCGCCACCGAGGGCTCGCTGTTGCGCGCCTGGGAGATGCCTCGCACGACGATGAAGGACGTACCCTGGTTCTGGGTCTGCACCATCGTCATGTTTGGCGTCAGCGCGATGAAATCCTGCGGCCGCCGGATACCGGCGGAGCGGATCTCCGCGTCGTTGAAGACATTGATCGCGACTGGCACGTCGATCAGCGCCTCGTCGCGCTTGCGCGCGGTGACGAGGATCTCCTCGAGCCCCTCGGCTGTCACCGAGGGCGCCTGCGCCAGGGCGGCAGGCGGCGCTACCGGCAGCAGTGCCGCGACGGCCGCACGGATCAGCCAGGACGATTGCACGTTTCGCATGGACGTTCCCCCTCAGGCTTCCAACTGTTCCCGCGCGATGCGGGCACCCTCGACCATCGCCAACATCTTTCCGAACGCGACATCGCGCGGCAGGTACTTCATGCCGCAGTCGGGCGCGACAATGACGTTCTCCGCCGCGACATACGGCAGCGCGCGCTTGATGCGCGCGGCCACGGTTTCGGGCGTCTCGACCTGCATGTCGGACAGGTCGATGACGCCGAGAATGATTTTCTTGCCGTGGAGGCGGGCCAGCACAGCGCAGTCGAGCTTCGACTGCGCGGTCTCGATCGAGACCTGGGCGCAGCTACACCCGGCGAGCTCGGGAAGGAACGAGTAGCCAGCCGGGCGCTCGTGGATGATCGCCGCGTAGCCGAAGCAGATATGTACCGCGGTCGTGCCCTTGATGCCCTCGAGCGCGCGGTTCAGGGCCTTGAGACCGAAGGCCCGCGCATCGTCCGGGCGGGCCTGCATGTACGGCTCGTCGATCTGCACGATGTCGGCGCCGGCGCCGAAGAGGTCCCTGATCTCTTCGTTGACCGCCGCCGCGTAGTCCATCGCGGCGAGCTCGCGGCTGCCGCCGTAGTGCTCGATCTGCGCCTGCTGCGACATCGTGAAGGGGCCAGGCACAGTCATCTTCACCTTGCGGTCGGTGTGCCGCTTGAGGAAGCGCAGGTCCTCGACCTCGACGGCGTGGCGGCGCCGGATCGGGCCCACGACACGGGGCACCGGGTTCGGGTGACCGCTGCGGTCGAGGGCCGTACCGGGGTTGTCGATGTCGACGCCGGCGAGGGCGGTGGCGAAGCGGTTCGAGTAGCTTTCGCGGCGTATTTCGCCGTCGGTGATGATGTCCAGCCCCGCCGCCTCCTGGGCGCGGATGGCGAGCACCGTCGCGTCGTCCTGCGCGTCCGCGAGCAGCGGCTCGGGTATGCGCCAGAGCTCGCGCGCGCGTACCCGCGGTGGGAAGCGACCTGCGAGGCGCTTGCGGTCGATCAGCCACTCGGGCTGTGGGTAGCTCCCGACCAGCATGGTGGGGAAGAGCACCTAAGACTCCTCCGGCCAGTCCTGCCCGCGCGCGAGCGCAGCGCGGATCGCCGCGCCATGCTCATCGAGCAGGGGAGCCGTAAGCACTGAGTCGGCGCGCTCGCCATCGAACTGGATGGGCGGCCGCACGGCGGCTGCGCCGCCGTGTGCGCGCTGCACCGGCACCACGATCCCGAGATGGCGCACCTGCGGGTCCTCGACGACCTTGTCGACCGAGTTGATTGGCGCGAATGGCACGTCGTTCTCGCCCAGGCGCTCGGCCCAGTGCGAGAAGGGATGCTCGGCAAAGTACCCGCCGAGCTCCCGGCCGAGCTCCTCGTAGTTCTCGATCCGCGCCAGCCGCGTGTCAAAGCGCCGGTCGCGCTCCAGCCGCTCCGAACCGATCGCGGTCGTGAGACCGTGCCAGAACTTCTCGAGCGAGGACAGGTGGATGGCGATCAGTCGCTCGTCGGCGGTTCGCAGGATATAGGCCTGCGCGAGCCGCGGCCGGTCTGTCGAGGTGGGCGTGTCCCCGAGCGCGAAGAACGCGGCGAACGGCTCCACCGCGAAGTGAGTCATCGCCTCGAGCATCGAGACCTCGACGAGCCGCCCGGTGCCCGTCCGGCTGCGCTCGAGCAGCGCGCCGAGCACGCCGTACGCGGCGTAGATCCCGGTAATCGCGTCGGCAAGTGCCGGCCCCAGGAACCTGGGCCGTTCGGTATCGACGACGACACTCAAGAAGCCGCTCAGCGCCTGCGCGACGGAGTCGTAACTCGGGCGGTCCGCGTACGGACCGGTGCTGCCAAAGCCGCTGATGGAGCAATAGACGAGACCCGGGTTGAGCGCACGCAGCCGCTCGACGCCTGCCCCTAGCCGGTCTGCGGTGCCCGGCCGGAAGTTCTGTATGTAGACGTCCGCCTTGCGAATAAGCCGGTCAAAGATCTCGCGGTCGTCCGGCCGGTTGAGGTCGAGAGCCAGGCTACGCTTGTTGCGGTTGTACGCCTGGAAATGCGGTGAGAACTGGCCCGACTGGTAGCTGCGGTACGGATCGCCCTCCGGGCGCTCGATCTTGACGACGTCGGCGCCGAGATCCGCGAGCATCATTCCCGTGCACGGGCCGGTGATGAACGTGCCCTGCTCGACGATACGGATGCCATGAAGGACCGGTGCCATGCGTCGTGCCCCGTTACTGATCGCTTCGCACGAAACCGTCCGGGGCCCTGCCGTCGTACTCGATGGCCGCAGCGGCCGCATGCGACAGAACGAATCCGATCGGCCGCTGCTGCTCTTCGAGCAGATGCGCAATCAGGCTCGCCGTGCGCGCGAGGATCGGTGCGCCCTTCAGGGCGAGCAGCGGGTAGCCCGCATCGAGCAGGACGGCAGGAATCGCGCCCGAGACGTTCATCGCGAGCGACTTCCCGGTCATCTCGGGGAGCAGGCGCTCGATGACTCCGGACACCTCGATGTGCCGGCCGGCGAGACCCGCCTCGGTCGCGATCTCGAGCAGGCGCCGCGAGCGCGGGTCGTAGCCCTTGTGCAGCGGGTGCCCGTAGCCAGGGATCGCGCGGCGCGCCGCGACGAGTTCTCCGAGCACGGCGCGCGCGCCGGATTCGAGGTCGCCCGGCGAGCGCGTGAGCACGTCGTCGAAGAGCCGACCCGCCGCCTCGGCCGAGCCGAGAATCACCGATCCGCAGCCGAGTATCCCGGCCGCCACAGCGCCCTGCAGCGCCTCCGGGGCCGCTGCCAGGGTGAGCCGGCCGGCCTGCACGCTCGGCACGAGCCCGTGCTCGGCGATGGCGACCAGCGTCGCGTCGAGCACCCGCCGCTGCGAGGGGGAGGGCAGATCCCCGGTCACCAGCAGCCAGACATGATCGGTAAAGCTGATCTTCCCGATCAGCTCCGCACACAGATCGCGGCCGCGCACGAGGATCGTCTCGGCATTCGAGGTGCTGATCGCCGAGCTGCGACGATCCTGTGCGCCGATTTTCATTTTTCGTATATCGAAACAAAGTTCGACATGCGAACATCGTGCTGCCGACGGCCAGTGCTGTCAAGAATCGGCCCCGTTCCAAGTCTTTCGGATACCGAAATAGACTCCCGCACATGCCAGCAAAAAAACCGGCGATCGTCCGCCGCGAAGTAATGGGCGGACTCGCGAAGGGTCTCGAGGTCATCCGCGCCTTTACGCGCGAGAGGGCCGCGCTCACGCTCTCGGAGGTGGCGGAGGTCGCCGGGCTGCCGGCCGCGACCGCGCGACGCTGTCTGCACACGCTCGAGGATCTGGGCTACGTCAAGCGGTCAGGACGAAGCTTCGTGCTGCGCCCCAAGGTGCTCGAGCTCGGGGCCGCTTACCTCGAATCGATGAACATCGAGGCGCTCACAAAGACCTATCTCGAGGATCTCGCCAGCCAGACCGGCGACTCCGCGGCGCTCACCGTGCTCGACGATACGGAGATCGTGTACGTGGCGCGCGCGTCGGTGCGCACCCTGCTGCGGCTCGAGGCTCACGTGGGCAGCCGGCTTCCCGCCTATGCGACATCGATGGGACGCGTTCTGCTCGCGGGCTTGAGCCCCGAACACCTGACGCGCTATTTCGCACGCGCGAGGATCGTGGCGCTGACTGACCGGACGGTGACCGATCCCGCCAGGCTCAGACGACTGGTAGACGAGTGCCGCTCCGACGGCTACTCCGCGGTCGAGGACGAGCTCGCCTATGGCGTGGTGGCCGTCGCCGTGCCGGTCTTCGATCAGGCCGGCACGGTGGTTGCGGCGCTCAACAGCTCCGGGCACTCGAAGCGCATCAGCCGGGGCAAGCTCGTGCGCGAACGACTGAAGATGCTGCAGGACGTGAGCCGGCGGATCTCCGCCGAGCTGCGCGGCGTCTCGGGTCTTTCGCTGAGCGCACAACGCTGACGGCGACCGCGGTGTGCAACGCCGCGTCTTGACGCGATGGCGGCCACTCCGTAGCCTCTATGCGAAAATCATTTCGCTATGCGAAACACCGGTCACATGCGCGGGTCACGCGCCTCAGCGGACAGCTTCATCGAGGTCGATGGCGCGAGATTGCGGCTGCGCGATGAGGGGCAGGGATTCCCGGTGCTGCTCGTTCACGGCTGGGCGCTGGACCTCGACATGTGGCAACCGCAGGTCGCGGCGTGGGCCGCGCGGATGCGGGTGCTCCGGTATGACCGGCGGGGCTTCGGACTGTCGACCGGGTCGCCATCGCTGGCGGCCGACATGCGCGACATCGAGTCGTTGCTGCGGCGACTGAACCTGCAGCGGGTGGCGATCGTCGGCATGTCGCAGGGAGCGCGCGGTGCGATGTGTGCCGCGGCAGGGCCGCTTCGCGGACGGATCGCGTGTCTGATCCTCGATGGCGCGCCGTTCGATGGCAGCGACTCCGGCGAGCCAGAGGTGCCCCTGGCCCGGTATCGCGAGCTGGCGCGGACGCGGGGCATCGACGCCGTCCGCGGCGAGTGGCAACGGCATCCGTTTGCCACGCTGCGGACCGACGAGCGCTCCGCACACGAGCTGCTGTCGCTGATGACCGGGCGCTATCCCGCGCACGATCTGCTCGCCGGACCACAACCGTCCAGCGTCGCTCTCTCGGCGCCGGTGTCGATCGACGTTCCTGCGCTGGTGCTGAACGGCGCCGGTGACACGCGACGGCGGCGCGCGATGGGCGATGAGCTCGGCCGCACGCTGCCCCGGGCCGAGCGGGCCCTCATTCCCGACGCGGGGCATCTGCCCAACCTCGACAATCCGGCCGAATACAACCGGCTGGTACATTCCTTCATCGAGCGGCACGCCGCCGCTCCTGGTCCGCTCGGAGCGACCGATGCGTAAGGTCCTGGTCCTCTACTACAGCAGCTACGGGCACATCGAGGCCATGGCGTATGCCCAGGCCGAGGGGGTCGCGAGCGTGCCCGGCATGCAGGTGGTCGTGAAGCGCGTAGCGGAGCTCGTGCCGCTCGATGTTGCCCGGACATCGGGCTTCCTTCTCGACCAGCGCGCGCCGATCGCCACCGTGGAGGAGCTCGCGGCGTACGACGCGATCATCTTCGGCACGCCGACGCGATTCGGGAACATGGCGGCGCAGATGCGCAATTTCCTCGACCAGACAGGCGCGATCTGGGTCCAGGGAGCGCTGGTCGGCAAGATCGGCAGCGTGTTCTGCAGCACGGCCAGCCAGCACGGGGGGCAGGAGACGACGATCACCTCCTTCCACCTGACGCTGCTGCATCACGGGATGATCATCGTCGGGCTGCCTTATACGTACCGAGAGCTGTCCACGATGAGCGAGGTCACCGGTGGCACTCCGTACGGCGCAAGCTGTGTCGCGGGTGTCGGCGACACCTCGCGAATGCCGACTCCGCTGGAGCTCCGGCTGTGCCGGTACCAGGGCGAGCACGTGGCGAAGCTCGCTGCACGTCTGCAGCCTCAGGCCTGATCGGAGGAGTCGTGTTCACACTCACCGGCGCCGACTTCGAATCCTGGCTGCGCGGTTACGGCAAGGCGTGGGAGGGCCGTGATGCCAATGCGGCTGCCGCGCTCTTCACGCCCGACGCGAACTACTACTGGACGCCGTTCGATCCGCCGCAGCGAGGTCGCGCCGAGGTCGCCGCCGCATGGAATGGCGCCGTACAAGGGCAGCGCGACATCGCCTTCGAGTTCGACGTGCTCGCGGCTGCCGGCGCTCGTGGCAGCGCGCATTGGCACACGAGGTTCATCTCCGTGCCTGACGGCGCGCCGGTCGAGCTCGACGGCATACTGATCGCCGAATTCGCCGGCGAGGGTCAATGTCGGACCTTCCGCGAGTGGTGGCACCAGCGGAGTGCCGCAGGCTGATCGCGCGATGAGCGCTGCCAACGTCCCTTCCGCAGGTGACGCACACGAACGGTCGACGCCGTTTCGCTTCTACGACAACCGCCAGAAGTACCTGGCGTTCGTCAATACCTGCAACGAGAAGTCCGCGATCGCGCGCCGCGCGGCGGACGAGCTGCGCCACATCAAGCCGACGCCGCCGGCGTTGCGGATCTTCGACGCCGGGATGGGCGACGGCACGGTCCTCGCAGGTCTGATGCGTGCCACCCACCGCATGCATCCGACCGTACCGATGCTGGTCGTCGCCAAGGAGATCAGTCTCGAGGACGTGCGGCTGGGTCTGGAAAAAGTGCCGGACCGGCTGATCGAGCACCCGGCCACGGTGGTCGTGATCACGAACCTGAACTACTCGGAGGCTCCGCGGCTCATGCCGCGAAGCGTGCACGACGCCGCGGCGCTCAACTGGCAGGAAGTCGGCCTGACGGGCACGACTGCGCACGAGTACGCCGAGCAGATCCAGGATCTCGCGCCCGCTCTCGCCCACGGCTGGCAGACGAAGACCAGCGAGAAGACCGGCAACCCCGTCTATGAGCGCCCGTCGGTGCTGGTCATGTACCGCGAGGATCACCGGTTTTTGCTCGACGATGTGATTCCGCGACCGGGTCGCAGCTTCGAGTGCTACGACATGGTGGTCGCCTCGCAGCCGTGGCGCGCCCGAATGTCCGCGAAGTTCAAGGCGCAGAAAGTGCTCGCTCCGCTGGCGCACAACCTGGCACCGGGCGGGCGGTTGCTCGCGATCCAGTCTTACGGCCGCGATGCCGGGCTCGAGATCGTGCAGCGGCTCTGGCCGGACGAGAATCCCTTCCAGGTCGATCGTCACCAGCTGCTCGCGGCCCTGCGCGACGAGCTCGGCCGCGACGCGCGCAACTACACGCTGACCGCGCGACCGGACGACAAGGCCGTCTTCCGCTACCACATGCACACGCTGCCGTCGGAGATCGGCGACCGCATCGGCACCTCGACGCTGTTCGCGGCGTGGAACGCCGCCATCTACGTCAACCAGATCGAGGACGAGCGCCTCGACGCGGTCATCGCGGGCAACAATTACCTCGAGGCCACGCAGAGCGTGCTGCAGAAGCACGGCGGGCTCTGGTTCAACGACGAGACCTTTGTCGTCGTGAACCGGCGGCCGTGACCGGGGGCGGGGCGAGCCTGCCCCACGCGATCATGACCCCCGACGAACTCGCGCAGCGTATCGCGGAGCTGGCGCGCGACGCGTCGATGGAGATGACGCCCGGCGACGAGGCGCTGGTTCCGGCGCTCGCGGCCGAGTTGCCGCCCGGCGCAGTCGTCTTTGTCGCTCACACGCCGAGAGCGACTGTAGAGGACGTGGTGCGCACCTCGCTTCGGGTGCAGGCCTGCGGCCTGGCCGCGTGCCCGCACATCGTCGCGCGACGCATCGACGGGCCGCACGCGCTGCAGGCGGTGTGCGAGCGCCTGGGCGCCGCCGGTATCAGGCGGGCGCTGGTCGTCGCTGGCGACGACGGAGTGACGGCCGGAGATTACGCCAGCACCCTCGACCTGCTCAATACGGGTCTGCTGACCCGCCACGGAATCACGCGCGTCGGCGTTGCCGCTCACCCGGAAGGGCATCGGGCCATCGGTCAGACGGTGCTGTGGCGCGCACTTCATGACAAGCAGCTCCACGCGCGGCGAGCCGGAATCGATCTCTTCGTGGTGACGCAGTTCGGATTCGATCCGGCCGCCATCGTCGGCTGGGAGCAATGCCTGCCCGGGCACGGAATCAGCCTGCCCATCCACGTCGGCATGGCCGGACCGGCGTCGCTTTCGCAGTTGATCGCCTACGCGATGCAGTGCGGCGTCGGCGCCTCGATCAGGGGCGCGCTGCGGAGCATGAACGCGATGCGTAACGTCGCGGGTCTCGCCACTTCGCCGGACCAGATGCTCGCGCGCATCGCGCAATACACCCGCGGCGGGAAGACGCAGATCGCCGGAGTGCACTTCTATTCGTTCGGCGGCGCGCTCGCGACGGCGCGCTGGCTGCGCGCGGTCGCCGCGGGACGCTTCGAAATCAATTCCGAAGGCGACGCCTTCACCGTCCAGTCCTGAGCCGCGCGCCCGGCCGATCTATACTCGGGAACGCGGGACCAGCGCTTTCCGTTCTTGCAGTTCGTCTCGCAGTAAAGTCTTGCCGGGTCCTGCGCATGAAGGGATTACTCAGGGAGCTGCGGGCGCGCAACGTGGATCGCGCGGCCCTCGCCTATGCCGGGGCGGGGTGGCTCCTCGCTCAGGGCGGTCAGCTCCTTGCGGACGCTTACCGGTGGCCGGACTGGGTGATTCGGGCGCTGCTGGCCGCGCTCATGCTGGGCTTCCCGCTGGTCCTCGTGCTCGCCTGGTTCTTCGAATGGACGCCCGCGGGCCTGGTGGCCGACGGAGCCGGGCGACCCGTGTCCGCGATCCGGCTGCGCACACGACGAAAGCTCGACCTGGCGATCGCTCTGCTGCTCTTCGGAGTACTGGGTTACCTCGCCGCGACGTGGAACTGGCGGGAGCCGAGTACCGGACCCGCGCCGGCGCCTCTCGCGCCGGCAGCGACCCTGGCAGTGCTGCCGTTCAAGCCGCTCCTCGCCGCCACGCGTGACGAAGCACTCGAGCTCGGCATGACGGACACGCTGATCGCTCGCCTGAGCGGCATCGAGGATGTGACGGTCAGGCCCTTGAGCTCGGTGCGCCGCTATGGCGAGCTCGAGCAGGATGCGCTCGCAGCAGGGCGCGAGCTCCAGGTGGCCTCGGTGCTCGACGGCAGCATCCAGCGAGAAGGCAATAGGCTGAGAGTTACCGTGCGGTTGATCAATGTGGCGGACGGTAGTCAGCTCTGGTCCGAGCGGTTCGACGAGCCGCAGGACGACGTGTTCGCGGTGCAGGACTCGATCGCTGACCGCGTGATCGGTGCGTTGGCCCTCCGTCTGACGGATTCAGATCGACGGCGGATGGATCGCTACCGCACCGGCGATGCGCAGGCAAATCATCTTTACGTGCTGGGCCGCGGACTCTGCATCTCCCGTCGCGCGGAGAACCTGGATCGGGGCATCGAGTATCTCGAGCGGGCGGTCGCCCGCGATCCCGACTACGCGTTGTTGCACGCCGCGCTCGCGGACTGCTACGCGATCAAGACCGTGTTCGCCGGCGAGCCGCCTTTGCCGCTCTTTGCCCGTGCCCGAGAGGCGGCCACGCGGGCTCTGGCGCTCGACCCCGATCTGGGGGACGCGCATGCCACGCTTGGACACCTCAGGTGGCGATTCGAGTTCGATTGGTCCGGCGCGGAAGAGGGGTACCTGCGCGCGATCGCGCTCGACCCCAGGAATGCTACGGCTCACTATCGCCTCGCACTGCTGCGTGGCTTCGCTGGCCGATTCGACGAGGGACTGGCCGAGATGGAGATCGCACGCCAGCTCGAGCCACTCTGGGCGCCGGCGGCGGCCAACCACGCCTGGTTGCTCGTGCTCGCAGGGCGCTACGCGGAAGGCGAGGCCGAGGCGAGGCGCGCGATCGAGATCGACCCGGACTTCGCGCATTCGCGCAGTGTGCTCGGGCGCGCACTGCTGGGCCAGCAACGCTACGACGAGGCGCTCGAAGCGTTTCGAAGCCGCAAGGGTCCTGGTCCGGGGAGCTATGCGGATGTGGCGGTGACGCTGGCCGCCGCGGGACGTCTGGCCGAGGCGCGGCAGGAACTCGACGGCTTGCTCGTGCTTTCGCGACAGCACTATGTGCCAGCCTACGACATCGCAATTGGATATGCGGCCATCGGTGACCAGGAGGCGGCGCTGGACTGGCTCGATAAGGCGGTGGAGGAGCGTGCAAACATGCAGGCGATCCGAGTGGACCCTGCGCTTGCATCTCTACACGCGAACCCGCGCTTCAAGACGATTGTCAAGCGGGTCGGTGTGCCCGATTCAGCCTGAAGCACCGCGCGTACGACCGCATTCAGTGAGGGGTGAGCAGCGGCGCACCGTGCCCGGCCAGCCAACCGTGCAGCTCATGGTGCACTGGCGCGAGCCACGCGGCGGCGAGCGTGACGATCGCGCTCGCGAGCAGCACGGCACCGGCAAGCCGTCTCGCGGCGGGGCGT
>Ga0209998_10000504_pt1 | contig 10719 bp, 5 predicted proteins | sample EndophyteCoNSPM_FD_187576 | JGI IMG/M metagenome (GOLD analysis project Ga0209998, IMG submission 187576) | Arabidopsis thaliana rhizosphere microbial communities from the Joint Genome Institute, USA, that affect carbon cycling - Endophyte Co-N... | ecosystem: Host-associated > Plants > Roots >... | reverse complement strand
CCGGTGACAGCACAGACGACCACAGGAAGCATCCGCGGTGCGATTCGCAGCTCCGAGGGAACTCCTGTGACCGACGCTACAGTACTCGCACGCAGCGTAAGCTCGGGAATGGTTCGCAGCGCAATTACGAACAGTGATGGCTTTTACAACCTCGCCGGACTGCGGCCGGATCGTTACGTCATGACTGTGCGGCGCATCGGTTACACCGCGCGCGAGGATACGGTCTCGGTGCTCATCGGGCAAAGCATCAGTCGCGACTACCGCCTGACAACTGCCACGGCCACCCTCGACGCCGTTGTGGTTACCGCGAATGCAGAGGGCGCGGTGGAGACCCGAACTTCGGAAATAGCTACGAACGTGACGCAACAGCAGATCAATGATCTTCCGACATCCGACAGAAACTTCATGTCGCTGGCTGTCCTCGCCCCCGGTACGAGCTTGCAGGGCGACCGCCTGGATGGACAGCGCAAGACGTTCTCCGCAGGAGCGCAAGGCGCGGAGCAGGTCAACATCTTCATCGACGGCGCGACGTACAAGAACGACATCCTTAAGGGAGGAGTTGCTGGACAGGACGCCAGCCGCGGAAATCCATTCCCGCGAAATGCAGTGCAGGAGTTCCGTATCCTCACTCAGAACTACAAAGCAGAATACCAGAAAGCCTCGAGCGCCATCATCACCGCCACCACAAAATCCGGCGGCCAGACCTGGGGAGGCGATGTCTTCTTCAACGCGATGACGAAGAAATGGGTTGCGCTCGATACGTTCCAGCTCCGGGACAGGAAAGCCAATCCGACCGGATTTTCCCGTCCGGACTACGAGCGATACCAGATGGGCGTGAGCGCAGGCGGGCCGATTACCGCGCGGTTACGGCTCTATGCAGCGTACGAGGGCATGCGTCAGGACCGCAGCAACCGCGTCTCCATTACGCCGCCAGCAGGATTTCCAGCACTCGATACGATCAATTTCGCTTCGAGGAATGGCGACTTTGGATCGCCGTTCAGATCCACGCTGCTGTTCGGCAAGCTCACGTTCGACCAGTCAGAGAACTCGACATTCGATCTCAGCTTCAACAGCAGGCATGAGAACGACATTCGAGGATTCGGGGGAAACACCGCCTTCGAGGCTGCGACGCGTTTCAAGAACGACGTCAACACTGCAATCCTGAAGCATGTCTTTACACATGGCTCGTGGCTCAATGAAGCGATTGGCAGCTATCAGCGCTACCACTACAATCCCACGCCGGATAATCCGGGGCCGATCAATCGCTTTTACGGATTTGGATGCTGCGCCGAAATCGGTTCGAACATCTCCGAGCAGGACTTCACGCAGAATCGTGCGTCGCTGCGAAATGACGTCACGTATTCCGGCCTTCAGGTCGGCGGACAGCACATCATCAAGGGTGGTCTCAACCTCGATTTCGTGAAGTACGACGTAATCAAGCGCAACAGCGAGACCCCGCGATTTACCTACGAGCCCTGGTATTTCAATTTCGCGTTCCCGGAGAAAGTGACGTTCCAGTCAGGAGATCCGAACTTCAACGACAACAACACCCAGGTGGGAGCCTACATCCAGGATGACTGGAGCCCCATCAGAAGGCTGACGTTCAATCTCGGCGTCAGGTGGGATTACGAGTCCAACATGCTGAACCGGGACTACGTAACCCCCCGAAACATCGTCGATTCGTTGACGAAATACTCCGCCCTGCTTTTCCGTCCGCTCGACCCGGACCGCTATTTCACGGACGGCAAGCAGCGTGATCCGTTCCTCACAGCTTTCCAGCCACGTGTTGGCGCTTCGTACTCGCTGGACGAAGGTGAAAGAACGACAATCTTTGGCGGATGGGGCTTGTATTACGACCGTACCCTGTTCGACCTCACGACGGAAGAACGCTTCGCCCTTCAACATCCGGCCTACGAGATTCACTTTTCGAATCCGAACGGACCTGCCGAGCCGGGAAAGGTCAGGTTCGATCCGATCTACCTGAGTCAGGGCAAGACAGCGCTCGATGCGTTGATCGCCTCGAGAACAGCGAATACCGCGGAAGTCAAGCTCCTGCCGAACGACCTGCGTCCTCCAATGTCGCAGCAGTTCACCGCCGGAATCCGCCAGCTGATCCACACGTTCGCAATTGAGGCTGCTTATACCGGCGTTCGAAGCAAGCACACTCCGACCTTTTACTGGGCGAACGAGAACTTCGTCTGTCCGCAGCGATCGTTCGGCGTACCAAACTGCTTCCAGCACCGGACGATCCCCGGCTTCGGCAACATTCTCATGCTGGAGGACAAGGGGAAGACCTGGTACGATGCGCTCGCAGTGAAAGTCGACCGCACCTACCGCAGGGTCGGAAACTTCGGATGGGGCGCCGGCCTCGCCTACACTCTGGCGAAGCGCCAGACGGAAGGTTTCAACGATGACTTCAGCTTCCCCAATGAGACCGATTACCCGAAGCAGGTTCGCAATGACGAGAGACATCGCATTGTGTCCAACTTCATCGTAGACCTCCCGTACCTCTATGGCACTCAGTTCAGCGGCCTCCTGACTTACGGAAGCGGAGTACGGTATGATCTCGGCGGCCGCTTCGACCAGAACTTTGTCGCAGGCGGTGGCAAATCGAAGAGTTACAAGATGGTCGACCTGCGGCTGAGGAAGGACTTCTTCAACCTGCGCGGAAAGAGAATCGGAATTACAGCCGACCTCTTCAATGTTTTCAACACCCAGAACCTGGGGTGTTACAACAATACGCCAGTCACCACAGACGAAAACTTCGGCAAGGCGGGCTGTACTATCAGCGACCCTCGCCGCATTCAGCTCGGAACGGAAGCAAGCTTCTAGATTCGCCTCGCTGCGCATCGGATCGTTACACAGATTCGGTGCGCAGCGTTGCATTCGTCCCATGCAGTGCCGGCCGCTGTCTGGCGGGCAATCACCTCCGGATTCCCGAATGACGTCGATCCTCTCCGACCGTCGAGCACGCTTCATCGTGGTGCTTCTGTTCGCAGCGCTGGGTTGCGCACAACCGACAAGCGTTCCTGTCCCGGAAACCGCTGCCATCCCTGCGTCCCTCACTCCTCGCCAGATGGCGTTTCTCGACACGCTCGAGAAGAACACCTTCAACTGGTTCTGGGAAAGGACAAATTCAGCCAATGGACTCACACCTGACCGTTGGCCAACTAGAAGCTTTTCAAGTGTCGCCGCGATTGGCTTTGCCCTGACTGCGTATCCGATTGGCATCGAGCGCGGCTACGTACCGCGCGCTGATGCTGCGAATCGCGTCCTGACGACACTCCGCTTCATGTACCGCGCTCCGCAGGGTCCCCAGCCGACACAGGTAACCGGATACAAGGGATTCTTCTACCACTTTCTCGACATGGACACCGGATATCGGTTCGAGCAGGTGGAGCTGTCCACGATCGATACGTCCCTCTTTCTCGCGGGCGTTCTCTTCTGCCAGTCGTATTTCACCGGATCGAATCCTGTCGAGACTTCCATTCGCGCATACGGCGATTCACTCTACGAGCGAGTGGACTGGCAGTGGGTTCGGCCGCGCAATCCGCTCGTCAGCATGGGATGGAAGCCCGAGAGCGGTTACATCGAGGCTGATTGGCACGGACTGAACGAAGCGTTGATCCTCAACATTCTGGCGCTTGGATCGCCGACACATCCCGTGGACTCGACTGCGTATCTGGCTTATGTGAGCACTTACCGGTGGGCGGATTTCTACGGCCAGCAGCACGTGAATTTTGCGCCGATGTTCGGTCACCAGTATTCGCATATCTGGCTCGATTTCCGCGGAATCCGCGACGCGTACATGCGCGGGAAAGGAATCGACTACTTCGAGAACTCGCGAAGGGCGACTTACTCACAACGCGCCTACGCGATGGCCAATCCCGGTGACTGGAAAGACTACGGCGCCAACGTGTGGGGACTCACCGCTGTCGACGGTCCACTCGACACACTTCTCGATCTCCGTGGAAGGCCTCGCCGGTTCTGGACATACTCCGCGCGCGGCGCTGCGGCCGGAGAGATTCGAGACGACGGCACGCTCGGCCCGACAGCCGCCGGGGGATCGGTTGCATTCGCCCCGGAGATTGCAGTCCCTGCCCTTGTCACGATGCGCGAGAAGTACGGGGACAATCTCTTCACTGCGTATGGATTTCTCGATTCGTTCAATCCGACATTCGATACCGACATCAAGCCGCAACACGGAAAGATCGTTCGCGGCGTGGGCTGGTTCGATACGGATTATCTCGGGATCGACCAGGGACCGATCATCGCGATGGTCGAGAATTACCGCACAGGACTCGTATGGCGCGTGATGCGAACCAATCCACACATCATCCGCGGACTCAAGCGAGCCGGCTTCACCGGCGGGTGGCTTGGACAATAAGCGATCCTCGTTGATACGAGCCCGCCGGCAGCTGATTGCTGCCTGCGGATGCCTGCTCGCGACCGCGTGCGCGCCATCAGCGGACGACGATCGCACGCTGAAACTCTGGGCAATGGGGCGCGAGGGTGAAGTAGTCTCGCAGCTTCTTCCTGAATTCGAGAAGGAGCACCCCGGCATCAAGGTGCAGGTCCAGCAGATCCCATGGTCTGCAGCCCACGAGAAGCTGCTCACCGCGTATGTCGGCGATGCAACTCCCGACATTGCAATGCTCGGCAACACATGGGTCCCTGAGTTCGTCGCTCTCGATGCATTGGAGCCGCTCGATTCCCGCGTCGCCGTCTCGAAGGACATCCCGCGCAGTGATTACTTCCAGGGAATCTGGGATACGAACACCGTCGACAATGTCACGTACGGAATTCCCTGGTATGTCGATACACGGGTCATCTTCTATAGAAGTGATCTGCTCGCAAATGCGGGATGCCCGCAGATGCCGTCGACATGGGCATCCTGGCGGCAGTGCATGATCCGCATCAAGTCGCGGATGAACGACCACCAGTATCCGCTGCTGATTCCCATCACCGAGTGGCCGCCCATCGTGATCCTTGGCCTTCAGTCGGGATCGCCAATTCTTCGCAATGACGGAAGGTTCGGCGGCTTCAGCGAGCCGCGGTTCATGAGAGCCTTCGACTTTTACGTCAGCCTTTTTCAAGAAGGCCTGGCACCACCGTTTGCCGGCACGGAAATCTCGAACCTCTATCAGGAGTTCGAGCGCGGAAACATCGCGATGTACATCAGCGGACCGTGGCAGATCGGTGAATTCAGCGCGCGCCTGCCGAAAGACATGCAGGACAAATGGATGACCGCGTCACTCCCGGGCGTCGATGGACCAGGAGTGTCGCTGGCCGGTGGCGCGAGCCTCTCGCTTTTTCGCGGAAGCCGGCACAAGTCGGAGGCGTGGCAGCTGATGGAATTCCTGTCTCGCCCCAACGTGCAGGTTCGGTTTCATCAGCTCACTGGTGATCTCCCCGCGCGCCGCGCTGCCTGGAACGATCCGGTTCTCTCCGGCAACAAGTACGCGACCGCATTCCGAGAGCAGCTCGAGCGAGCTGTGCCGACGCCGAAAGTCCCCGAATGGGAACAGATCGCAACGAAAGTCTTCGAACACGGTGAGCGCGCGGTGCGTGGCAATCAGACTCCGCAGCAGGCCATGGCGGCGCTGGATCGCGACGTCGACCGGATCCTTGAAAAACGGCGGTGGCTGATGGATCAGAAGGCGAAACAATAGCCATGGCAAAACTGCGAATACCGTCCGAGGCGAATACCGCTGCGTGGTTCTTTCTCGCGCCGTCGCTCGCGCTCATTGGCGTTTTCTTCTTCCTGCCAGTCGTCGCATCGCTGCTTCTCAGTGTCACCGACTTCGATATCTATGGTATTGCGAACCCCGGCAACACGCGCTTCGTAGGCCTCGAAAATTACTCCCGGCTTCTCAGGACGCCCGACTTCTGGCTGGCTCTTCGCAACACCTTCTACTTCGCGTTCGTCGGCGGGCCTCTCACAATCGCTGTCTCACTTGGTGCTGCGCTGCTCCTGAGCTCGAAGCTCGTTCGGTTCAAGGGATTCTTCAGAACCATTTACTTCACGCCGTTCGTCACGACGCTCGTCGCTGTCGCGATAGTCTGGAAATATCTCTATCACACCCGCTACGGTCTCTTCAACTACGGGCTCGGCGCAATCGGCATTGGACCGATCGACTGGCTGGGAGATCCGCACTGGGCGATGCCGTCGATCATTCTCATGGCCGTGTGGAAGAGCTTCGGCTACAACATGCTGATCTTCATCGCCGGGCTTCAGGCGATCCCGGAAGATCTCTACGATGCTGCCGAGATCGACGGAGCGAGCGCGGTCCGCCGTTTCTTCAGCATCACGCTTCCGATGCTCGCGCCGACGCTCGTGTTCGTGAGCGTGATCACGATGATCGGATACTTCCAGCTTTTCGCCGAGCCGTACGTGATGACCCAGGGTGGTCCGCTCCGAAGCACGACGAGCGTCGTACTGCTGATGTACGAAGAAGGATTTCGCTGGTGGCGCATGGGCAACGCCGCTGCGATCGCGTTCGTTCTGTTCATCGTGATACTGCTCGCGACTCTCGTCCAGTTCAGGCTTCAGAAGGAGCGCACATGACAGCGGCACACGCTCACGATCCGCTTCCTTCAATCGCCAGGCGGGAGCGAATTCAGAGAATCGTTCTTTACGCTCTGCTCGTGATCGGCGCGCTGCTCGCCCTTACCCCGATGCTCTGGATGTTCTCCGCGTCATTGATGCCTGCCGGTGAAGCGAGCACGTTCCCGCCGCACTTCTTGCCGAGTCGCCCGACCCTCGAGCATTACAGCGATCTGTTCACGCGTCTCAGCCTCGGCCGGTATCTGTTCAACAGCGCGCTGATCGCGATCGTGGTTACCGGTGCATCTCTCGCAGTGAATTCACTCGGCGGCTACGCTTTCGCAAAGCTCCGCTTCCGTGGTCGCGACAGGCTTTTCCGGGCTCTCTCAGCCGGTCTCGTGCTCCCTGTTCAGGTATCGATGCTTCCGCTGTTCCTTCTTCTCAAGAACATGGGGCTCATCAACACGTACTGGGGCGTGATCATTCCCGGCCTCGCAAGCATCTTCGGCATTTTCCTCGTCAGACAGTATGCGCTGTCGATTCCTGACGAGATGCTCGATGCGGCGCGAGTGGATGGTGCCTCCGAGCTGAGGATCTTCTGGTCCATCGTCGTTCCGGGAATTCTTCCGATTCTCGCGACGCTCGCGATCTGGACATTTCTCGCCACCTGGAACGACTTCATGTGGCCGTTGATCGTGTTGAGCGACGAATCGCATTACACGCTTCCGGTCGCCCTCGCGAATCTTTCCGGTGAGCACGTTCAGGATACCGAGCTGATGATGGCCGGCTCGATGATCACCGTCGTTCCTGTATTGCTCGTATTTCTCTTCCTGCAGCGATACTACATCCAGGGTGTGATGGCGGGGAGCGTAAAGGGGTGATAGCTGCACTCCTCCTTGCTGCGGCACTTCAGGCGAAGTCAGCCGACGTCGTTATCGACGACTTCGAGTCGACTGCCGGATGGGAGGCAACACCCTCGGATGGCGTCTCACTCGAGCTGCACGAAGACCAGGGGCTGCACGGAAAGTCGATGCGGCTCGACTTCGACTTTCACGGACACGGCGGATACGCCGTGATTCACAAGGATGTCACGCTCAGCGTCCCCGAGAATTACGAATTCACTTTCTCGATTCGTGGACCTGCGCCGGTCAATACACTCGAGTTCAAGCTTATCGATCCAACCGGCGACAACGTGTGGTGGTCGAATCAGCCGTCGTTCGTGTTTCCGGCAACATGGAAACAGGTCGTGCGAAAGAAGCGGCACATCTCGTTCGCGTGGGGTCCGGCTGGTGGGGGAACGCTCAGAAACATCGCCGCGATTGAATTTGCGATAACTGCGGGCGCCGGCGGCAAAGGATCAGTCTGGCTCGATGACCTGCGTCTCTCTCCGCTCGAGCGCGATGCACCCTACACACTCACGCCCAAAGTCACCGGATCGGGAGCTCCCGGACACACTGCATCGATGGCAATCGACGGAAGCATGAAGACAAGCTGGCGGCCGCCGGCAGGCGCAGATCGCCGAGCGATTACCATCGACTTTCTGAAACGAAGAGAATTCGGCGGGTTGGTGCTCGACTGGGACACGGCCGGCCGCCCGTCGTTCTACGAAGTCTCCACGTCGCTCGACGGTCGCGAATACAGGTCGGCTTACGTCGGAGGTCCCGGCAACTCCGCACGCGACTACCTCTACCTTCCCGAAACCGACGCGAGGTACATCCAGATCAGCGTCGCCGCACCTCCGACGTTCGGATTGAAGGAAGTATCGGTCAAGCCTCTATCGTGGTCATCGTCGAAAACTGAATTCCTCACTAACGTAGCGCGCGATAATCGGCCCGGTGACTATCCGCGGTTCTTCTGGAACCGGCAGTCATACTGGACTGTAGTCGGCGTGAGCGGCGACACGCGCGAAGGATTGTTCGACACTCAAGGCAGACTCGAAACCGGCAAAGCTCAGTTTTCGGTCGAGCCGTTCATCAAATCCGGCACGCAGTTCATCTCATGGGCAAATGCATCGGCGAAAGCTTCCGACGCTGAAGGCGATCTGCCCATTCCGTCGTCCACCTGGACTGCGCCGCCTTTCGAGCTGACGATAACCGCCTATGCCGTGGGCGAGCCGGAATCATCGCTTCTTTTCGGACGGTATCGGCTTCGCAACCTCAGCGATCAACGCCGCAAGGCGACTCTGTATCTCACGATCCGGCCATTCCAGGTGAATCCACCCTGGCAGTTCCTGAATACACCCGGCGGATTTGCCCCAATCGACAGCATTTCCTTCGATGGCAACGCGGTGCACGTGAATGACCGTGTCGCTGTTCCGGTTTCACGTCCCGTTGCGTTCGGTGCCATGCCATTCGATCGAGGCAACATCGTCGGGATGCTTCGCGCCGGAGTAGTGGCATCCACGACGACAGCGAGAGACAACCTTGGCCTCGCTTCCGGTGTTCTCTCGTATCAGCTCGATCTGCCCGCTCGCGGCGACTCGATCATCTACATTGCCATACCGCTTCACGACTCGAAGCCATCGTGCATGCTCGCCGGATGCAGCGAGCGATGGGCATCTGCCCAGCTCGATTCCGCCAGATCGACATGGCACTCCAACCTCGGTCACGTTCAGATCACTCTGCCGCGCTCAGCATCACGAATCACGCAATCGATCCGTTCGAACCTCGCCTACATCCTCATCAATCGCGATGGCCCCGCAATTCAGCCGGGCTCGCGCTCTTATGAGCGCTCATGGATTCGAGACGGCTCACTCACGTCCGCCGCTCTCCTGAGACTCGGTCACTACAGGGAAGTGAAAGATTTCCTTGAATGGTACGCGGGCTATCAGTTCGAGAATGGAAAGATCCCATGCTGTGTCGATGCACGCGGTTCCGATCCCGTTCCCGAAAACGACAGTCACGGCGAGTTCATCTACCTCGTGGCCGAGTACTTCCGCCACACCGGTGATACTGCCACGCTGATAAAGATGTGGCCGCACGTCGCCAAAGCATTCCAGTTTCAGGATTCACTTCGCCTGTCGCGAACTACTGCCGAGTATCAGACAGGCGACAAGCGAGTCTTCTACGGTCTTCTTCCCCAATCCATCAGCCACGAAGGTTATTCGGCAAAGCCGATGCACTCGTACTGGGATGATTTCTTCGCGCTTCGCGGGTTCAAGGATGCAACTGAGATTGCCCGCACGCTCAGAAAGCAGGAAGCAGCTCACTACGCCGAAGTCCGGGACACCTTCCGGCGTGATCTCGAGAGCTCGATCAGGCTCGCGATGAAGAATCATCGCATCGACTACATCCCCGGCGCCGCCGAGCTTGGCGACTTCGACGCGACTTCCACAACGATCGCAATCAATCCCGCCGGCGAGCTTGGCACTTCACTCGAGCCGGAAATTCGCCGGACGTTCGACAAGTACTGGGACAGCTTTATCAAGCGCCGCGACAGCGACAGACTGTGGAACATCTACACTCCTTACGAATGGCGAGTCGCGGGAACGTTCGTGCAGCTGGGCCAGAGGGAACGCGCCCATGCGCTTGTCGATTTCTTCTTCCAGCATCAGCGGCCGGCCGAATGGCACCAGTGGGCCGAAGTCGTGATGCAGAAAGCCGACTCGGCGCATTTCATCGGTGACATGCCGCACACATGGGTGGGCTCCGATTTCATCCGGTCTGCGCTCGACATGTTCGCGTACGAGCGCGACACCGATTCGACGCTCGTGATCGGCGCGGGCATTCCCGCGGCGTGGCTTCGCGAGGACGACGGAGTCGGCGTCACGTCGCTCTCCACGCACTACGGACCGCTTACCTATGCGATGCGCGCCGGGAAGAACGGCATCGAAGTCAGGGTCAACAGCGGAATTCGAATGCCGCGCGGAGGAATCATCGTCAAGCCACCACTCGCAAGAGAGACGAAGATCACCCGGCTGCCGGCAACTCTCACGATTCCCTGGTGAAGATGCTAGCCGAGCGACGTCCCGTTCGATTGGATGACGGCCGAATAGAATCGTCCGCTGTCCTTGATGGTTCTAGCCTGCGTCTCGTAGTCCACGTGCACGATCCCAAACCGCTTCGTGTACCCGTGGCTCCACTCGAAGTTGTCGAGCAGCGACCACGCGAAGTAGCCACAAAGGTTCACACCGCGCCCGATCGCCTCGTGAATCGCTTTGAGGTGGCTCTCGA
>Ga0209998_10000501_pt1 | contig 10745 bp, 18 predicted proteins | sample EndophyteCoNSPM_FD_187576 | JGI IMG/M metagenome (GOLD analysis project Ga0209998, IMG submission 187576) | Arabidopsis thaliana rhizosphere microbial communities from the Joint Genome Institute, USA, that affect carbon cycling - Endophyte Co-N... | ecosystem: Host-associated > Plants > Roots >... | reverse complement strand
TGGAAAGAAGGAGATAAAGGAATTGCAATATTGATGTCATATTTTATAATAATGGGAATAGGGATATTTGTTGTTGGTGTTGTTTTGATGACGGGGATAGTAAAATGATGTTCGGAACAGAACATGTAATAAATTTTACTTGTGGTGCTATATTAGCATATATAGTATTAAGAATATTTACAACAATGGATAGGAGACTCAGTGAACCAAAGTATTGAGCGACATAACAACTATACTATTAATTATATCAGTGTTAATTCTATGGATTGCATTTGTAATACATATAAATTCAGCAGAAGGAATACAGGTAAAGAAATGTACATTCTGGGTATTCATGTGCCACATGGAAGAACATTATATAGAAAATTGTGAAGTAGGAGAATGGTTAAGAAAAGATCATGAAACCTATTATAATAGTTTCCAAGTAGGAAGTTCAAATATTATGGTACCTTATGAGGTTGAATATGATATATACAGATTGACTTGTACCAAAGTATTCGACAATGGAACCGAAGTTACAAGAATATCGGAGAAGAGAATGTAAATGGTATGGCGAAAGAAGTTCGATATAGATAACAAAAGTGATGATGACCTAAGACCCGGACAAAGATTAGTGGTTTACTATAGTTTAAAGGATGGTAGATTTGACGAAGAACCACTAACAAATCATTTATCATCATGGTTATGGAATATAACACCTGATGAATTCGAAGAAATAATGAATTGGAGTCCTAGAAATGACACAAACTAAAAAACTTAAATGCAAATATTGTAGTTACAAGGGATTTAGACCACTGTTAAGACTTCATATGTATCTAGAACATAGAGAAGATATGGATACAGGAGAAGTGTTACAACTTGATTGAACCAAAGAAGGTCAAAATACAAACATTCAAGAAAATGAACAAGTTAGATGAAGGAAAAATGCCACCTGTAGGATTTGTTCATCAAGTAGCACCCGATGCATATTATATTAGAAGTGATTCTGCGCCTGGTGGTTGGATATTTACATTTAACTCATTGAATGAAGGTTGGTTATGTGACTGTATGTGGTTCACAATACATGAAAATATTAAACCACCACACCCAGAATGCAAACATATCAAAAGAGTGAAAGATAGTTGGTAGATAGAGAAGAAATATTTTTCTATAGTTGTCTTGCTGTATTCCCATTAATACCAATAATACTTATAACTTTAAAGTATTTTGGATTTTGAGATATATGGTAAACAAAGTCCTGTTTAGTCATAACAAAGACGACTATATAACACCAGATTGGTTAATAGAGGATCTTAAGAAAGAGTTTGATATAAAATTAGACGTTTGCACTACTAAAGACAATCCATTAAACATTCCACAATTCTTTTGGTATCCTGAATGGGATGGACTAAACGCATGCTCTGAATGGCAAACATGGTCATTTTGTAACCCTCCTTATTCAGAAGTAAGTCTATGGGTAGAGAGGGCATGTTCTGAAAATAGTCATAGAGGTATAAAAATAATTATGCTTTTACCAGTAAGAACCGATACACAATGGTTTCATGATTATATATATACTAATGCTGCATGTGAAATAAGATTCATTAAAGGCAGACTAAAGTTTAAAGGAACAAAGAACTCAGCACCATTTCCTAGTATGATTGTTATCTTTTGGTAATAGGGATGATATAACGTTCGGCATCTGATCAAAAATATGATCTAAGAGCCAGTATATGACCTATTACAATAGTAATACTTATATTGCATTTCGCTTCTATACATTGTTTATGGTTTCGTTGGTGTAGTGGTAGCATAGGAGGTTGTGGACCTCTCGGAGCAGGTTCGATTCCTGCATGGAGCCCTTCGGGCTGCGCAGTATAATTTGGTTGTACATTCGGTTTGCATCCGAAAGGTTATGGGTTCAAATCCCACCCAGTCCATAACGCCGTTATAACTCAATGGTAGAGTGCGAGTTTTGTAAACTCGAAGTTGTGGGTTCGACTCCCATTAGCGGCTTCGGAAATATAGTGTAATGGTATCATAGGGGTTTTACATGCCTTTGATCTAGGTTCGATTCCTAGTATTTCCACCATAAGAGTCCTATAGCGTAGTGGTCAATCGCGACGGTCTTTGGAACCGTAGACGTGGGTTCGAATCCTGCTAGGACTATGGATACTATTGGGTTATAGGATAGTTTGGGCTATTCCGTCTGATTTGGGATCAGAAGGTCACAGGTTCGAATCCTGTTAACCCAATTTTACTTTGTTTTAATACGAATCGACTACAATTGGGTATACTTTGACTAAAATCGAAGGCTTTTTTATACCAGACGAAGAACCAAAAGAAGTACAAGGATTTAGTTGGTTTGAACGAAATATTACTCATAAATTAGATAACAAGCACCGAAGTTTAGCGGCAGCAAATCTATCTAATCTCAGAAACATTCTGACAGCAGACCAGATGAAAGATTGTATTGAAGCATATACCAATAACGGTTATGTACGAACTATAACAGATAGACAGATATGGTTTATTCAAGGACCTAATACCAGATTCGTTACCGAACCTAATAGTGAACTTTTAGAAGGATTAGATGAAAAAGAAGCAAATGAATTAAGAGAAGAACTAAATACAAAATACAAAGAATTAAGAATTGATACTAACAGAATCAATAAGAGATGTCAATTAACTGATCGTGTAACTAAATACTTACAACATATACATGTAATAGGTTGTGCATATCAAGAAATTATTCGTAACAAACCAGGTCTAGGAACTGGTACAAACAAGTTTTCTCAATACGGTGAACCCCTAGCACTCAGAGTCCTAAATCCACTTAGAATAGAAGAGAAATATGTAAACACAGATGAATATGAATTCGAAGGTATTCTATATAACTATGGTATGCAAACTGCCAAATCAACGGGCGATAAGAAGAAAGTAATCAAAATACCTAATCTATTAGCAGGATGGTATGACGATGCACAACTTTTCGATAATACATACTTCAGTGGTGCTAGTCCAGTATGGACTATATTAAGTGCAAGTCAAATTGTAGAAACAATTATGGATGAAAATCTACCAGAGTTCGTAAAGGCTATTGCAGAAGGTATCGGCGCTATCTATACAGGTACAAACAAGGAAAGCATTACAAAACAGATAAAGGATGCATTGAAACACAGTACATTCTTCTTACACAACCAAAAGGATTTAGATATCAAAGAACTCAATATAGCACGAGATCCACAAGAAATAACAGGTATAATTAAAGCATTAGGTCAATACATGTGTCAAGCATTAGGTTTACCATTATTCGTAATGTTTGAAGATACTGCAAACTTTGCCACAGCAAATCAGGTCATGCAGACCTACAAGGTAACGACTATCCTAAGACACAGACAATGGTTAGCAAATATGCTAGAACGATATTGGTATGATCCTATTGTAGCAGATTGGTTCAATTGTGATATAGAAGACGTAATAAAACAAGAAGTTAGAATAAAACCAGTATTCGACGACGTAAACTTCGAAACTAACTTGGATATCATTACAGGTGTAGAAAAGTTGATTAACTTGGACATATACAATAGAGTAGACGGTGCAAAGGCAATCAACAACAAAGAAGTAGCAGCACGACTAATACTAGAAGGTGCAGCAGAACAGGATGCAGAAAAGGCAGATATCAAGTTACAACAACAACAACTAACCGTCGAAGGACAAGAAAAGTCCAATCAACAAATAGGAAAACCGACACAACAAAATGCCAACCGTCCAACAAATAAGCAACCAAGTAAATAGAAAGTTTATAGGGCTAGAACGTCAACTAAAAAGGATACTTCTAGCATTTTATAACAAGTATATTAGAGGTAGTCAAGCACCAATAGAACTTCTAAGACAGAAATATGAATTACAGTTAAGACAAATAGTAGCAAAGGCAGTTAGTGAAGCATGGTTATATTCACTTGATATTCTAAAACTTAAAACAGGTTTAGATACACCAATGACAGAAAAGGATTTACAGGGTATGTTAAGAGTAGCAGAAAGAATGACTAATGAGTTCTGGGAAACAGCAGGCAAAAACCTCAGAAGAGAAACAGAATTTCAATTTGATCCTAAGACACATAAACTAGAAGAGAAACAAGAGTTTGTAACAGGGGCAGCAATGCTAGGAATAGGCAGTTTCATATTATATCTAGCATTCAATGAAGGTATGAAAAGCAAAGCCGACGAACTGAACCAAATAATATTATTAAGATTTACCACAAGAAGAGATGAAAGAGTAGATCCTAGTTTTTGTAAACCAGAAGATGGTAAAGTATATGGCATAACTACAAATCTAACACCACCATTACATAGACATTGTCGTTGTAAACTAATACCTATAGTGGCGCAAACAGAATAATTTAAATTACTGTAAATACATAGATAAATCATACTTTTTTGAAGGTCACTAAGACTGACTTATCATTAGAGTAACACAGACAATCTTGTACCGCGGAGGTCCAGAGTGCTTATCTTAAACCAACAGGTATGATTTTTCATACCAAAAGATGCGATTCTTGTTGCTGTGGGCAGGAAGATGAGCATCCATACTTAATTAGAATAATTTATATTAAGGTCTAGTGATAGAAATACATGACAGAAATTGACCAATGCCCAAGATGTTTCGGTTCGGTCGAAATTAAAAACGGATGCAAAAGCATTTGCAACAACTGTGGATTCAAAATCAGAGATTGTTCAGACCTCGCATAAATATGTAGAATGGTCTGATCCAAACCTAAAGTTTATATATCGTCTACACAAATAATACAGGTACCATGATTCTACAAATCATTATGGCGGCAATCTTGATAGGTTTTGTCGTAAACGCAACAGAAACACGAGTTCTAGATGCGTGTATGTTGTTTAAGATAAACACTACACAATGTTGGAATCTCTATGGTGGTTCAGTCTACGGTTGGGGCGAAAATCATGGTGACAACAAAAAGACAGAAGATGGTTGTAACTGGAAGAGTCTCAAAGAATATGCAAGAAGCGTAGACGATATGAAATGTCTGGGTGATGATGTAGACACAGAACGAATTCTAAATCTACATGATGTAGACGAAGACGAAGAGAAGTGTATCAAACATAGAGCGGATTTAGGCGACGAACTATACGAAGACGAAATACTGAAATGTTATCACAAAAACAACTAGATAATGTTTTAATACCTTCCTTTTTTTATTAACTTCGTGGAACCAGATTTCATCCCATTAGAGGACGTAGAAGGTCCAGTTATCGAGTTTCATTGTCCATGTTGTATTCATAAACCAGGACAGATAGAAATAATTAATGCCAAAGAAAAAGAAACGGTCAAAACGCCGGAAGAAAAGATGGTCATATTAGAATGAAATGGTATAAGGATTTCATAATAGGATTTTTTAGTGGTATAGTAGTTACCATAATAGTATTATTCATGATAGGATTGGCGAAATAAATGATTAGAGTACAGATTCATTTAGCAGAAACGGATGAAAACGATAAGCATCCAGTTATAGATTATGTTTGTGAAAATTGTTATAAAGACGAACAAAAGAACGAACTTGTAATAAAACATTTAGATGATTCTATGGAACGTATGGATTATGATTGTATAATGAGATATAGAATATGGAATAGTCCTAGTATGTCAGATTACATGTCAGATTACAATACCAGAATGGCGGCTAAAGCATTATCCCTTTCTAAGGATTTAAAATAAAAAGTGCGTGGCATCAATGAACAGAAACAAACAACTGTTGCTTGACTTTTGCACAATATAGTCAAGTTCTAGCCACTGCGCGCTTACCCTTTTTGACGTAGTTCGCCATGACACCTTATGCTCAGGGGAAGTAGTTATTATATGTAAAGTAGGTAATATAAATTTTGTGGAAATTATACTAGAACCACGTCTAGAGACAGAGAAGGAAGACGTTCATTTAATCAGGACATTCTTATTTAGTACAAAGACAACAAAGAACCCAGATCCTAATTACGATTTTAACGTATCACGAGAAAACGGACATGATAAAGCAAAGGAATATCTAGGAACAGATTTTGCAATAATTCCGCATAGAATATTTGCACCACTAGAAGAAGGCAGAGGTGGACATGTAGCAAGTGGTTCTTATGAAGAAGAAATGAAAGAAATCAAAGACAATAGTCATGGAAAAATAGAGAAGTTATATGGACCGTTTTATTATGAAGATAGTCCAAAAGATTACTGGTATGACGCAGGTATCAAATTATCTGGTAGTAAAGCAGCATCAGTTCTAATAGATAATGGTTCTAAAACATGGAAAAAGTTCGCTGTCAGTCCTCATATATGGTCACATGACGGCGAAAAGAATATAGATATTATAGATTACAAACCAATGGGTCTCTTCTTAGTAATAAAAGGATCCTATGGTGACGAAGCAGTTATCAAGAAAATGTGTACTGGTTCTGCATTAAAATGTGGTATGTCATTAGCGGCATCAATACAAGCAATGTTACATAGTAAAGACGAACCAAATGAAGAAAATGTAGCAGAGACACTTAATTCCTTTATTAATTTAAAAGACACTAAGAGTGTAAATATGCAAGAACAAAAGGTAGAAAATTTTACAGAACCTTTGCAAGTCAAAGAAGTTCCACAAATTGTTAGTGTTACAACAACTAATACTACTGATCCAATAAAAACAGAAGTAGAGGAAACAGTAACAAAGGTAGAAGTACCAAAAGGAATAACAATTTCTAATGAGGAATTTGAGGCTTACAAGAAAGAGAGAGAAGAGCATAAACAACTCGTTCTAGAAAACAAGACAAATAAATTAAACACATTATTCAGCGTAGTAGAAGATGCAGATGCAAAGAAAGAATTGATAAATAAATATATAGGTAAAGATGTCAATCTTCTAGTAACATTTAGCAATGACTTGTTACCACATGTTGAAAAATTCAACAAGGGTAAAGAAGTAGGAGAATCAAAAGCATCAGCAGTTATATCGAGTGTACTAAAAGACGAACCAAAGAAAGAAGAAGGTGAATCTAAGGCTTCAGCAGTAGTTCCTAATAAGGTTAATGAAGTTTTAGACTTTAGTCAGATGTTAGAGGGGAATATATAATTGGCAATCGCAGCAGCAGATCTTTTAGGCATTGTGGCTTATGGCGATCAATTTGATCTTAATCGTGCTTTAGAGCATGGTAAAAAGGCAACAGGTGCAGGTTCAGCAATCGCAACTGGTAAAGTTGTAGCATTGACAGAAGCAACAGGTGTTTGGTCTAAGGCGACTTCTGGTAACGATACCAGATTAGGTGTCATTCCAAAACTCTATTGGGGAGAAGATATTAATACAGATTCTAGTGCAAAGGTACAAGTTCTTACAGGACTTGGTGCAAGCGTATATGTTAAAGCAAGTGGTGCAATTCCAGTTGCAGACAGAGTAGTAGCCGGAGATGATGGAACAGTAAAGGACTGGTCTTCAGGAAATTGGTTCGGATATTATGAAGGACATTACGGAGAAGGCATTGGATTCGATCAACCAGCAACAGACGCAGCAGACGGTGATTCTATACGAATCAGGATAAACACGAGGTAGATAATGGTCATGAGTTCATACACAATTGAATACAAAAATCCAGTAATTTATAATCCAGTAGACAGATGTGTTTACGAAGACAATCCTAATGAAAGATTGGGAGACGGATATGAATTTGGAGAACCTATATTTAATGCTAGACGATTCGCAGAAGTAAAGAAAGATAAAAACGCAAGCGACCCATTGAAGATAACAGATGTCTTTTATGGAAAACATGGCGAAACAGCAAATGATTATTATTCGAAAATGGATAAGGTACGAAAAACCAAAGACAAATCTTTGGCAGCAGCAATCATCTCTTCAAAAGAGTACCCATTACTACAAACTTCAGTAGTATTAGGAACCACAGAAGAGAATATAAAGACTGGTATCTTAGTTTCACAATTCGAAGAAATAACACTGAATCAACTTTCAGGAAAATACGCAAGTTTTGCACACGACCTAAAATGGTTTACCAACTTAGGAGAAGGAGACAAAATCGAACCTTCACTCGGTGGATATTCGGAGACTACAATCTCTATTCCAAAGAGCGGTGCTTCAGTTGCAATTACTGAAAGGGCAAAACAATTAATCAATGGTGCAGATGTATACAGTAGATTAGTTAACCAATTGGGAATCATCAGATTACAAAAGGAAAACGAACAAACTGCAACAGAGATTGAGAGTAATACATCACTATCTATAACAGGTGTAGATTGGGGTGCAAGATCGTCAGGTGTTTCAAGCAACAATCCATTAGACAAATTCAATGAATTCCAAACTACATTCAGTACAAAGAGCGCACCAGCAAACTTGTTCATAAGCAAGTGGTTAGGATTCGCAGAATTGTACCAAAATGATTTCATAAAGGGAACCACACAACCATTGTTACCTATATCAGGTGCAAAGTTTGGTGAAACTACAGGAAACTTCCCAGTACTTAACGGAATCAAATATGTAGCAGACGATGCAATCAGTTCAGCAACAGCAGGTTGGTTAATGGCAAGTCAAGCAATCAAGATCTTTAGAGGTCCATCAAGGGCTTACACAGTAACAGATCCAGATGCAGAGACAGAACGATATGTAACGAAAGTTCATTTCGAACCAAAAACAATACAACCAGAATTAGTATATAAGGTAACTGGAATTACGGCTTAGTTTTATTTAGCCCACAACTTTTTATTTTTTAGTAACAACATGTCAGATGTCGGACTTATTATCATAGGTATAGTCATTGCAGTAATAGGCTACTGCATAGAAAGATTTACCACAGGACTGTTAAGTACATTGGGTAAGATAGTACTGATCGTAGGTGTAGTCATAGCCATTATAGGTTTCATCCTATTGGCTATACACTTAGTCGGTGCAGAACTATTAATCTTACCACAAGCAATACAGATGTTAGCCTAACCTACTTCTTTTTTTTATTTTTTTCTAAATAAAGTTACATGAAAAGACTTACAGCAAAAGCGAAAAAAATCAGTAAAGCAAATCAGGAACCAAAGATCGAGATAGAATATAACGATTACGTACAAAAATGGTATAAAGAAAATGGATTACAATTACCAGAAAGACTAGACATAGATATTAGACATTTCTTAGCAGCAGTAGATCCAACCAAACCTATACGCAGACAAGTTACACGAATGTATAGGATCAAAGCATTAGATTTATTGACAGACGAAGAACACCCAAAGAGAAAAGAATTCTTGACGGTTGTAGAAGATTGGTATGGAAAAAGAGCAGATGGTACAGAAGTTCCACCAGTGTCAGATCATAAACATGGTGTCTATAATGAACATAAATTAGACGAACAAGGTAACGTACAAGTAACAACCAATTTGATTTATTATATACCATTCTCAAAGACAGAAGTAGATGAATGGATAGATAGAAGTTATCTACAAGAAAAGGACAATATACTATTCGTAGTAGATACCAAAAGAGGTGCAAGACGAAAAGAATTCAGTTATGATGACTTTGTAAAGTTGTCATGGGATGAACTAGAAAAGAAAATAGATGAAAGACCAGGATCACAGAACACTACAGAACTGTTAAATATAATAGCAGAACTACAAAGACAACTAAAAGAAAAGAAATGACGAAGCCAACTGATTACGGAATTCCAAAGGGTCAAGTGACCCAAGAAATTTTATTGTTATCGGGTGAAGAAATGTTAGGAATATGCAATGTTCTAAAAATGTTATTACAAAGAGAAGACTATGAACCATTAACAATAATGAAGGCAATAGAAGAAATGGAAAAACCATTTAGATTAGAAAAACATAAATAGCCTATAGGTAAAATAATAACATGGTAAAATTAACTCCAAAACTTATTTATTTCTTGGATGATTTGACGAACAAATATTGTAAACAAATGAGTATAGATATAAAACCACTAATAATAACAAGTACTGAAAACTTGCCAAACAAAGGCATGAAGATATCTGTTTCATTATCAATGCGTAATGATAAAGAATGTTTAGCATTACATTATCCATCAACTGAAGAATTCAAACCAGATTTGATATTCTTAGATGTAGGAAGACATAAGAACAAGAAACAGTTAGAAAAAACATTGGTTCATGAACTATGTCATACAAAGTTTGGCGCAGGACATTGGAAAGAATTCTATGATAATATCGAACTTATACTAAAAGGAAAACGATTCTAATGTATAAGAAAGGCAAAGATGCAAAGATAAAAGGAATAGAGAACCTAGAAGGATTACCAAATTATATTATATTTAAGACAGATAAGATAGGATGTATTGAAGCCGGAGCGGAGTTAAATATAGGTCATAAAACTGGTATAATTATATATAAGGGTAATAAACCAGAGGGATTTGAAGGATGGTAAAGTTTTATTGTTGTGATAGGACAGGTAATATCAAATACTGTCAATATTGTGGTCAGAGGTTAAGTTTTAATATAACAATAACAAAGAGTAAACAAGCAGATTGATAGGATATATTTACATAGGTCTACTAATAATAGGTTGTTTAACTGGTCTTCTATTAGGCAGATACTTTGTCATTCGACGAAAAAAGATTTAAATATATACGTGGCGTATTAGGAGTATTGACAATAATGCTCTCTATTGCATTCACTGTAGCAATATTTAAAACTTGGTATGGGCTTTGGTAACATCAGGCGGCGAATATTATCAACCAGTGTGGAATGGA
>Ga0209998_10000497_pt1 | contig 10801 bp, 10 predicted proteins | sample EndophyteCoNSPM_FD_187576 | JGI IMG/M metagenome (GOLD analysis project Ga0209998, IMG submission 187576) | Arabidopsis thaliana rhizosphere microbial communities from the Joint Genome Institute, USA, that affect carbon cycling - Endophyte Co-N... | ecosystem: Host-associated > Plants > Roots >... | reverse complement strand
CGACAGCCAACGCTCGAAATTGAGCTTGCGCTGCGGCCACTCGCTGTCGAGCATCGAATAGTAGGCTGTGTCGCGGTTGCGGCCTTTTGCGATTTTGTGTTGGCGCAGGACGCCCTCGAAGATGAAGCCATAGCGCAATGCGGCGCGCCGCGAGGCTGCGTTATGCGAATTGCACTTCCATTCGTAGCGCCGGTAACCCAGCGTTTCGAACGCATACCGCGCGATCAGATATTGCGCCTCGGTGCCGAGCGCCGTGTGCTGCAACGCCGGTGAATAGACAATATGCCCAATTTCGATGACGCGCATGTCGGGCTGAATGTCCATAAGGGTCGCGATTCCGAGCGCGCGATTTGATGGATCGACAATCGCGTAGGCATAGGGATCGTCCAAGGCAGCGCGCCGGGCGAGCCAGGTTACGAATTCTGAGGAATTCTCGAACGGCCCGTACTGCGACATGTAAGTCCAGATCGCGTCGTGACCTTTGACGGCATCCCACATCGTTGCGGCGTGGTCGGGGATGAGCTTTTCAACGCGGCCGTAGCGGCCCGCAAGGGTCACCGGGCCGGGGCGTGGGGCCGGCCGGTCGTCGACCGGGGCGCCGATCGGCTGCCCGGTCGCTGGATGGCTTTGCGGGTCGCTCACGTTTTCGGACGGCGTTGCAGGTCGTCGTGGAAAAACTTGTTCAACTCGGCATTCGTCACGACGCCCGCGAAGCTGTCGAACTTCCCGTCTTGCGCGATCTGCCGGGCCGATTGGATGAAAGCGTGCATGGCGACCCGCGCCATCGTGCCGCCGACGCTGATGCGGCGTACGCCGAGCGCAGCGAGATCATTGACGGTGTAGCCGAACGCGCCGTGATTAAGAAAGTTGATCGGTTTCGGGGCGACGGCTTTGATGGTGGCTTCGATCTGCTCGCGCGTCTTGATGCCGGGCGAATAGAGGCAATCGGCTCCGGCATCAACGAAAGCCTTCACGCGGCGGATCGTCTCGTCGAGGTCGGGGCGATTGTGGATGAAGCCCTCCGTGCGCGCGGTGAACACGACGTCGCCGCCCGCTTTGTCGATCGCGTCGCGCGTGGCTCTTACACGCTTGAGCGCAAGGTCGAAGTCGTAAAGCGGGTTGCTTTCATCGCCGGTGAAATCTTCAATCGACAGTCCGGCAACGCCGGTGTCGATGCATAGCCGGACATTGGCCGCGACTTCGTCCGGGTCATCGGCATAGCCGCCCTCGAAGTCGGCGTTCAGTGGGATATCCGTTGCCTGCGCGATTTCACGGTAGTGCGCGAGCATCATGTCGCGGGTGACGTCGCCGTCCGCGTAACCGATTGAGTGGGCATAGCCCGAACTTGTGGTCGCCAGCGCCTTGAAACCAAGGCCTTGCATGTAACGTGCGCTGCCGACGTTCCAGGGATTGGGAATGACGAAGCAGCCGCTTTGATGCAGTGCGCGGAACGCGCGGCGTTTGTCGGCGATACTCATGATTTTGTCCTGCACAGGGTGGGGATTGCACAATGCCTCCAACAAGCCCGTGATGGCAACATGGGTCTTCCGCTCACCACCGCAGGGAAGGCATGCAAAACGGCGCTAAAACACCCAGGCCGTGCAAATATTCCGACACCGACTTGTGATCGACTTGACGTGCCATTTACTTTGCGCGCTTGCCGCAATTCGCTAAGCGAGGGCATCCTGATTCCTATGGAGGCCGCCATGTCGTCTCTGCCGCTCAAGGTTTTCGTTGTTGCCCTTGTCGCGGCTTTCGCGCTTGCCACGTCGGCAAATGCTGAGAACAGTGAGAAGGTGCGCAAGCACAAGAAAGTTGCCACGTCGAAAACCGTCCAGGCCGACCCCTATCATCGTGGAACGAATCTGGTGCCGGCTGGCCCGTTATATTTTGGCGGTGTCTACCTTGGTGACGATCCAGACCCGAATATCCGTTTTCAGTTGATGCGTGACATCAGTGGCCGATTCGGTGGCGACCTCTGAGGGCCCACGGAAGGTCATCGACGAAGGTCCTGACGGCGTTTGATTTTTGCCGCCTGATCGGCTGAAGTGCAGTCCTCATTGAGGAGCCGGCGCGGGATATCCGCGAACGGCGCCCGGGCGGGAGGACTGCAATCATGCTTCGTACCATCGCGGCTTTCGATCGCATCGGCGAGGAAAACGCCTTCGCTGTGCTTGCCAGGGCCAACGCCCTGGCGGCGCAGGGCCGCGACATCATCAACCTCGGCATCGGCCAGCCCGATTTTCGCACGCCGGACTTTATCGTTGAGGCCGCAGTGAAGGCCCTGCGCGACGGCCATCATGGCTACACACCCGCCAACGGCATCCCGCCGCTGCGGGAAGCAGTCGCTGCCGATCTTGCCAAGCGCTTCAAGGTCGAGGTCTCGCCCGATAGCGTGATGATCATGCCCGGCGGCAAGCCGACCATGTTCATGTCGATCCTGATGTTCGGCGAGCCGGGCGTGGAGATCATGTATCCCGATCCAGGATTTCCGATCTACCGATCGATGATCGAGTTCACCGGAGCGAAACCGATTCCGGTACCGATCCGCGAAGAGAACGGCTTTGCCTTTTCCGCGGAAGAGACATTGAAACTGATTACCCCACGCACGCGATTGCTGATCGTCAATTCTCCCGCCAATCCGACCGGCGGCGTCACGCCAAAAGCCGAAGTCGACAAGCTCATTGCGGGCCTCGCGAAGTGGCCGGATATTACGATTATGTCGGACGAGATTTACGACCACATGGTCTATGACGGCGAGACTCATGTCTGCTTGCTGTCCTATCCGTCGATCCGCGACCGGCTGATCCTTCTTAACGGTTGGTCGAAGACCTATGCGATGACTGGCTGGCGCCTGGGTTACGCAGTCTGGCCTGGAAAACTCTACGACTATGCGCGCAAGCTTGCGGTCAACCTGCACTCGTGCGTCAACGCGTCGGCGCAATATGCCGGGCTCGCGGCGCTGAAAGGCTCACAGGATGAAGTGACCAAGATGGTCGCGGAGTTCGACAAGCGACGAAAGGTCGTGGTCGACGGTCTCAACAAATTGCCCGGTGTATCATGCGCGACGCCGAAGGGCGCATTTTATGCCTTTCCCAACGTCAAGCGCACCGGCTGGAAGGCAAAGGCGTTGGCCTCCGCGCTGCTGGAAGATGCGGGCGTTGCCATTATCGGTGGACCCGATTTTGGCATTTTGGGCGAAGGCTATATCCGCGTGAGTTATGCGAACTCGACGGAGAACATCCTGAAGGCGCTCGATCGCATGCGCGAGTTTCTGGCAAATCGCAAAGCCGCGTAGGTTTATCGTGTAGCCGCTATCGCGCTCTTGAACCGCGCTGCGCTTTCGCCCGGCCAATAATCGGCTGGCCGGTAGAACTCGGGGACTGCAGGAACGCCGTCCGGAATGACCACCCAAGGTTGCTTGGTGGACGTGTAGATGTGAATGTCGGGCGGAGCACGAGACGGATCGTCGAGTGTCCCGGCACGTATGAAATGAATGCTTGGGCCGGCTTGAGGATAGTTGCTCCATACAGTCACGCCACAATCGGTGCAGCGCCAGAAGACCTGACCCTTGCCGCTGGCGCTGGGGAGGGTGGTCTGAGTCAGCTTGCCTTTTAGAAGTTCGACATGCGACGCCTCGATAAAGGCATTAACAGCAAAAGCCGACCCGCTTTCACGCTGGCACCACGTACAGTGGCAGCAATGCACAAATAACGGTTGGGCCTTCAGGCGGTAACGGACCGCGCCACACGTGCAGCCGCCTTCCATAACGTTGCCCTGCCGGTCAGTCATTGCAAAGCTCCTTGATGTCGATGCAGGCGCGAACTATGCGCCATAGTGCTGGGATAGTCAGCTTTCGTCCTATCGAAATAATGCGATCAGCGCCGTCTCGCGGACATGCCTCGACTTGACGTAACATCCGCGCGACACTGAGTAATAAGAATGCTCAAGCGAGGAAATGCCGATGCTCGACCGAATGGCGACAGACCGAGGCCTGTCCGAGGAACAGCGAATGATGCGGCAAAGCTGCCGCGATTTCGTCGACGATGTGGTTCTGCCGTACATCAAGCAGAACTGGCAAAGCGAATGGTCGATGGTGCCCGAAGACCGGTTGCCTCTCCGGATTCTGGAAGAAGCTGAGAAAATCGGCATCCGTACCTTGGGCGTGCCCGAGGAGTTCGGCGGCGTTGAGCTGGAGAAAGGGACCGAGGTCAAGACTTTCGCGCTAGTTGCCGAAGAGCTCGCTCGCGGCGATTCAGGTCTCGCCGACAAAATGGTGCAGAACTGGAAGGTCTCTGTTTTGTTGCGGCAGTTTGCGCCGCGTCATTTGCAGGAAAAATGGTTCAAGCGGCTGGTCGCTGAGCCGCAATTCCTGATGGCGCATTGTTTGACCGAGCCGCGCGGAGCTTCGGACCGCTGGCTGCCGTACAACGTGCCGGAAGCGGCAATGCACACCAAAGCCGTCAAGACCAATGGCGGCTGGGTAATCAACGGCCGCAAGCAATTCATCTCGAATGGCTACGACGCCAGCCTGTATGTCGTTTACGCCAACACCAACCCAAAAGTGGGCATGCTGCAGGGCACGTCGTCGTTCCTGGTGCCGCGCGAAACCAAGGGGTTTGTAGTCGCCCGCTGCAACGAGACACTCGGCTGCCGCTTCATGAACAACGGCGAGATGGTGTTCGAAGACATGTTCGTGCCGGACGACCACTTGCTGGTGCAGGACAGCGCGATGGGTTCGGCGGGCGTCTATTTCCGCCCGGGCAAGATCATTCAGGCGGCGAAAAATCTCGGCGTGGGCGTGCGCGCATTCGAAGCCACCGCCGAATACGTTCAGAACTATGTCCAGGGCGGACGCATCCTGATCAAGCATCAGGCCGTAGCGCTACGCTTGGCCGATATGGCGACGCGGATCGAAGCCGTGCGCGCGTTGCTCGATCGCGCTTCGCAGGCGGTCGACGAGAATGCGTTGGATGCCGAGATTCTCGTCAACATGGCCAAGATGTTCGCGTCGGAAGAAGTCATGAAGGTCGCCCAGCATGCCGTCGAGCTTCACGGCGGCAACGGCGTCATGCTCGATTTCGGCATCGAGAAGGTGCTGCGCGATGCCGTTGTATTTCTGCACATGGACGCCACGGTGGACATTTCCAAGTTCAAGATCATAAAGAATATGTTCCCGGAGACGGCGGGAAAATACGCGGGGCCGGAGGCCTAGGAAGATCTGGGCGCCGCGTGTGGTCAGCGCGTCGCGACGAGAACGTTCCAGGCAGTCTCAAGTGTTGGACGCTCGATCCGGACGTTGTGGAAGCCCGCTCGCCGCATTGCGACCGCGACATCGCCGGGCGCGCGCGTCGTGAAAATATCGCTGGGCATGCCCATGCGGTCCATTTTCTCCTTGGGCAGGAAGCCAACAATAGCTCGACCGCCAGTGACGTCCAGAAATAGACCGTGTTCACAGTGCAAACCTTGTCGAACGCTGCTTCGTTGAATGGCAACGATTCGACATTGCCCTGACGGAATTCCGCGCGTCCGGACTCTATTGCCTTGGCGAAATGGCGCTTCGCCCAGCTGATGACATCGCGCGACCGGTCGACTCCTGCAACAAACGCAGCCGTATTCAGCAAGGCGGCCAACGTACTACCGCCGCCGAAGCCGATTTCAAGAACACGATCGGAAGGCGCAAGCTGGAGCTGCCCGACCGCAAACGCATTCATTCGCGCGTTATGCCTGTTCATCAGATGTCTGATGATGATGCCAATGACACCGGTTGGCCGCGAAAGCTGCTTCGCAATGAACCGGGGCGCCATTGGTTAGATCCCGAGGCCATATCGAGCAACGTTGCATCTGTAGATCCGATATCGGTCGCCGAATTTCTGTTCGAGATATTCTTCTTCGCGCTTTACGACGCCGAAGTGCAGAACCAGCAAGCTCGGAACGATGAGCAACAGCAGCCAATCGAGCACAAACACCAGTGCGATCCCGAAAATGACAAGCATTCCGCCGCTATACAGCGGATTGCGCGTCCAACCGAAGACGCCATCTGTCGCAAGCGCAGTTGTCGGCTGGAACGGACTCACATTGGTGCCGAGCCGCACCAGCGTGCGTCTGCCTGTTGCAGCGAGCAGAACACCAGCCAGGATCGCCACCACTCCTGCGGGAATTCGCCATGTCTGGGTTGCTGTTGCGAGAAGCCCGATCGGCGATAACCATTGCAGAACGGACCCGAGGGCAATTGTCGTTACGAGAATAATGGGCGGGAAAACGATGACCCTTGGATGATCCTGTGAAGACTTTGACATAACTGATACCCGCTATAATTGTCTCCAGTGGAGACTTATGGCAACCTGCCTCGGGCCGTCAAGGGATGGCAGCTATGCAAGGGCCTGAGGACGTAAAAGGGGGCATAAATTGCCGGCCCGATGGACAAAAACGCGCAAGACTTTTCGCCATGGACATCTGGCCGAGGCGTTGATTCAGGCTGCGATTGTGAGGCTCGAATCCGATGGCGCTGACGCACTCACTTTACGTGAGCTTGCGCACGATGCCGGAGTGAATCATCGCGCCATTTATCGGCACTTCCCCGACAAGCTGTCATTGCTGGCGCGTGTTGCCGAAGAAGGATGGCGGCGGATGGAGCGGCGCGTTCAACAACAGGCGGCCGGGAAACCGGCAGGCGAACAATTGCTTGCGGCGGCCGGCGTCGGCTTGTTCCTGTTTGCGCGTGACAATCCAAATTTGTTTGCCCTCATGGCCGGGCCTCGCATCAACCTGAGGGGAGCGTTTCCGGGTCTGGAAGCAGCAATGGCGAAGACCATGGCTATGTTTCATCGGCCTTTCGTCAATGTCGGGCTTGAGCCCGAACTGGCTCGCGTCCGCACGGCGCTGTTTCTATCAGCCTTGCAAGGCATCACCATCCAGATTCTGCACGGAAGGCTTCACGTTTCACGCGCTAAAGCAAAAGAGTTTGTGGCGCAGACCTGCCGTATGCTGTTCAAGGGGCTGCGCTAAGATGAGTTCACGTGTCGCGTTCAGCGCCGAAGCGCGAAGTGGAATCCCACCAGCACGATCAGCATGCCGCCGAACTGCGCGAGAGTTGGTACAACTCCGAGTGCAAGAAATCCGATAACGACACCGAAGACAGGCACTAGAGCCGGAAAAGTCGCTGCGCGGCCGCCGCCGAGCGCAATGACAGCGTGGGCGAACAGATAGATGGGCAGCGATCCGGCTATCCCGCCCTGAACGACCGCTTGCAGAATATTTTCGAAAAGGCTTTGCCGGACCAAGCCGCTAATGCCGTAGATGACCAGATAGATTGGCGCGAGCACGAGCAGCGAGACAGCGCCGACGGCCATGACGGCGCGCGTCCCAGGGACATTCCAAAGTCGTAGCAAGGTGCCGAATGTGGCCCAGAACAATCCGGCCGTGGCAAACAAAAGATCGCCGCCCACGCCGGAGTTGCCGATCGTCGTGAGCGATTCAGCCCCGAACATCAGCAGGCCGGCGATGATGATCGCACCGCCGGCGATGCGTTGAAGAGTCGCCTTTTCGTGGAGAATGAGCGACGCAAGCACCAGGCCCGACAGTGCCGCGCAGGCTGGTTGTATTGTGGTGCCGTGTCCGAGCGGCACAAGAATAAAACCGGTATAGGCGAGCAAGGACTGCGGCGGCCCCGACAGGACGGTCATCACCGACGCGCGGCTCCAGCCGATGCCGCCAAGGTCGCGCAGTCCCTCGCGCACGATCAGAGGCAGCATCAGCAGGCCGGACCAAAAGAAGCGATGAAACGCAAGATCGGCGGGCGAGAATCCAATCTGGACGCCGTGCTTCGCCGCGACAAAGCCCATCGCCCACGCCAGGGCAGCGAGCGTGCCGCATACGATGCCGACGATCATCGTCGGCCTATGCACTTTGTCCGATGCGGCCATGACTCTGGCGTTTGGGGCAAACGGGGTGACTTCGGTACGGCTGATACTCTAGGATCGGCAGAGAAGTCCATTTGCCAATCGAAAACACTCCCTTCACCTGGATGGAAAGCTCATGGCGAAGTCGCGTAAAGTCATCATTACCTGCGCTGTTACCGGTTCGATTCACACCCCGTCGATGTCGCCCCACCTTCCGGTGACGGCCCAGGAAATCGCGGATGCCGCCATCGGAGCCGCCGAGGCCGGCGCAGCGATTGTGCACCTGCACGCGCGCAACCCGCAGGATGGCCGTCCGGATCAGACACCGGAGGCGTTTGCGCCGTTCCTCAAGGTAATCAAGCAGCGCTCGGGTGTCGTGGTAAACATCACGACCGGCGGGGCGCCGACGATGACCGCGGAAGAGCGCGTCCGCCCGGCTGCGACTTTCAAGCCCGAGGTTGCCTCGCTCAACATGGGCACGATGAATTTCGGCCTTTACCCGATGATCCCCCGGTTCAAGGGCAAGTTCAAACACGACTGGGAGGAACCTTATCTCGAGCGGTCGCGCGGCGGCATGTTCAAGAACACCTTCGCGGACATCGAGTACATTTTGACCACCTGCGCCGGAAACGGCACCCGGTTCGAGATCGAGTGCTATGACATTGGGCATCTGTACACGCTGCGCCATTTTCTCGACCGCGGCCTGGTGAAACCGCCGCTGTTCGTTCAGTCGGTGTTCGGAATTCTGGGCGGCATCGGACCGCATCCTGAAGATGTCATGATGATGAAGCGCACGGCCGATCGCCTTCTCGGCGACAACTATCATTGGTCTGTACTCGGCGCCGGCCAAAATCAGATGCGTGTCGCAGCGATCGCGGCCGCCATCGGTGGCAATGTACGGGTCGGCATGGAGGATTCGCTCTGGATCGGCCCGGGGAAACTGGCTGAATCCAACGCCCAGCAGGTGACCCAAGTCCGCAAGATTCTCGAGGGCCTCGGGCTTGAAATAGCGTCATCCGATGAAGCGCGGGAAATCCTGTCGCTCAAGGGCGGCGACAAGGTGGCGTTTTGACCATTTAGCTGCCTGTGGCGATGTTTGCGGTTGCCCTGACGGGCGCGAAACCCTCCTATAGCAGAAGGAGATTCGCGCGATGGGATCGCTCGACAGCGTAAGCCTCGTCATATTGCTCGGCAGCGTGCTGGTTCTCGCCGGCATCCTGTCGAGCCTTATCGCGATGCGCTTTGGGGCACCGCTGCTGCTGGTCTTCCTTCTGGTGGGCGTTTTGGCCGGCGAGAATGGGCCCGGCGGCATCAAGTTCGACGATGTCGGCGTTGCCTATACTGTCGGTTCGATCGCGCTGGCCCTCATCCTGTTCGATGGTGGCCTGCGCACACGCTTTGTGACCTTTCGTAATGTTCTGGCGCCGGCGGTGACCCTTGCAACGGTCGGCGTGCTCATTACCGCAATTCTGACGGCGCCGGTCGCCAAATACGTCCTTGGGATCAACTGGATCGAAGCCTTGCTGATTGGTGCCGTTGTGGCATCGACCGACGCGGCTGCCGTGTTTTTCCTGATCAATGCCCGCGGCCTGAGACTGCGTCCGCGCGTGCGTGCCGTGCTCGAAGTGGAATCGGGGACGAACGATCCATTCGCCATCTTTCTTGCGCTTCTGCTGGTCGAAATTCTGCTGGTCGGGAATCAGAGCTGGTCACACGCGCTGATAACATTCCTCCGCGATGCCATCCTTGGCTGCATCATGGGCTATTTAGGCGGCCGGGTTATCGCATTCGTCATCAATCGCCTCACGCTCGCGCAAGGTCTGCACGCACCGTTCGTCGCGGTCAGTGCGCTGGTCATTTTTGCTTTCGCAAACATTCTGCACTCGTCCGGCTTCCTCGCTGTTTATCTGGCGGGATTGGTCGTCGGCAACACGCAAACTCGCGCACGCAATTCCGTGATCGTCTTTCTAGATGCCATTACCTGGCTGGCGCAGATCGTGATGTTCGTTCTGCTCGGTCTGCTCGCCTGGCCGGCGCGGCTCGCCTACAGTTTCTACGGCGCCATCGCGGTGGCTGTTGTCCTTATGCTCATCGCCAGGCCGGCTGCCGTGTTCCTGTGCCTCGCGCCGTTCAAGTTTCAAATACGCGAGATGACGTTCATCTCCTGGGTCGGTCTGCGCGGCGCGGTGGGGATCTTTCTGGCGTCGATCCCGATGCTGGTAGGGTTGCCAGGGGCCACGCTGTTTTTCGATGTCGCCTTTGTCGTCGTCCTGTTGTCGCTGCTGGTTCAAGGCTGGACGGTGGCGCTCGCTGCTCGCAAGCTCGACATGTCGTTTACACGCGCCGACCCTTTGCCGAGCCGGGTCGAGCTCGACCTGCCTGGGCAACTGACCCGGGAGATCGTGGGCTATCCGGTGCCTGCGAACAGTCCATTCCTGCGGCGCGGGCTCATCCCGAACTGGGCACGGCCAACGCTGGTCATTCGTAACGAGGAAATATTGACCCCCGTGGAAGCGAACCCGGTGCGCGAGGGAGACTATGTTTATCTGCTCGCTCCGCCGGAAAAAGCGCAGGCGCTCGATCGGTTCTTCGTCAGGCTGCCGCCACCCGCTCGGCCCGATCCGCGATTGCTCGGCGACTTTTTCGTGCCAGGCACGGCTACGCTCGGCGCCCTGGCAGACATTTACGGCTTGCAGGTCGCCGCTGATCATACCGAGGTGACGCTCGCGGATTATTTCGGCGAGCAACTCCGCCGCCGCGCGAGGACAGGCGACATCGTCGAGCTCGGGCCGATCGCGCTGCTTGCGCACAAAGTTGAAAGCGGAGCCGTGACGACGGTGGGTCTAAGACTTGCCGAGCCGGAAGAAGGCGCAGGGCTTGGTGGTCGTTTTGAATCGCTG
>Ga0209998_10000496_pt1 | contig 10801 bp, 8 predicted proteins | sample EndophyteCoNSPM_FD_187576 | JGI IMG/M metagenome (GOLD analysis project Ga0209998, IMG submission 187576) | Arabidopsis thaliana rhizosphere microbial communities from the Joint Genome Institute, USA, that affect carbon cycling - Endophyte Co-N... | ecosystem: Host-associated > Plants > Roots >... | reverse complement strand
AATGAAAAAAGACGAGAAGGGTTGATCAATTGTCGGGTTTGGGACTCATTGATTCTCCGCTTCATACGAGGGGAATCACACTTCAAATCAATCAAATCAACCAATCCTATCAATACATGATATGTTGAAATTGTAATCATCGACGATTATTTCTTGGTTGATCCTTGTCGAGGGGAGGATTGATCCAAGCCGTACTCAACTCAACAATCGCTATTATCTACCTTACACCTTCGATCGTCAACTCAAATCCATCGCTTTTATATACATTACTATCGATCGACGAAAACCAACATCACACTTTTCATGTTTCATATCGACTTGGTGGTAGATCCCTGGCAAGAAGCAGCAGAGGAAAGGAAAGAGGAAAGCTTCAATCAAATTTCTCGTCAGTTGATAATCGACTTGTTGGTAGAAGGTGGGAGATATCCCTGCTAATTCGGAATGAAAAGAAAGAACCAATCTTCGTAATTCGAGATGATATCAATTGGAGATTCATCTATCTCCCACAATAAACTTCTACTTTTAGGTTGCTCATCGAAATGTCTATAGTCGAAAACCCACGTTTCGAGGGGTATGAAGGTGATAGGACCTCTGAAATATAAGGGTAGGAAGATTGAACACCACTTATCAGGGCCAACTCAACTCATATTGGTGTGGCATGTGTTGGCATGTTGACATATTGGGCAGGAGCCCTTACCTCTATCAAGTCAAAGTATAAATCCCTGCGAAAAGAAAAGGAAAAGCAAAAGATCAAGAAAAGTCAAAGTTGCTGCGCTAGGAATTGGGAAATTAAGGATGACAGAAATGGGAGATCAATCACCTGTTGTATCTATCCCATCCAAGAAAGCTGGGCATCCGACCCAATAAAGTATCAGATTTAGGGTAGGTCCTTGTAAAAACCTTTCAAGTTGCTTACTGGCAATCGCACGTTTCATAACTTTTCAGGTGCTGATACCCCTAAAACTGAAGAGCCAATAAAAACGAAGGGTACCTTTCAAGGGATAGGTCCCGGGATTAGCAGCTTTGTGCTAGCTCCTACTATTGGCAGATGCGTGACAGCACGCACGTGTAAGATAAAGTCAAGAACTTCCTTTGATGCGCTAGGGATGCGTAAGGGCAAGCATCAGAAAAAAAGAATTCTGATTTCTCATATTACCCGGGGTCCATCCCTGCGAAAAGAGAGGAAAAGCATAAGATCAAGAAAAGGGAAAAGAGAAATCCTCTGATTACCAAAAGAAGAAGAACCGGTTTCAGAAGAGGTCCAAAGGAACTCAACTTAAATTGCTGCTTTAAAAAGAGGAAGACTTAGATTACTCAGATGACAAGGGGATGTTTACAGTTCTGCTTATTGTCCTGCATTACCAGCTGATTTAAACTAGATAAACATATGTGATCAATAAAAGCAAAAGATGGAAATGATTGATTGGATAATCGGTGGCATACTATTCAAAGATGTACGAATCACGCCTTTAATCAATAGAGGTGCACTTGTCGAACTTTGATCTAAAAGGAAGCAGGAGTGGAAAGCCAGCACACTGCTATGGAAGATAAGACGGCTCATAGACGAAAGAAAGTTAACAGATCAGGATCTCCAAGCCTATCGAAGACCGTAGGAGGAGTGTGCTGGAAGACTGGTTGGGTCTCGATTCTTTCCAAAGCAGGCCGCTTTTCTTTAGATTTAGAGGTACCAGCCTCATCGACAGGGAGCTCAAGTCGCTCTAAAGCTGGCCCTTTATCTTTAGCATTTGAATGATTACCCGCTGCTTCACGAGGAGTGTGCTGAATTGGGTTTTCTTCAAGGATCCTTTCAAGGGCTGGACGACGTTTAGACGAAGACAGGTCTTTGCTTGCGTCTAAAGGAGATGTTCTAGGTGTGTGCTGACGACTAAATGCAGCACTGTGCTAGAGGAGAAGCTACTTAAAATTGCTGCGCTTCATTTGCTGCGCTAGGAGTGAAGCCTTTCCATCGCAAGTGAACTGGAGATTCAACAGAAGCCGAACCTCAGTAGATTGGACTCCTATAGTTGTAGCGAACAGGTTTAGAGCAATTTCTGTTCAAGTTTCAGCTTGATAGCTAGGGATTAATGCAGCACATTGGTAGAAAGAGCTACATATGAGATGAACCTGTGTGCTGCACAAAAGGGAAGCAGCTTCCAACTTTAACCCTTGAAACTGGTACATCAGTGTGCTCAACTACGAAGACAGCCAAGCCAAACAAACCAGCCAGCCTGCTAAGCAAAGTCAAAGCTAAATCTCTTTCCGGCAAGGCTATACTCACTTCTAGTGTACGAGTGCTGCTGCTTCTTGGCCTCGCTCTTGCTTTGCAAAGATGGGTCGCAGCCTGGCACTCTCAGTCCCAGAACTAACAATCTCAGAACTAAGAATCAAAGAATCCCAGAACTTTGAATTCAAGAACTAGGGAGATAAGTGGTGAGTTGGGAAGGAATGTTAGGAGCCTAGACCCTTCCCTTACCCAGACCCAGAACTAGGAATCTTATAACTAGGAATGTGAGTAACCCTGACCCTAAGCCAGAGAAGTTGGGTAAGTGAATGTGAATTAGAAGAAGTTTGAATGAAGGGAATGTAAGTGAGTGAAGCAAGAACAATGCTAGCCATAGGGGTTCCTCCAGCTTCGCTGAAGAAGCTAGGTTCCTCCGCAACTAAGCCAGTGACCAATGAAATGAGGGGAGAGTAGCTGATGAAATGAGGGGTGAGTACGTAGATTGTAAACCAACTCATGGGCTATTAAAATATTGTCAGATATAAGCCTTTCCGAAACAAATGCAGACTGTGTAGGAGACACAAGGGAAGGCAGAATCGGTTTGAGTCTGGCCACCATGATCTTTGATATGATCTTATACATGACTGAGCAAAGACTAATGGGTCGCATCTATGTCATTAACCGAGGATTGAGCTTCTTGGGGATTAAGCAAATCTGAGTCAAATTCCAATCCACCGGAAAGGATCCTGTTCGAAAAAAATTCCTCTCCTCCTGGTAGTAGCTATTAGTGAGTGATCGGCTGCTAGGACAAGAGGGCAATAGCACCGAGGAACGCCTCTGATCTTCCTTGCGTCTGTCTCTTCCGATTTCTTATCCGCTTTGAGCTCTGTTAGTAGCTTGACTTCCTCTAGTAGCTAGTTTAGAGTTCCTATCCTAGCTGCTAGCTCTTCTTTCCTCGTAGCTCTCTTCTTGTAGCTAGGCAGTTAGTTGTTCCTATCCGACTAGTAGGAAGCGCGGCTATGGAACTAACAGAATAGATAGAGCGGCAACCAATGCTATTAGGAGTTCTTTTCGGTTTCTATACTAGCAGCTAGTAGTCCTATCCCTATTAGCTTTCTTGTTGGCATTCCTTTCGTAGTTAGAGTGCCATATACTTGAATTCCATTCGGTCTTGCTGAGCTTAGAAAAGCGCTCCTTTCTCACCTATGTACTCTGTTACCTTAGGAATATCAAAGGGTTGGACCATTGTCTGGAATGCAGGTATATAATTGTCGGGAGTGAGCCTAGCTTCCCTTCCCGTGCCTAGCTCTCCTGGTTCCATCCATCGTGAGAAGGAAGTGCAATGATTTTGCAGTCTGCCAGGCTGTCGGAGGCTCCTGGCGCAAACTGGGAAAAGGACGATGACAACCCGATATTTAGAGGTAGAGGGAACTTTCGGTGGGCAATCAATAAAGAGGATCTGCCAGCACTAATAAGTGGAAAGAAGTCTCAGAAAGGGAGAAGGCACCTCCTTCTACAAGCAGTTTGTATTTTGTGGTGAAGGAGAAAAGGATGGTGAATTCAGGTCGCTGATCTCTTCTCATCCTACACTATGGATAGAGCTAGGGTTGGCAAAGAACCCATGTGCCGGCTCGCTTTTTATTTAGAGATTCAACCTATTGTGACAAATGAAAGTAGGAAGACGTCCGCGCTTACTCTACTAGAACTCCTATTCTAGCTCTTCGTTCTGACTATTACCCGGGAACGGACTGGCACTTCTAAAAAGCTATTTAGGGGAAAAAGAAAAAAAGAACCCCTCCCTCCTTCCTCGCCTACTCTTTGCCGTTGGGCCTAATTTCATTCAATTAGAATATCTGAGGGGACAAATCGAATGAATAAGGGTTGCCGAGCCAAGAATTCGATCCGTTTTTGGAAATCAGACTGAGCTACTCAGGTGAATCCAGTGAAAAAAGATCTAATCCGAAAGAGCTTCAAGCTTAGAAATGTTCTGTTCAGAAGGGGAGAAGGGCTACCTTCTTTCAGATGAAAAGTTGACCGAGGGGCCAGTACTGTGCCAGTAGGGACCACTGGTAGGCTCTTTCTGATGGCAGGACGACGTGGGCGCACGCCTGAAAGCAGCTTGAAATAACCTTCCTCTTTCCTCTCTGGATTCTCTGGAGAGGGTCTTCCCCTGCCTCTCAGAGTAGGGTTCCATTCTGCAAGATCAAAATAGAATAGAAAGAAGTCGTCTTCTACGATAAGGTACTTTCTGTTTTGAGATCTCGTAGCGGCTCTTATCGAGAATGCGAATTCCAATCAGACTCTAAAGTGGAGTCCGTGCCCCTTCCAAAGGTCTCAGAGGAGTACCAAAAGGTGCCATAGTCGTCGCAAAGGTTCAAGCAAGGAGGAAGTCTCATTTCAGGGGGGGGTTTCAGAATTCCCAAGCGCCTAGTCAGTTGAAGGGTCAGTTCCAGGTTAGCGTCCGATTGTGCGCTCTGAATAAATCTAGATGCGGAAGGAGAAGGTCAGGGGTAGCCGATGTTAGCAACCTGGCTACACTTCTTTTTAGTGAAAGGTGAGCTACGGTGCCCCAAACTTCTAGGAGTAGAGATCTCGTCTCTGCAGGTTCGGAGCTCCTATCTCCGTACCGAGCAAAGCACAGGTAATAAATCTCTGGGTTCGGTCTTCCGGTGGACGGGGTGGATCGTAAGCTCCTTCTCCTGAGTCGACCTGAGAGGGCTCTTCCTTGCCTGTTCTTCTAGTTGATGGTTCCTTCTTTCCATTCCTTGGGAATGGTGTCCGTGCTACTGAATCCCTCATTCATCTGCTGTGGTCTCCCCCTGACCTGGTGAGAGTCAGCCAACCCCAGCTAGATGGAATATCCATTATTCTGATGATTCTATTCTGCATTCTCCGTTCAAAACCGTCTACTCACTAAAGAAGGAACAGTAGATAGTAGTGCTTCTAGAAGAGCCCTCTTGGGTGACCGGATGAGAGTCCGAGCCTTCGAACCTCGGGCTTTTTTCTCTTCTTTCACTTCACTCACCTTATTCAACTGTGTATTTTGGGAGGACCTTTGACTTCCTCTAAGACTATTGGGGCCTATTAATAAACCGAGGGGACCCCCAGGCTCTGGATGACAAAGCAGCTCGGACCTTCCATCAACAGGTCAGGCCAACAACTCGGGGCTGTTGATTTGATGGGACTCACTGAGAGATGGGAGTTATTTTTTTTTCCAGAGTAGACAGGCTTGGAGGGGAGGAAGCCCTCGTCAGGTACACTTTCTGAGCTTGGTGTTACGTGGATAGTAGGGGGGAAGGGCTCGCATCAGAGGGGCTCTCACCTCTGTGCAGCAAATCGAGGTCTCGACGAGCCTCTGCCGATTGGACCCGGGGACCTAAGCTTTGCTAAAGCAAAAGGGGTTAACTTTTTTTGACTAGTTGGACTGGTTCGCCTAATCGATCAGCCCCTACCTTATTCACCGTACTAGATTTCCATATTGTGTAAAGCGCCCACCTCGGATACGAAAGAAGGACAGGAGTGGTTCCACTAGCCGATGCTTATCAGCCCTTCCCAGCCTCATCCGTACCTGAATAATAGTCAATCAGTTGCCGAATCGGCATGAAGCCTTCTCAAGTTCCATCCTCTCTTTCCCACGGATAAGCGGTTGCCGGAAGCGACTTTAATGGGCAAGACTTCCTCGTCGGGCCACCTTCAATCTCAATCTCCATTTGCTACCTTCTACTCTTTCAATAGAAGGTCATCAGTCCCCCGAGACTAAACTCAGGTAAGCTTCTTTGAAGGGGGGGGGGAAGTGTGCTGACTCTACTTTAAAGGAGAGGGACGAGACTCGACTAAGAATCCGTTAGCCTTAAGAGAATAGGCCCTTTTTCATTGAGTTCTTTTCCCGATTGCCTTGGCTTATTACTCAGACGAGTTTGATAAAAAGTCCAGTGAATACCCTGTGATTCAGAGAGGGAATCCGGTCTTTAGACAGCCCTTGCTTCTTGGCTGTGGATAGGGCTTTGACTCTCTTGCTAGAAAGCTAACCCTTTACCTTTATCCGGTACTCGGCGGAAGAGTGCTGTACAGCCGGCTCTGGACTTTCCGCTTTGATAGATAGATCTGACCTCCCTCACTCTCTCATCCCTTAGAGAAAAAAAAACAGATATGGAACCTTCTCTCGCTCTGAAACTTCCATAACACTACTAGTAAAATTCCTCTTATTCATCTTCGCCAGGCTCTGGGATTCCTATTCTATCTAGAACAGAGAAGAAGGGGCGTAGCTCTTCTATCGGCTTCTTATTAGTCGTCGTCTGACTCTTTTAGAGACCAGAAACTCTCCGTTCTTGCATCAGGGCGCAGTACTAATTGATTCTTTCATCGTCTTTGATTGCTTTCTTGATTGCTAACCCCTAGCCAACCCTTTCCTCAGCTGATGCCGACATGCCTCTTTTGGGTTATTCTCTAATCACATCTGGGAAGACTCCTCTTTCCACTCGGATCAAAAAGCTGATCACTGTGAAGGCAGATTTATAGCCATAAAGATGATCAGGCCCTAGTGCCCCGGGGCAAAAAGCCACGCTTTGCTCTTGATGGTCAACTCGAAAAAGGTTTGAATAACTTATGTTGGAAGGCTTTGTCTACGGTCTTGTTCTCTTAACTAAGATTCCATTCGTCGAAACAGAAGTACGGCCAGCCCTTTTTTATATATCTCTTTTGTAAGACGCCCTGCCTGAATATAATACCTTATCCTGGCCCGACAAGCCAGTTGGAGTGGTAGTTCACTGTTTTCCAAGCGCATCTAGCTCAATTCTTGTTGGAAGGCTACCTCGGGATATGGCAATGAAGCCTATCTGTGGCTATAGTTTCCTGAGTGAGGGGATTGGAGAGTACGACATATCCTTTGAGGCAGGTTATTATCAGATATTTTCTTTCCTAAAAGAGATGCCTATCTAGTTGAAGTGTAAGTCCCCCCCATTTTGATTTCCAGTTGGAGTTTCTTTCCCCGGTATAACTATGACCGGCTATAAAGCAGTTGATTAGGGCAGAGGTCAGCTTGTCGTAACCCTAAAACACGGCGCTATCCGGCTGAAATTCTAAGTCAAAATAGATCCTGGTGTGTAGTCCGTCATCTTTGTTAGAGGGAAAGCAAGACGCAACAGAAAGGAATCCGAAGGAGAGCAGAGAGATGTGGACAGGCTGTGCAGATCTGACCATTGGACTGGATTCCGAGGGCTCGGGAAGCTGCCCGGTGACGAGGAGTCTTAATCCCAGTCTAATCGAATAAAGGCGCTAGACAGTGTATTATAAGATAAGGGAAGATGAAGAGAATGAAGCGGGAAGGACAATATAGACAGATTCACTTCGTAGGGGCCGTGGTGAAACCAAAATCTTCCATCTCATATAGCGACGAATTGATGAAACCTTGTTTTACTTCGTAAGACCTCTGTTGGAATGAAGAACTTCCATCTCATATAGTGGCAAAAACATGCAAACCCTTTTGACTTCGTAAGACCACATGAGAAAACAAAAAGTTTACACTCCACCATGGACAAAACCTAGCAAGGCACTTTGACTCTTTGGATGACATGAAAAAGTAGAATCTTCCATCTCCCCCTAGGGGAAAACCTAGAAACCCTGTTTCACTCTTTGGGGACCCATCGGAAAGAGAAATGTTGCGTTCCACCATGGCCAAAACCTAGCAAATTTGATCATTTTTCCATGATTCCTAAGAGTCAAATTCATCGATAGCCAAAATACCGGGGTTTGCGTCGCTTGTCTCTTTTTGATCGGCTTTCTAAGTATGAATTGAGTTTACAACCAAAATTCCCGGTAAAACGCAACTCTTCACTTTTTGTTATGATTTCAAAGAGTGAAAACACCGGCAAGCTCAAAACACGGTAAAACCTAAAAGCACCTCCTACACTTGAGAACTACTACGCATTGGAAACGAAGCAGATAGTCACCATTACCATAAGACCAGCGACCAACTAATGGTTCTTTTTCTGAGTCTGCTCGAAAAGGGTAATGGTTGGACCTAGCTTCCCTGGTTTGGTTGGCTTGGGAATTGGGAATAGGGTAGTTGACTTTCCTTGTTTTCCTGTACCGATGGTTTGGGAATAGGGTAGTTGACTTTCCTTGTTTTCTTATAAAATAAAAATTGGTCAAATTAGGTACTGTTACTTGGGAAGGTTAGCTATAGTGACATCCTTTGCTTACAGTCCCTAAGATTAGCTAGACAAAGATGCTGGACAAGATCTTATAGGGGATACGTACAGCAATAGGTTACCAATAGGTAATAGGTTATATTACTATCCTAACTACACCGACCTCCGAGTCCTTGCTTTGTACGCTCTCCCAACCAGAAAACGTCCGGAAACGTTCACTTTATTCGTTTAATAGAATGATCCCTCACAGAAGACCCAATCCCATCACAAAGTAACTTCCAAAGAGGAATAAGAGCTAAACGGTCTCAGAGGTCCTAAATAAGCTTTCTTTCTTTTCAATGGAAGAAACCCCTACCATCCCTGTTTTCAAACCCATAGAACACATAAATCATATATCTCTGAGTGAGCTTGAATCGGTATCAGACATCGTACATCTTAGCTGGGAGAGCTAGAGATAGTTCTTTTTAAGCTAACCCTCACATCCAGAAAGCCAGGAGAGCAAAGAAAGTAGGAAGAAGAGAAATCCGGGAAACCAGAAAGAAAAGAGGAATGTGAGAACTAGTAATCCCAGGAATAGGAATATCAGAATCAAAGAACTAGGAAAGTAGGTTAGTTGGGAATGGTAGGAAAGCAAGGGAAGCCAAGTAAGCCAAGGGGCGGAGCGGTTTGGTTAGTTGTTCACTTCATAGGAGGAATGGTAAATCAATGTTAGATCCCTTAATGTTAGATCCCTTAATGGAAGATCTGTAAATCGGAGAAATGGGATTGTAAGACATGTGCATACACCCCTCAACAAAACGGGGTAGCTGAAAGGATGAACCGCACAATCATTGAAAAGGTCAGAAGTATGCTTTGTGAGTGTGGACTTCCCAAGACTTTCAGGGCAGATGCTGCAAACACAGCTGTGCACATCATCAACAAATACCCTTCCACAGCAATCAATTTCCATGTTCCAGATGAGGTATGGTTTCAATCAGTCCCTACTTATTCATATCTCAGGAGATTTGGGTGTGTTGCTTACATTCACTGTGATGAAGGAAAGCTGAAGCCTAGAGCTAAGAAAGGAGAGGAGAAGGGGAGTTACCTAATAAATAGGATAGTAAGCATTCTTTACACCATAGGGATAGGAAAGACTAGCAGCCCCAGGAAAGCAAGCCACCTCGGAATAAAAGGCTAAGTAGACCTAGTAGGAGTAGAGGAAGCTGAAACCATTCCATATGAAACTACAGGATAAGAAAGAGTGACAGGGTCTGTAAATGAACCATCTTCACTTTCTCTAGTAGTGGGTGTTGAGGAAACTCCAGGTAATTCAACAACTGAAGCCTTTACTGAGACGGATGGAAATGATGCCTTTACAGGAGGCTTCGTAGAAGAAAGAACAGGCTCCGACGAGAGTTCCATAAATGATTCAAGTAAGAGTCTCAGTAGTTAGTTGCAGAAGTAGCTGTGAATTCAATAGTTCTAGTATCTGTTGCTTTAGTTGCAGTAGCTCTTCCAACAACTGGAATTTCAATCCGGCTGGCAGCGGTCTAGATAAGACGCAGCGCAGGACTCTCAATTGAGATAAGCTATGACTCTCCAACAAGGACTACCTACAAGGGCAACAAACCGCTCCCCAGTACTTTAGTTATGAGTGCCCTCGAAGTAAATGTTCCAATCGAATTATAAGCTTTCTTCTCAGCCCCAGGGAGTTCACCAGGTATAGACTCAGGGAGTTTTGAGTCCGTGTCCGTTTCAGAAACCTCCTCTTATCATGCGGGATTAAGCACAGAAGCAGTTAGCAAACACTGAAGAAGAAGCAGGGCTAGCTCCCTTCAGGGCAGTGAAACTGTAGTAAACCCTGGTATGTAATAATAGAGATTTAGTAGTTCAAGCTCAATAGATAGTAAGGTTCTGAAAGAATAAATGCGATGTAAAGTAAAGGTAAGATATGTCTTTTAGCAGTCCATCTTGAATGCCTTTGTCTCACTTGAGAAAGAGAGGCGGGTGAGCTACTACCTGTGATAGACGAATTAGCTCCTACTTTTGATCTTAACCGGGAGTTTTGAACCCATATCGAAACCAGGGAGGTTGAAGACAAACTTTAGACATTCAAATCACAGCTAAAAAGATAATTTTAAAAGATTTTATTGTGAGGTTAGGGTTGTGGAGGATGATTCGAAGTTCTCAATGCTGTAAAACGTAAGCGCAAGCTTAACTCGATCATGACCTTATGGATTCGACCCACCTGAATATCTCCTTCCCTTTCATATTTATTTTCTCTCGGGCCTAGCCCTCATCAATGAATTAATGAGTTTCTTCGCCCTCTTTCTTTGGATTCAACTGAGACAAATTGCTCGTTGACGGCTTAGATCACCACGGCATCTTACCTTTCTCTTGTCTTTCTTACTGTAGCCCTTGATACTCAGTTCCAGTGAGATGTGGGGAATGC
>Ga0209998_10000494_pt1 | contig 10852 bp, 8 predicted proteins | sample EndophyteCoNSPM_FD_187576 | JGI IMG/M metagenome (GOLD analysis project Ga0209998, IMG submission 187576) | Arabidopsis thaliana rhizosphere microbial communities from the Joint Genome Institute, USA, that affect carbon cycling - Endophyte Co-N... | ecosystem: Host-associated > Plants > Roots >... | reverse complement strand
GTCGCTGCGGACCGACTCGTTCAGTCGGGCGAGGATCGAATCGACATTCTGCTGGTCGTAGGTGAAGAACAGGGATCCGACGGCGCGCGCGCAGCTAACAATCTTTCGCCGAAGAGCCGCTTCCTCGTGAATGGCGAGCCAACTGAAAGCAAGCTGGCGAGCGGAGCGAAAGGATCGCTTCGCGTAACCGTGCGAGTGCGTGGAAAAGAAGCGCACTCCGCGTATCCACATCTTGGCCAGTCGGCAATCGAGCCTTTGCTCGCCCTGTTGCCGACAATCCACGACCTGCCTCTTCCGAAAGACCCCGTTCTTGGCGACACGACCGCAAACATCGGCACGATCCGGGGAGGAACCGGAGCGAACATCGTTCCCGCGCATGCGGAGGCGGAGATGATGCTCCGACTCGTAGGCGACGTCGCTCCAGTGAAGAAGCTGATTCGCGACTGGGCCAGAGGGCGTGCTGAAATCGAATTCGGCTCGCACATTCCCGCGCAGCGGTTTCACACCGTGGAAGGATTCGAAGTTGCGCCGGTCGCCTACACTACTGACATCCCCCTCCTCTCTCGCTGGGGAACGCCGCTGCTTTTCGGTCCGGGTTCAATTCACGTCGCGCATACGCCCGACGAGCACATCGACGTCAGCGAGCTTCGCGCGAGCGTTGACGCGTACGAGCGCATTGCGCGGCAGCTTCTGGCATCATGAGCTACTCTCCTCCATCCGGGAAACGCTGGCCTGTCGCCATACTCGGCGCCACTGGTGCCGTCGGCCAGACATTCATTCGCCTTCTGGCCAACCATCCCTGGTTCGAAGTCAGGGAAGTCGCCGCGTCCGAGCGAAGCGAGGGGAAACCATATCGCGAAGCAGCAAGATGGATCGAAGGCGAGATGCCGGAGTCCGTCGCGGATCTGATCGTGCAGCCTGTCGATCCTTCGCGAGTCACGTCGCCGATCGCTTTCTCGGCGCTGGATTCGTCAGTCGCGGGAGACGTAGAGCGGGCATTTGCGTCGGCCGGGAAGTTCGTTCTGAGCAATGCGAAGAATTTCAGGATGGATGCCGACGTTCCGCTCGTCATTCCGGAAATCAACGCGGATCATCTGCAGATCCTGGATCGGCAGCGAAAGGAACGCGGCTGGAAAGGGGCGATCGTCACGAACGCGAACTGCGCCGCGACCGTCGCCGCTGTAGCTCTCGCTCCGCTCGAGGAAGCGTTCGGCATCGACAGACTTTTTCTGACTACGATGCAGGCTGTGTCCGGCGCAGGGTATCCAGGCGTGCCCTCGCTCGACATCCTCGGAAACGTCATTCCGTACATCGCGGACGAAGAGCCGAAGCTCGAGCGCGAGATGACCAAGCTGCTTGGCCGATACGAAGATGGCGCGATTCACAGGGCCGCCATGAAAGTCAGCTCTCACACCAACCGGGTGCCGGTAGAACACGGACATACTGTGTGCATCACGGTGTCGTTCCGTGAAACGGCGACGGCGGATCAGGCTCTCGAGGTTCTGCGCGCGTGGAAGGGAAACGAAGCCACGCTGAATCTTCCGAGCCGTCCGACGAAGCCTCTGGTCGTCACGGGCGAGCCAAATCGACCGCAGCCACGGCGCGACGTGAACGCCGGCGGCGGCATGACGGTGACTGTGGGGCGCGTGCGGCCGGATCCGATTCTCGACATCCGCATGGTCGCGCTCGGGCACAATACCATTCGTGGCGCTGCGGGCGGCTCCGTACTGAATGCAGAGCTCCTGGCGGTAACCGGAAGGCTCGGCGACGCGTGATCGTCGTCAAATTCGGCGGCACTTCCGTCGGCGACGCGGCCGCGATCGAGCGTACCGCGCAAATCGTGAAGAGCAGGCTCGATCGTGATCCAATCGTCATCGTGTCGGCGCTTGGCGGAGCGACCAATGCATTGCTCGCAGTCGGAGAACAATCTGCGAAGGGACATCTGATCGGCGCGCTGCGCGGAGTTGAAACGCTGCGTGACCGACATCTTCACGAATGCGAAGCGCTTCTCGGCACGGACGGCGAAGCGCTCGATGTTGCAGCGGAATTGAGCGCGATGTTCGACGAGCTCGCGCATCTCGCTGAAGCGCTGTCCACGCTCGGGCATGTGACTCCGCGGTCGTTCGACGCGATAGCCTCGCACGGGGAGCAGCTCTCGGCCAATCTCGTCGCTGCCTATTTCCGGAAAGTGGGCCTCGACGCCGAGTACGTGGATCCACGCACGGTGATGATCACCGACGATCATTTCATGGAAGCCGAGCCCAAACCGGAAGAAATCGCGGAGCGAGCCCGTGAATTGCTTCAGCCCCTGGTGCAGGAAGGAAAAGTTCCGGTCATGGGAGGGTTCGTCGGAGCGACGGAGAACGGAATCACTACGACGCTTGGGCGCGGCGGCTCTGATTACACCGCATCGCTCGTCGGCGCGGCGCTCGGCGCGGAGGCGATCGAGATCTGGACCGATGTCGATGGAATGCTCACAGCGGATCCGCGCGTCGTAAAGGGATCACAGCTCATCGAACAGATCCGTTTCGATGAAGCGTCGGAGCTCGCATCGTTCGGGGCGAAGGTTCTGCATCCGAATACGATTGCGCCTGCCGTGCGCCTTGGAATTCCCGTCTTTGTGTACAACTCACGAAAGCCTGAGGGGAAGGGAACCCGGATAACCTTCGATGCGCCGCATCGGCCCGTGAGCGCGATCGCCGGCAAGACGGACGTGACGATCATCAAGGTCACTGCAGCGCGAATGTTGCTGGCGCATGGATTTCTCCGCCGCGTGTTCGAGATCTTCGAGAGGCACAAGACGTCGGTGGACGTAGTTGCGACGTCGGAGGTGAGTGTCTCGGTCACGATCGACGACGTTTCGCGGCTCGATTCGCTTCTCGTCGATCTTCGCGATCTGGGCGACGTGTCGATCGAGCGCAATCGCGGCATCATTGCCATCGTCGGCGCGGGAATCTGCGACGCGGCGGGAGCGATGGGCAAGGCGCTCACCGCGCTCGGCGACGTGGAGATCCACATGATGTCGCTGAGCGCAACAGGTATTAACCTTACCGTCATCGTGAACGCAGAGGCCGTAAACCCGGCAATGCAGAGACTGCACGCCGCATTCTTCGGAAGCGAGAGCCAATGAGCGAGCCCGCGATTGCAGTCATCGGTGACGGAAAGATGGGACGCACGGTCGCGCAGATGGTACAGGAGCGCGGCTGGCATCTTACCGCCATGCTCGACGCCGAGCACAATCAGGGTGGCGCCGGAATCACGAGACGCGCGCTCGGCGATCCTGATGTCGCCATTGAATTCACAGAGCCCGCTTCCGCCGTAGCGAACATCATGGCGTGCATTCACGAGGGTGTGCCGCTCGTAGTTGGAACGACTGGCTGGTACCCGTCTCTGCCACTGATCACGGAGGCTGTCGACGAGGAGGGAGGCGCTCTTCTGTGGGCTCCGAATTTTTCAGTGGGTGTTGCAGCCTTCGTCGAGCTCGCCAGGGAAGCCGCTCGAATCGTCTCGAAGTCCGGGTTTTCCGCCGCGCTCGTAGAGACACACCATTCAGCGAAGAAGGACGCGCCTTCCGGGACCGCTCTGGCCATTGCGAAGGCAATGGAGGGTGAAATGGGAAAGGAGCTTCCAGTCACGAGCATTCGAACGGGTTCGGTGCCCGGGACGCACGAGCTGATCTTCGATGCTCCATTCGAGCAGATCGTGATGCGACACGAGGCGCGGGACCGCAGGGTCTTCGCCGATGGAGCGCTGCGCGCCGCCGATTGGCTGCGAGGAAAGAAAGGAGTCTTCACGATGCGCGACGTGCTCGGGTTCAAATGATCAGGATACCGAACGACTCGAAAGGCAGGCCGCTGCTGAGAGGATGCGGGACTGCGCTCGCCACTCCGTTCGCCCAGAACGGTTCGCTTGACGAAAGCGCGCTTCGCTCGTTCGTCGAGTGGCAGGTGACACAGGGAATTCACTTCGTGGTTCCGTGTGGATCGACGGGAGAGGCCGCAACGATGACGCCGGCCGAACATCGTCGCGTGGTGGAGATCACGGTGGAGCAGGTGAATGGCCGCGTGCCCGTCGTCGCCGGCGCCGGATCGAACGACACGAAGAAGGCCGTCGCGCTCTCCAGGGAAATGAGAGATGCGGGCGCTACGCACCTGCTGCACACTTCTCCGATGTACAACAAGCCTCCGCAGCGGGGGATCATTGCGCACTTCCGCGCGATTGCGGATGCAACCGATCTTCCGGTCGTCGTCTACAACGTCCCTGGAAGAACCGGGAGCAACGTCGAAGCCGCGACTACTCTCGCACTCGCTGAGCACGAGAACATAACCGCGGTCAAGGAAGCCTCGGGGAATCTTGCGCAGATTGCGGAGATCATTCGCAACAAGCCTCGTGATTTCACGATTCTGTCGGGCGATGACAGTCTCACCCTCGCGGTGATGGCTGAAGGCGGGGATGGAGTCATCTCAGTGACGTCGAACGTTGTGCCGCATCTCGCCGCAAAGCAGTGCGAGCTGTTTGACGAGGGGAATGCTCAAGGCGCGAGGCTCATCGCGCACCAGCTCTCGGCCTGGACGGTCGCGGCGTTCGTCGAGTCCAACCCGATCCCCGTGAAAGCAGCGCTCGCGATGATGGGCAAATGCGAGAATGTCCTGCGCCTTCCGCTCGTTCCGCTCGCGGACGCGCACGTCGCAGCGGTGCGACAGGCTTTGAGCGCAGCCGGCGCGGTTTAACCGTGGAGAGTCTTCGAAGGCGAATCGAGGACGCGGTTTCTCAGCGGCTTGCGGGAGCTGAAAACCCTGATGCGCAATCGGTGGTGGAGCAGCTGCTTCATGAGCTCGAGGCAGGCAGGCTGCGCGCGGCAGAAAAGGATGACGACGGCACGTGGCACGCCGTGCCATGGGTAAAGCAGGGAATCCTTTTCGGATTTCAGATAGGAACGTTGACCGACATGTCGGATTCCGGGTCGGTGTTCCGCTTCTTCGACAAGAACACCTACCCGCCGCGTGAGCTCACCATCGACGATGGAGTGAGGCTCGTGCCGGGTGGCTCCGCGATTCGTCGCGGCGCGTTCGTATCGCCGGGCGTCGTCTGCATGCCGCCGATGTACATCAACGTCGGCGCGTACGTTGGCAAGGGAACGATGGTCGATTCTCATGCTCTGGTCGGTTCGTGCGCGCAGATCGGGGAGCGCGTGCATCTAAGCGCGGCGGCGCAGATAGGTGGTGTTCTCGAGCCGGTGAACGCGTCGCCCGTCGTCGTCGAGGATGATGTCATAGTCGGCGGCAATTGCGGTATCTATGAGGGGACGGTCGTGCACGAGCGCGCGGTGATTGGCGCCGGAGTCGTGCTCACGCGAGGCACGCCTGTATTCGATCTGGTGCGGGAACGGGTTTATCGCGGATCAGCGGATCGTCCGCTCGAGATTCCGGCTGATGCGGTCGTAGTTCCCGGCGCTCGCCGAGTGAACTCAACGTGGGCGGAGAGCGAGGGGCTGTCGCTTCAGACGCCGGTGATCGTCAAATACCGCGATGACAAGACCGACAGCGCGACTGCTCTCGAAGGCTGGCTGAGATGAAGGCGCGCGGCGTAGTCCGCGTACCGGGTGACAAATCCATTTCCCATCGCGCCCTCATCCTCGGCGCCCTTGCAACGGGGCGTTCCCGGATATCCGGCATTCTCCATTCCGCAGACGTCAGCTCCACCGCGAGTGTCCTTCGCTCGCTGGGCGTTGCAGTTCCCGATCTCGCGTCGACTTTTACGCTCCCCGGAAAAGGGCTGCGGGGTCTCAGGGCTCCGGGGTCTCCATTGTACGCCGGCAACAGCGGCACCACGGTGCGACTCATGTCGGGTGTGCTCGCGGCGCATCCATTCGAATCGAGACTGGAGGGAGATACGAGTCTCAGCCGAAGGCCGATGAAGCGAATCGCCGAGCCTCTGACTGCGATGGGCGCTCGATTCGAGTTCGCGAGGGAAGACGGCCTTCCGATGACGATTTATGGCGGCCGGCTGATGGGCATCACCTGGAATACCCGCTCCGCCAGCGCGCAGACCAAGAGCGCGATTCTTCTCGCGGGTCTCGTTGGCGGGGTTCAGGTTTCGGTGATCGAGTCTCAGAAGTCGCGCGATCACACGGAGCGCATGCTGACTTCGCTTGGGGCGCCGGTTGAGACTGAAGAGACGATGGTGAGCCTTTCTCCGGTCGATTCAATCTCGCCGCTCGACCTCGACGTGCCTGGCGATCCTTCATCAGCAGCGTATTTCGTGGCGTACGCCATTCTTGGTGGCGGAGAAACCACTATTCCGGGTGTCTGCATCAATCCGACGAGAACGGGATTCATCGACACGCTCGCAGAGATGGGCGCAAGGATCGTGTGCGAGGAACGAATTGCGGCGGCGGGCGACTCGGTCGCGACGATCGTCGCAAGAAAATCATCGCTGGTTGACTGGGTGCTGGACCGCGCGCGGATTCCATCGATGATCGACGAGCTTCCTCTCCTTGCATGCGTCGCTGCCGCGGCGCGAGTCACTCTCGAGGTGCGCGGCGCGCATGAGCTGCGCGTAAAGGAAAGCGACCGCATCGCGGTCGTTGCGCGGAACCTGCGCGCGGTCGGCGTCGACGTCGAAGAGCTCAACGACGGATTCATCGTGAAGCGGCGCACGAAGCCGCTTGCCGGAAGAATCGAGACCGACGGCGATCACCGCATCGCAATGTCGTTCGGAGTTCTTGCAGCGCTTCAGGGATCGTCCATCGAGATCGACGATCCCGGTTGTGTCAGCGTGTCGTATCCGAGGTTCTGGGAAGATCTCAAGAGCCTCCATCGGTGATTCGCAGGGAATGAAAGTTCTTTTCGTCGTGACCGCGTATCCGCGCCACGAAGCGGATGTCATCACCCCATGGATGGGCGAGACCATCGAGCGACTGCGCAGATCGGGAACTCATGTCGAGGTACTCGCTCCGTCATATCGGGGCGGTGGTGCGACTGAGGTCGCCGGAGTCAAAGTGCACCGCTTTCGCTACGGGCCCGCATCGCTCGAAACACTGACTCACGATGTTCCGGCCATGGAGCGAATAAGGCGAAACCCTGCATTCGGTGCGCTGCTTCCGCTGTATGTCGCGGCCGGCTCGCGCGCGGCACGACGAATTGCGCGATCCGGGGATTTCGACGTCGTGCACGTCTTCTGGCCAATCCCGCACGGCATTTTCGGGATGGCGGCGAGAAACGGATCGGGTGCCGCTCTCGTCTCCACGTTTTTCTCCGCCGAGCTCATGTGGCGGGGTGCCGCGCGGAAAGTGTTCGCGCCAATTTTACGAAAGATCGTAGACAGCTCCGACGCGATCACCGTGATATCGACCTACACGGGTCAGAAGCTCAGGGAGTACGTCGGGGATGTGAGAACGGTCATGATTCCGTTCGGCGCCGCGGCCGTCAGTCATGAAACTGCAGAAGTGTCCCCGTACCGTAAACGCGAGGATCCCTTCGAGCTGCTGTTCGTCGGGCGCCTTGTAAAACGGAAAGGTGTGGATGTTCTGTTGAGGGCAGTCAAAATCCTCGAGTACGATTCGCGGCTCACTGTCCGCATCGTTGGCGGCGGCCCGGAGCTTGAAGATCTCAAACGTCTTTCCGAAAGCCTTGGCGTAGACGGTCGAGTGAAATTCGATGGTGTCGTTACCGCGGCGAGAATCGACGAGCTGTTCAGGCAATGTGATGCGCTCGTGCTTCCCGCGATCATCACCGAGTCTGGTGACACCGAAGGACTCGGAGTGGTGCTGATCGAGGCGATGGGATATGGAAAGCCAGTCATCGCGTCTTCCGCCGGGGGAATCGTCGACATCGTGAAAGCCGGCGAAACAGGACTGCTCGTTGCTCCGGGAGATCCGGATTCACTCGCTGATGCAATCACTCACGCGATGGACGAGCCCGACGCCCTCAGCGAGCTGGCGGTAAGGGGAGCTGCATTCGCCGGAAGTGCGTTCGGCTGGGACGCGATCGTCGACAAGCTTTCGGATGTGTACGAGCTGGCGGTCGAGCGCCGCGCTGCTCGCAAAATCGATACTGGCGCGAAAACGTAGAGGCGCAGACCTTTACGGGCGATGAGCCCACCAAAACAGTCATCCCGAAAGTCGCGTCCGACCCCGACTCCGCGCGCAACTGTCTCGCTGAGAGAGGTCGAGCCCGAGCTCGAGATTTCGTTCAAGCTTGCCGCGGGGATCTTCTTCGGTCTCGCGCTCGTTTACTTCGCTCCCGCCTTTTTTCCAGGCAGGGGAATCTTCGGCACCGACTATCTCGCCGGCGGATACCAGTTCATGGAGTTTCTCTCGAATCAGCTGAGATCGGGAGTGATTCCAAAATGGGTTCCCTACGTGTATGGCGGAGTTCCGCTGCACGCGAATCCCGGAAGCACCTACTATCCGACGCGGCTTCTCCTGATGTTCGTGCTGCCCGACTCCCGGATTTTCCCCGCGCTGCTGCTGACTCAGTTCGCGATCGGCGGAACGGGCATGTACCTGCTCGCGCGCGAGCTCGGAGTGCGCTCGTGGATCGCCTTCGTATCGGGATTGTCGTTCATGTTCACCGGAATCATCATGTCCGGGGTGTACAGCGGGCACGACGGGCGAATCATCGTCGCGACCTTCTCGCCGCTCGTGTTCTTCTGCATCCATCGGGGGATGCGCACCGGAAGAGTCGCTCCGTTCGCTGGTCTTGCGGCAACGCTGGGTTTCTCGCTGCTCTGCTTTCAGATCCAGAGCAATTACTATCTCCTTCTCGCCGCGGCAGCGTGGACTCTCTTCTGCGCGTGGCAATTCCGGGAATCAGGGTGGCCTAAGATCGTGGCGAGAATGGGAATGGCACTCGCTGCCGTCGCGTTCGCGTTTGCTCTTGCGGCGGTGAACTTCCTGCCGTTCCTCGATTACGTGGCGGAATCTCCGCGCGGAGCGGCGGGTGGCCGGGGGTACGAGTATGCCACGTCGTTCTCGATGCCACCGGCGGAGATCTCCGGTCTCGCGATTCCTGAGCAGCAGGGGACGCTGGGGACGTATCACGGAAAGAGCTTCTTCAAGCAGCACACGGAATACGTTGGCGCGCTCGTGATCGGCATGCTGCTCCTCGGTGTCTATTTCTCGAGGCGCAGCCGATACTGGGCGTTCTTTGCCGGCACCGCGCTCCTCGCGCTCAGCATGTCACTTGGCGGATACACGCGGCTGTATCGCCTGTATTTCAACTACCTCCCCGGAGTGAACAAGTTCAGGGCGCCGTCTATCTCGTTCTTCCTCGTGTCGATGTCGCTCATCATCATGGCCGCGCTGACGCTCGAGGCGCTCGCGAAGATCCGCGAGAAGGCGCCGGAGGAAGAGAAGGCGGCAAAGAGGGCAGCGAAGGGCGCGAAGATCCGAACTGATTCGGACCTCGCGCGCTACATGAGCATCGGTCTGGTCGCCCTTGGCGCGCTGATGCTGCTGGTCTCACAGACGATTCCTTCACCGCTCGGAGAAGCAACAGGATGGATACGCTTCGGTCTGTTCCTGATGATCGTCGGGTGGCTGCTGTGGCGCTGGCTCGCTGACAGACTGTCATCGCGCACGCTCGCGCTGATCCTCGCGGTCGTCGTCCTGACTGACCAGTGGATCGTGACTCGCAAATTCTTTCAGACAGTGCCTCCTCCCGATGAGGTCTATGCGCCGGACGACGTCGTCCAGTTCCTTCGATCGCAGCAGGGTGATGGACGCGTGTGGGTGTTTCCGTTTGGCGGTCAGGCTGTTTATCACGGAGTGGACCAGGTCGGCGACAATCGCATACCGCTCCGCAATTACCTGATGCATTTCGGATTCGAGCAGGCGGGCGGAGAGCACGGCAATCAGCTCGAGCGGTTCAATAAATTCGCCGGGTCCGGTGAGCGTGTGTATGTGGACTGGCACAATTTCACGGGGTGGCCGGCCTTCATGAGCGCGGCGAACATCCGCTACATAGTGAGCGGGCTCGAGCTGCAGATGTACGACAGCACAGGTTCTGTTGCGAACCCCATCGAAGAAGTCTTCCGCGGATCGACGGCGATCGTGTACCGGAACAATCTCGCGCTGCCGCGCGCATACCTCGTGTCTGAAGCGCGAGTGATTCCGAACACTGACAGCGCGCTCAGCTTCATGAAGGCGAGGGGGTGGAATCCGCGCAACGTTGCGGTGGTCGATCGTTCGACGGGCATGACGTTTCCGGCAACGCCATTGAATGGCACAGCCGCAATCGTCGAAAGAAATCCGGATAAAGTCGTGGTGAGAACGACTGCCAACCGTCCTGCGCTTCTCGTGCTCGCTGATGTCTATGCGCATGGGTGGAAGGCATGGGTCGACGACAAGCCCACTCCGATCGCGATCGCCAACGTCGCATTCCGCGGCATTCCCGTAGGGGAAGGCACGCACACCGTCAAATTCGAGTTCGATCCCGACGCGCTCCGCACCGGCAGGACGATAAGTCTCGTGCTGTTCATTCTGCTCGTTGCATATGGAGTGTGGTGGATCATGAGCTGGCGACGGAATCGAACAGAAGCCGAGCCCGCGTGACGCCCGCATTCTCGGTGATCGTTCCTGCGTTCAACGAAGCGGAGAACATGTCCGCGCTGTTCGAGGCGCTCGAGGCGACCTTCGGCCGGCACGGGCTGAATGGTGAAGTGATTCTCGTGGATGATGGCTCTACCGACGAGACGTGGCCGCTTGCAGTTGCCGCTGCGGCGCGCATGGGCGATAGAGCGAAAGTCGCGCGGCACCGGCGGAATCTCGGAAAGACGGAGGCGATCCTCACCGGCGCGCGCGAGGCGGCATCGGACGTGTTCATCGTGTTCGACGCCGACCTTCAGCATT
>Ga0209998_10000493_pt1 | contig 10873 bp, 10 predicted proteins | sample EndophyteCoNSPM_FD_187576 | JGI IMG/M metagenome (GOLD analysis project Ga0209998, IMG submission 187576) | Arabidopsis thaliana rhizosphere microbial communities from the Joint Genome Institute, USA, that affect carbon cycling - Endophyte Co-N... | ecosystem: Host-associated > Plants > Roots >... | reverse complement strand
TACTACCTGATTTATCCGGATTATGAATGAGTAGTAATATTAGATTATCACTAACTATCTCAGCAATTGCTTTATCCCTTGCAATTGTCTCATCCGCAACCTCTTTGAGTCAATCAGTAAATGCTTTTTCTTGGCCATGTATAGATAAAACTGACGGCAAGGCTCCAATGACATTCTCCGACAATAATCTCTATGTAGCATGGTGGGGAAATGGAACGGGAAATTACGAGGTTATGTTTAAAGCATCTAATGATAATGGGCAGACTTTTGGAGACAAGATTAATTTGAGCAATTCTACTAATGGGACTTCAGTCGGAGCAGCTGTCGCAGCTTCAGGGAACAATGTCTACGTTACGTATTGGGACAATAAGACTGGAACCGGAAGAGTATACTTGAAGACATCTACTGATAACGGTAAGACATTCGGACCTGAAATTGTATTGACTGATACCCCTTCTAATGTGGCTCCTTATCCACAGACCAAAGAAGGACTTGCAAAATTAACCCCATACGAACTGAAGATTGCAGCAGGCGGAAATAATGTCTTTGTTATAGCCAACGGTGCTGAATCACTTAATAATATCACTTCTCCATCTGATGTATTCATTAGAACATCAAATGACAATGGAAAATCTTTTGGCGAGCCAATTAATCTCAGCAACTCAAAGGGAATACAGTCAATCCGTGCAGAGATAGAAGCATCAGGAGATAATGTCTCAGTATCGTGGTGGGAGAAATCAGGCGGCAAAGAGATACCAATGATAAGAACAAGCAATGATGGCGGAAAGACTTTCGGCGAAGCCGTTGTGCTAACAGCTAACTCTACATCATCGTTGTCATGACAAATTTCCAAATTTTTAATTAATTTATTCAAGATTTAGAATGGGAATGCTGCCTCTATTTGCTTCATTTCTGTTCACACTTTCTATTTTACTACCCCTATCAACACATATAGCATTTAGCACACCTTCAAATGAAAATAACGTTTTACAACCGGGGCAGAATGCAACAACTAATTCTATTGAACAAGAAAACCTAATACCATACACCAATCCCACACACGATATTAAGATAGATTATCCTTCTAAATGGAAACTTGTTGAACGTCAAAATAATGGGTATCATATGCTCAATGTTGTTGTAGAATTCTTGCAGCCTGAACAGAATAATTATTACAATTCAACTATTTCTGCGTCACACAACAGCCTCCGACTAAGTGTGGAAGATTACAAATCCTTTACTGAAAAATTAAATGGTAATACTACAGATAATCAATTACAAATAATTGGTAATAAAAGAATAGGGTCAATCGGAATATCCTGTCCAGGGTTTGATTTAAAAAGTTATGTCCGTAACGCTACCTTGGCTGGTAACCTGGCGTACGAAATTATCTTTGATTATTCATATTTGAATAATAATAAAAAGGCAATAGAAATTTGGACAATTCAAGATAGTAAAGTATACATCATAAATTATGTTGCCAATGCGGCAATATACGATGCAACCTTACCGCTTGTACATAAAATGATTGAATCATTTAAAATAACAACATAAGTGTTCGGATGTCGGGTCGGATCTGGTTTTTCAGATCAGTCATAGTTAATTTCTAAATTCCTTGAATAGAGAACCTTACTTCAGAAGAGTATAGATGGACAAACTATTAATTTATTTGGTTTTAGAATTATATTCACCCATATTGAAGGGTATTATGAATTTTAGTTCAGATTGAATACCAGAAGTCAGTATATCAACGAATTTGACTAAACTTAAGGCTTTATTAATATGCCAAATCTAATATCGATAGATGAGTGCAAAACCAAATTTTTGTAGCAATTGCGGCGAAAAGTTAGATATGACTCAAGATATAGAAGAGTGCCCAAAATGTCGTTCAGCACTTCACGAGCATTTAAATCATGGACAAACTTCTCCGCCTGTTGTTCAACAGTTACCATATAAGAGTCCTGGAACAACAGCACTAATTTCATTTCTTGGTGGAATAGCTGCATTACCAGGTATAGGTCACATGTATGTAGGCAAAGTTAGAAGAGGTATTATAATATTAATTGGCGGCTTTCTTCTGTTTTTCATACCATTATTCTTACTCGCCTCCTTATATGCTCCGTTGCAACATGATAGAGGATTTGAAGGTCCTGATTATCCGTCCGTATATAGCGTTGGTTTTCTAATCGGCTACGGGCTAATTCCTGCTAGTTTAATATATCTGGCTTATTTTATATGGCAAATATTTGATGCGCGAAAGTTGGCAAAAAAATTTAATGAAGCCATAATTACCACACAGAAAGAGCCATGGTAATTTTCTGATATATAGTGCGCCATTTTGTTGGCAAATGGTACTTATCATTGCAAAAAATTGTTTAGGGTAATGACAGCCCAAAAACATTTGTTGTCTTTAATGGTGGCGCAAAAGCAATTGCGTCCGGATTTACACCTCCAAAAAGAGGTAAACCAATCACAGTATTTGTATTAGTATCAATAACGGCTACGCTATCATCATTGGAAATAGTGACATACATCCTCTGATGTATTGAATCGAATGCAATTGCTCGAGGTTCATCACCAACCGATATTGGTGAGCCAATCACCCTATTGCCATTAGTATCAATAACCGATAGGTCATTACTAATGGTGTTACCGACATACATCCTCTGATGTATTGAATCGAATGCAATTGGAATAGAGCCGTCTCCTACTAACATATTTCCAATCACAGTATTTGTATTAGTATCAATAACCCATACCATATCGTTACCGGTAGGAATATCGCTGGTGACATACATTCTATTCAGTTTGTCATCGAATGCAATTCCAAAAGGTCTGCTACCAACCGATATTGGTGAGCCAACTACAGTATTTGTCTTAGTATCAATAACCGATACGCTATCATCATCTCTATTAACAACATACATTCTCTGATGATTTGGATCGAATGTAATTGCTCGAGGGACATTGCCAACCGATATTGGTGAGCCAACTACAGTATTTGTCTTAGTATCAACAACCGATACGCTATCATCACCGGCATTAACAACATACATCCTCTGATGTATTGAATCGAATGCAATTGCAAACGGAGTGAAACCAACCAATATTGGGGAGCCAACTACAGTATTTGTCTTAGTATCAATAACCGATACGCTATCATCACCGCCATTAATAACATACATTCTCTTAAATGCTGTATCGAACGCAATCGCGTTGGGAGAATTGCCAACTACTATAGGCGAGCCTACAGTATTTGTCTTAGCGTCAATAACCGATACGCTATCGCTAAAAATATTGACCACGTACATAGATCCTTCTGGTCCAACAGCAAAAACATTCTGTGTCGAGAATCCAATTATAAGTACTGCTCCAACAACAATCAAAATTACCTTAGGTATTTCGGTATTTCTATTCATCTTTTCAATCACCTTAACGGGGATCCCTTACTCTTATCGTATATGTCATTTTTGTACAATGCATGCAATAATCTAATAAGGTAAGAGTAGGAATCTAAAATAATTGAGTTACTAATCCTGACCACTGAGGAATCTTAGCCCAAATAGTTCACTCTGTTTCGAATGTGGAAAGATAAACGGTTAATTTGAATCGATTGTTATTCGTGATGTATGGTTTCACAGTTTCTGAATTCATCATGATCTGTATTCACGTTACGCCATTCTTCATCATTTCCGTCTCCGCAATCCAAGACGTCTTTTTTACCATCAGGTGCCGTTGCTAATATGTGACCCGGTTGAGGCTCCACAGCATGTGAACTCTGGAAAAGAACGTCGTTACCTGGTCCCCCCCTTAATCGTATCGGCACCGTAAAGACTAATAGGACCAGTATCCCAATCACCTGTCATTCTATCATCACCTTCGCCTCCCTCAAGTATGTCATTCCCGTCTACTCCTTGAAGTATATCAGAATCTATGCCTCCGCGGATTCTATCATTACCGCCATAACCACGTAATTCATCTGACCCATCATAATAGTGTCGTCTAAATAAAAAAGAACGCTAAGTACGGGTCCAGAGGGATTTGAACCCTCGACCAACTGCTCCGCAGGCAGCCATTCTATCCAAACTGAACTATGGGCCCAAACTTTTCTAATAGAGTTCCTTATATGAACTAGTTGTGCAGTCTATCTATCTCTATCTGCATCAATGTTGATCGAAATATATGAAAGTAGCATATGGAAATCAATTTCATTCCTCAAACAATATATTTAGATAAACTTGATTATCTTAGTAAATCGGTCAACATGGTAAGATCCTTCCTTGAAGAAATCGACAAACACATACTCCTTTTTGATGGTGCTATGGGAACCGAGATACAGAAACTTAAGCCAAAACCAGAAGATTTTCCAAATAACAGAGAAGGTTTCAATGATGGGCTTATTCTATCCAGACCAGAATGGATTGAAATCATACATAGGAGTTATTTAGAAGCAGGTTCAGACTGCATTGAGACAAATACCTTTGGTAGTAACCAAATTAAGCTGCAAGAGTATGGATTTGGAGAACAAACAGTATCAATAAATAAATCTGCCGCACAACTTGCAAACAGGGTAGCCAAGGAATTTTCAAATGAAAAAAAGTTTGTCATAGGTTCAATGGGGCCAACGGGTTATCTTCCAAGCTCAAACGATGCTGACTTGGGGAATATTAGCCTGGATACAATTACAGATGCATTTGATTTGCAAGCTCAAGGTCTAATGTTAGGAGGTGTTGATGTTCTTCTTATTGAAACAAGTCAAGATATATTAGAAGTTAAACTTGCCATAACCGGATCATTTAATGCGATGAAAAAAGTTGGCAAAAAGGTACCCATAATTTCCAACATAACCATGGACAAATACGGTAAGATGTTACTTGGTACAAACGTTCAGTCAGCATATACAACAGTTAGCGACATGGGAATTTCAGTTTTTGGGCTAAATTGTTCTACGGGACCAGCTGAAATGGAATCAAGTATCAGATGGCTAGATGAACAAAACGAATTACCAATCCTAGTTATGCCAAATGCAGGAATGCCAATTAATGAAGGTGGCACTGCGGTTTACAAGATGACCTCAAAAGACATGTCACGGCAGCTAGGAGAATTCTTACACAAGTATAAGAGAGTTAGAATGATAGGAGGTTGTTGTGGGACAACCCCAGAGCACGTTAGAGAACTCAGAAAAATATTAAAAACGTATGACTTATAATTCGCAATCGAACAATTGAGAATATATCAATTCTATGTACCTGAAACATGTACCCCGAGTTAGCTCAGCATTAAAGGCTGTAGATTTAACTCAGATTCCTCCGCCTTTAATTATTGGAGAGCGTCTGAACACGCAGGGCTCAAAAAGGGCAAAAAGATTAGTACTGTCAGATGACTTTGACGGGCTGATAGACCTTGGCAGAGAACAAGTAACTGATGGAGCCCATTGTATTGATGTTTGCGTGGCAACAACTGAAAGATCGGATGAGCTCGAATTTATGAAAAAACTGGTGAAAAGATTAAGTCTTGAGGTCGACGCGCCGTTAGTCATTGATTCAACCGATCCCAAAGTGATCACAGAAGCAATATACCAAATTCCAGGAAGGCCTATCATTAATTCTATCAACTTGGAAGGAGATGGCTCTCGATTCCATTTACTTGCACCAATTATGGCAAAATTTGGAATTCCATCGATTTCAATGTGCATTGGACCAAACGGAATGGCCAAGACAGCCGAAGAAAAAACTAAGGTAGCAAGGTTACTCTTTGAAACAGGAAAAAAATATGGATTACAACCATGGCAATACATATTTGACGTACTGACCTTCACGCTAGCAACTGGTGAACAAGAATATGCAAATTCTGCAGTTGAGACGCTTAAAGGCATTTCGTCAGTCAAGAAGGAAATTGAAGGTTGTTTCACTACTCTTGGATTAAGCAATATTAGTTTTGGTCTTCCTGTAAGTGCAAGAAAAATAGTCAATTCAGTATTTTTGCATCATGCGCTGAAGGCAGGATTGGATACGGTAATTATTAATGCAAAAGATATAATGCCCATAGGAGAAATTAGTCAGGACCAAATCAAGCTCGCAGAGGATCTTATATTTAATAGGCATGCTAGTGCTCTTTCTGAATTGATATACTATTATGAGAACAAGAATGTTACTGTTACTAATAATTCTCAAAGATTAGAAGAAATAAACAAAAATTGGGATTTTGACAAACGTTGCTACTATCGTATAGTAAATCGAGTGAAGGATGGAATTGAAGAAGACGTGGTTGGATCTATTACTGACAAGCTTGAGAAAAAACTAAAGTCAAAACCGGGAAATATTCAAAAAGAGGAATTGCTAAGGCAATACCCCGAGCTATCTCATGAAGCAGCGGTCCAAACCCTAAATGAAGTATTACTTCCGGCAATGAAAGAAGTGGGTGACAAGTTTGGTGCTGGTGAGTTAATTTTACCTTTCGTATTAAAATCTGCAGAGTGTATGAAATCAGCGGTATCCGAACTTGAAAAATATCTTGTCAAAAAACAGGGAGTAAGCAAGGGTAAACTTGTTTTATGTACGGTGTACGGTGACGTTCATGATATAGGCAAGAACCTCGTAAAAACAATTTTCTCGAACAATGGTTATACTGTATATGATCTGGGTAAACAGGTTCCAATACAACAAGTTGTAGACAAAATTAAGGAGGTACAAGCGGACGCCGTAGGTTTATCTGCATTACTAGTTTCAACTTCAAAACAAATGCAGTTTTTTATAGAAAACGCAAGGCAACTAAATCTCAATATCCCAACATTATGTGGTGGTGCGGCCATAAACAGTGATTACATAAACAGAATTGCAAAGTCAGATGGCGTGTATAAGCCAGGAGTCTTTTATTGCAAAACTGCATTTGAGGGATTGAACATAATGAATAAATTGAGATCTCCTGAAAAAGATAAATTCATTCAGGAATGGAATAATAAAATCAGTAAATTTGATGAAAAGAAAAAAACACAAGTAAAAGCTGATATCGATACGCTTGTTAGTAAAGTACGAACTGTAAACCCACCAACCGCACCAAATTTTGATTCACCAATAAAATTAGGCCCTTCAGAAATTAACCTTGACGAGGTATGGCAGTATTTAAATAAAAAATCCCTGTTTGTTCTCTCATGGGGTATAAGAGGAAAATCGGCATCCAAAATTGGCGATCCTGAGGCACTACTATCAGAGTGGAAGAAAAAAGTAATAGACGAGAGACTTTTCTCGCCGCATGTAGTATATTCTTACTTTAAATGTCATAATCAGGGTAACAAACTTGTGGTGGATTCAGATAAACAAGGACAAATAGTTTTTGACTTTCCAAGATCATCAAAGCCTAAACGACTGTGTATTACAGACTATTTTGGGAAAGACGATGTTGTTCCATTCCAAGTAGTCTCTGTGGGTCAAAAAACCGTATCAAAAATTGAAGAACTCAATTTAAACAATAATTATACCGATGCCTATTATCTTCATGGTCTGGCAGTAGAAACAGCAGAAGCTCTGGCAGAATGGGTCCACCATCGAATTAGAAGAGAACTAAATATTGATAAAAACAGAGGACTCAGATACAGTTGGGGATATCCAAGTTGTCCAGACACCATGCAACATTATTTAGTGTGGAAACTAATTAATCCAACCACTAGTGGAATCGGTCTTACTTCTGCAGGGCAAATAAATCCAGAGTACTCTACTGCTGCCATTGTAGTTCATCATCCTGATGCAGAATATTTTATACTGTAGATACGGTTAGATTTGAGATAGATAGATAAATGACAATTAGTGATTTTATTTTCTCCTGTGCGACAGATAATGTGCCGGCTTACTTTACCTATGAGGGTGAAAATATGCTAATCGTACAATCAAAGGAGGGTGCTAAAAACCAGAAAAATGATTTTGAACAGATTGAAGGTTTCATGGGTGCGCTGATATCACACGAGTCTGTACATGTAGTAATAGCAAAATTAGTTGATGGTCAGATTTCTGATTCGTTAGACGATCTTGAAATTGTTGTGGAAAGATTTGGTAAGAAATTGCAGGTTAGCCTAAATAATATGTTCTTTTCAACAGATAGCAGTGGAATTATCACAAAGTAAATAGTAATCTTGTTACTCAGTTGTTATTTTGGCATGCAGCCTTCAATGATTTAATATATTTTTTCAATTTATTTTGTAAGTAATCAATACTGTCATCTTTATTATCATCAATCAATTTGATGATGGCACTACCAACAATCACAGCATCGGCTCCATATTTGGACATAAGTTTTACATGATTTGGCTGGCTTATTCCAAAACCTACAGAAATATTGTTCTTGTTTGAACTTAATTTTTTTATGTTCCTAATAGCAGTAAGAGTGTATTCATTAAACGAATTTCTCATACCCGTAGTACCGTATACAGACACAACATAGACAAAACCCGTAGAAACATCAAGTGTTCTTTTGATTCTAAAATTTGATGTGTTTGGAGCAACAAGGAATACCGATGCAAGTTCAAGATTCTTCGAATATTCCAGGTACTCTCTGGATTCTTCTATAGTCATATCAGGGAGAACAAAGCCATCCACTCCTGCTTCCTTTGCTATCTCCATGAACTTTCTGAATCCCTTTTTTTGTAGAATATTAGAATATGTCATTATGACAATTGGAAGTTCAGGATATCTCTTCCTGGTCGCCCTAACAATATCCAGACAAATATCCGGATTAATTCCCTTCTTTAACGCTCTAAATGAGGCCTCCTGAATTGTTGGTCCGTCTGCAATTGGATCTGAAAAAGGGATACCTATTTCGATAATGTCAGCACCTCCGTCCACAATTGATGAAATTATTTTCTCACTTGTGCCAGCGTTAGGATAACCTCCCAAAACATAGCATATCAGCCCTTTTTGATTCCTTGATTTTAATTCAGCAAATTTTTTCTCTATTCTATTATTTTCTAATGATAACACTGACTAAGACCTGCCGAGGTATCTTTTTCTAAACTTCATTACTTGATCTATGTCTTTGTCACCTCTACCAGACAATGTAACAATAATATTTTGATCTCTTCTCATTTTTTTTGCCAACTTCATTGCGTATGAAACAGCATGGCATGATTCTAAAGCCGCTATAATACCTTCCAATCTTGAAAGTTTGAAAAACGCATCCAACGCTTCTTTATCATTACAGGTAACATATTCCGCACGTTCAATGTCCTTTAGTTGAACATGCTGAGGACCTACACCTGGATAATCCAAACCTGCCGAAATACTATGTGTATCATTTATCTGTCCAAATTCATCTTGTAAAAGATATGTTCTCATTCCGTGCAGTATGCCCTCTGAACCAACTTTTAGTGTGGCAGAATGTTTTCCTGTTTTTATACCCAGGCCACCTGCTTCAACTCCGTATAATGACACCTTGTTATCATCTAGAAATGGGAAGAAAGTGCCCATTGCGTTACTACCTCCACCTACACAACATACAAGTGCATGAGGAGAACTTGTACTAGCCGTGGTAGTTAAGTTTTTAAGCTGTGATTTGATTTCCTCGCCGATTACGCTTTGAAAATCTCTTACAATCATAGGATATGGGTGTGGGCCCACAACCGATCCTATCAAATAGTAAGTATCTTTTACATTTGTTATCCAATCGCGTAACGCTTGATTTATAGCATCCTTTAGTGTTCTTGTTCCAGAATCTACACGGTGTACCTTTGCTCCTAATAGTTCCATCCTGAACAAATTCAATTTTTGTCGTTCAACGTCTATAGATCCCATGTAAATTTCTGCCTTCAACCCAAGAACAGCTGCTGCCATTGCCGTTCCTACACCATGCTGACCTGCTCCAGTTTCTGCAATTATTCTTTTTTTTCCCATTTTCTTGGCCAAGAGGCATTGGCCCAAACAGTTGTTAGTTTTATGTGCTCCGCCATGTAAAAGATCCTCTCTCTTGAGAAAAATCTTTGCACCGCCTACATAACCTGTCAGATTCTTTGCAAAAAAGAGTGGTGTAGGTCTTCCTGCATAATTTTTAAGATAATAGTCAAGTTCCTTCTTAAAACTAGAATCGTTTTTAATTTTTTCGTATGCTTCCTCAAGTTCACTAATCGCCGGAACCAAAGTTTCTGGAATATACTTGCCTCCGTATTTCCCATATTTACCATCTATAGGAAACCTTTGTAAATTGGTCATTTTGATACGGGTTCCAGAAATTGCCGTGAATCTGAGGATTTAAACATAGCATAACTCCTTTATCTTTTCAAAAAAATTCTCTGATTCCATGATGCTTGTGCCAACTAGAAATGCATCAACGCCAATTGATCTTAATTTCTTGATTTCATCAGATTTGGATATTCCGCTTTCACTTATGATAATATTGTTTTGTTTATCAAATGTTTGTAGTAGTTTAATAGTAACGTTGATGTCAACCTCAAGAGTACTCAAATTTCTATTATTAATACCTATAAGTTCCTCTTTATTTTTTAGTATTTCCGTAAACTCATCTTCTGAATGAACTTCGCTAATAACTTCAAGGCCTTTTCTTGTGGCGTAATCAGAAAATTTTTCCATGCTTCCTTCTGCAAATCCCTTGTCAAATACGGTTTTAATTAACAAAATACAATCTGCGCCTATCTTTTTTGCTGCATCAATTTGAACCTCACTAACAACAATATCCTTCATTAACAAAGGCACACTGACACTTTTTCTGACAGATGCAAGATTATTGATAGAGCCTTCAAACAAGTAAGGCTGAGTGAGTACAGAAATCCCAGCAGCTCCTGATTTTGTCATTTGTATTGCTAGTTCCTCTGGAGTTATCTTGGATTGATCCAGAATTTTGCCTTTTGAGGGTGAAGCAAATTTTATCTCTG
>Ga0209998_10000488_pt1 | contig 10909 bp, 9 predicted proteins | sample EndophyteCoNSPM_FD_187576 | JGI IMG/M metagenome (GOLD analysis project Ga0209998, IMG submission 187576) | Arabidopsis thaliana rhizosphere microbial communities from the Joint Genome Institute, USA, that affect carbon cycling - Endophyte Co-N... | ecosystem: Host-associated > Plants > Roots >... | reverse complement strand
CCGAGCGGCTCTGGATGATCCGTCCCTCGTGCTCGGTGATCGAGCAGAACGTGCAGCCGCCGAAGCACCCGCGCTGGATCGCGACCGAAAACCGGATCATCTCGTAGGCGGGGATCTTCGCGGCGCCGTAACTCGGATGCGGCATCCGCCGATACGGCAGCTCGTAGACGCCGTCCATCTCCCTGGTCGTGAGCGGGATCGGCGGCGGGTTGAGCCAGACGTCGAAATCGCCGTGCCGCTGCACCAGGGCGCGCGCGTTGCCGGGGTTCGACTCGAGATGCAGGATCCGCGACGCGTGCGCATAGAGCACCGGGTCGGCCGCCACCTGCTCGAACGAGGGCATCCGCACGACGCTGCGCGCGCGGTCGGCGTTCGGCACCTTGCGGTAGAACTTGACCACCTGCGCGGTGGGCTGGCCCGGCGCCGGCCGGACGATGCCGGGCTCGCGCCCGGTCTCCATTGCGTACGGGTCGATCGGAGGATCGATGCGTCCGGGCGTGTCCACGGTCGTCGAGTCGATCTCGATCCAGCCCGCGGGGGTGCCACGCCGCAGGAAGACCGTGCCGCGCATGTCCTGGATGTCGCGGATCGACTGTCCCGCGGACAGACGATGCGCGATCTCGCAGATCTGTCGCTCGGCGTTGCCGTAGACGAGCAGGTCCGCCTTCGCGTCGAGCAGCGCCGAGCGGCGAATCTTCTCCGACCAGTAATCGAAGTGCGCTATCCGCCGCAGCGATGCCTCGATGCCGCCGACGACCAGCGGCGTGTCCTTGTACGCCTCGCGTACGCGCTGCGCATAGACGAGGATGCAGCGGTCGGGGCGCGCACCGCCGACGCCATGGGGCGTATAGGCGTCGTCGCTGCGGATGCGGCGATCCGCCGTGTAGCGGTTCACCATGGAGTCCATGTTGCCGCCGGTGATGCCGAAGAACAGCTTCGGCTCGCCGAGCTTCGTGAAGTCGCGCGTCGAGTGCCAGTCGGGTTGCGCGATGATGCCGACCCGAAAGCCCTGCGACTCGAGCACGCGCCCGACGATCGCCATGCCGAAGCTCGGGTGATCGACGTAGGCGTCGCCCGTCACCAGGATGACATCGCAGGCGTCCCAGCCGAGCTCGTCCATCTCGGCGCGTGACATCGGCAGGAAGGGCGCCGGGCCGAACCGGTGGGCCCAGTGCTTTCGATAGGAGAAGAGGTCGCGGGCCGCGTCCATGGGTGGCATTAGATCACTCGTGCGGGCGATCCGCTCGTGGGTCGCGAAGGATTCGGCCCTGCAGCTCGTCTAAGCGATTCTGGGGCCTCGAGCGGCTCCTGTACGGAGGGTTGCAAAGGGAAGAGGAGGAAAAACGATGAATACGGAGCGCGAACTGGCCCGGATCGCCGTGGCGACTGGGCGACATCGATTCGCTCTGCCTGGAATCGCAGTGGCGGTCGCAGTTGCGCTCGCCGCCGTTTCAGCGGGCGCTTGGGCGGCGAACTCGGAGAAGAAGGCGCCGGTGGAGTTCGAGGACGTCCGCCTGATCATCGAGTTCAACGCCAGCGACGAGGACGTCGGTGTTCAGTTCTTTCTCGATGTTGACAGCTGGCAGTCGGTAAGGATCTTCAACCCGGCAGGCAAGGAGATCTTCGACGCCCGGAGCAAGAGCAGTCTTCTGAACCAGGGCGGTGGCACGGAGATGTTTGTCGAGAGCAACGAACCCACGCTCGACGAACTGTCGCTCGAGGAGTTCTTCGAGATCTTTCCGGAGGGAACCTACCGCTTCGCCGGCCGCACCCCCGATGGTGCGGCATTGACTGGAGAGGCCGAATTCTCGCACGACATTCCGGCCGCGCCCGAGGTTGTCCTGCCCATGGTGAGCGAGGATGCCTGCGCGGAGAACGTCCCGATTCCCGTGGTCATCGACTGGAACGAGGTAGCGACCACGATCGACAACGAGCCGATCGACATCAAGGCCTACGAGGTAATCATCGAGCACGATGACCTGAATTTCGACGTCATCTCGTCCGCCGACACCGGCACGACGCTCACGATACCGGCGGAGCTCATCGAACCCGGGACGGAGTACGCTTTTGAAGTGCTAGCGATCGCGGAGAACGGAAACCAGACCATCACCGAAACCTGCTTCGTGACGGCCGACTGAGAGGGCGCTTACCACCGCAGACGAGGGGCCCGGCATTGCCCTGAGGCCGGTGCCGGTTGCTCATGCGAGGGTGTGGTAAACCTTCTGGACGTCTTCGTCCTGTTCGAGCTTGTCGATGAGCTCGAGGACTTCGTTGGCCTGGGCCTCCGGGAGTTCGGTGGGCGCGACACAGACGTACTCCTGCTCGGCGGAAACCGGTGTAATGCCCCGGTCCTCGAGCGCCTTCTGCATCTGTCCGAAGTTCTCGAACGCGGATCGCGCCACCAGCTGCGGCTCGCCCTTCTCGCCGGTGCTTTCGCCCATCTCCTCGAGCCCGTGGTCGATCAGATACAGCTCCAGATCGTCCGGGTCGATGCCTTCGGGGTTCAACCGGAAGACGCCCATGCGCTTGAACTGGAACGCAACGCTGCCGGACGTCGCGAGGTTGCCGCGGTGCTTGTTGAAAAGGTTGCGCACGCTCGCGACCGTGCGGGTCGGGTTATCGGTCGCGGTCTCGACCAGCATCGCCACGCCGTGCGGTGCGTAGCCCTCGTAGAGAATCACCTCGAAGTTCGCAGCGTCGCGCCCAGAGGCCCGCTTGATGGCGGCATCGATTCGGTCCTTCGGCATGTTCACTGCGCGTGCGTTGTGGATAACCCGCCGCAGCGCGGGATTCGTGGCCGGGTCCGTGCCCCCGCTCTTGACCGCGATCGTGATGTCCTTGCCGATCCGCGCGAACTGCTTCGCCATGCGGTTCCAGCGCGCGAACATCGCGTGTTTCCTGACCTCGAAGATGCGTCCCATCGACTCAAGTATCCGCTGTCAAATGTCGGGTCGCACTCGATGCCCGCAAACCCCCAGTCGACGAAGTCCCGGAACCCCAGGTCCACGGCGCGCTCGGATCGCGCAGCAGACCCTGGGGCGTGAGCTCGAACGACCATGCGATCACGAGCGCCACCGGGAAACCGATCGCCGTCAGCCAGATCACCACCTTCAGCAGCCAGCCCGCCAGCCCGAGCGGCTCGGAGACCACGTCGGTGACCTGGATCAGCAGCCAGGCGACCGCGGCATACAGGGCCGCGACCCGGAGCACGTGGCGTCGCTTGAGTTCGGCAAAAAAAGCCATGCGATTGGAGAAGGCGGAGATTCGACGTATCGTGCCCGAAAGGGCGCCAGGACGCAGCCGCGTGGCTCCGGCGGCGGGCGGCTTGACGTAGACTTCTTCCGCGCCTGCCTGCCAGCGGTTCAGAGACACGCCGCGGCGCACACGGAAAGGCCCATACCCCTTCGGGAGCAGCTCGATGAGGAAACCCGCGTTTATCATGATCCTGTCCGCCGTCGCAGCGGCCGGGCTCGCGGGCTGCGTGCATGACGACGAAGCAGTATCTGGGCGGTTTGGTTCCGACCGATTCAGCGCCGGTGGAATGATCAACCTGACGGAGGCGGTCCAGGGCGATGCGCTTCTCGCCGGCGGGCAGGTCGATATCGCAAGCGAAGTCCAGGGCGACCTGGTGGTGGCCGGGGGCGAGGTCTCGGTTGGCGGCAGCGTGGGCGACGATCTGTACGCCGCGGGCGGCAACGTGAGCGTGGATGCGATCGTCGCCGGCAACGCACGTGTCGCCGGTGGCGAGGTCGAGATCGGCCCGGCGACGATGATCGAGGGCGGCGCCTCTGTCACCGGCGGGCGGGTCGAATTCGATGGCTCCGTGACCGAATATCTGCAGGTCACCGGCGGCGACGTCCGGCTGAACGGTGTTGTCGGCGGCGACGCCATCGTGCGCTCGGGGGAGTTGCATATCGGCCCCGGGACGCGCATCGACGGCAAGCTCGTCTACCGCGGTCCGGATGCGCCCGTCGTGCCCGAAGGCGCGAGCATCGCGGGCGGCGTCGAGTTCCACGAGATGTCCGCGCATCGATGGGCGGATCGCGATACTCACGTGGTCGTCGACGCCGGTCGCGCGGTTGGCTCCCTGGTCTGGTTCGTCGGCGTGTTTGCAGTGGCAGCGCTCTTCACCGCGATCTTCCCGGCCTTCTCGACGCAGGCGGCGACGCTGATCGGCCGCGATCCGTGGGTCAGCCTGGGTCTCGGTCTGGCCGTGCTCGTCTGCGTGCCGTTTATGTTCGTCGTGCTCCTGATCACGATCATCGGTATTCCTCTCGCCCTGCTGCTGGTGCCGGCTTACCTGCTGCTCATGTTCCTCGGCTGGGTGACGGCGGCGCTGTTCGTCGGACAGAAGCTGCTCGAGCTCGTGCGTCGCGGGCAGCCCGTCAGCCTGGGTGCGCGGATCCTCGCGCTGCTCGTGGCACTGCTTGCGCTTTGGCTGCTGCAGAAGGTTCCCTACGCCGGTCCGCTGATCGGGCTGGCGGCGCTGTCCGCAGGCATTGGCGCGCTGGTCTGGCAGGTGTGGACGCGGCGCGACCGGCCAGCGGCTGCGGCCACATGAACCGGCTACTCATTGTGGGCGTCATGCTGATCATGCGGCGCTGAGCTACACATGGCGCGCACGCCATCGACGATGCTCCCGCTCGGGACGGAGGCGCCGGACTTCAGGTTGCCCGACTTCGCGGGGCAGATGCATGCGCTTGCGGACTTTCGTGACCGCAGCGCACTGCTGGTCGTCTTCATCTGCGGTCATTGCCCGTTCGTGCGACACATCCGCGGCGAGTTTGCGCGTTATGCGCGCGAGTATCGGGCGCGGGGTCTCGCCGTGGTGGCGATCAACTCGAACGACCTCGCGGCATACCCGCACGACGGTCCCGACGGCATGCGTGCCGAGGCCGCCGAGTTGGGTTACGACTTTCCCTATCTCCTCGATGAGACACAGGCCGTCGCGAAGGGTTACCGCGCGGCGTGCACGCCCGACTTTTACCTCTTCGACGCGGACCGCCGGCTCGTGTACCGCGGCCAGTTCGACAGCAGCCGGCCCGGAAACGGGCAAGCTGTGACCGGCGCGGACCTGCGCGCCGCAACGACAGCCGTGCTCGAGGGCCGGCCGCCCCGTGCGCAGCAAACGCCCAGCATCGGCTGCAACATCAAGTGGAAGCCCGGCAACGAGCCCGACTACACCTGACCGGATCTCTAGCGCCTCCGACGCCAGGCCGGGCCGACATCGGGTCGGCATGAATCGGCGCCGAGCTGAATCGTCAGGGTCCGCGCGGCGGGAGCTCGCTCGCAATCTGGCGGGCCATGCCGGCAGCTTGCTCGATCGCCCCTTCGTTCGTCGCGACACGCGTTTCGGCGTTGATGAGTCCGCGCCAGATCAGGCGCTTCGTGGCTGGATCATCGATGAAGACGAGCACCGTGCCGTCGCGCACAGTCTGCTCGCGCGGCAGTTGAGACGACGACGGCGGCGCCGGAGTACTTCCGGGGGTCATCGCTTCTGTGGCCGCGGAGGCACCGACCGGCCTGTCGTTCGAGATAACGAAGCGGCGTTGCCCGGCTACCTGATAGCTCACCAGCATGTCTGCGCTGCCGACCTCGGTCGGCGTGTAGCCCTTACGTGCCAGTTCGCCCTCGACCGCTACGCGCACGGCCTGGTCGGCGCGCGCAAGCAGCGCCGGATCTACGTCGTTGGGCAGGCCGATCTCGCCACCAGTCCAGGCGTAGGTACGGCGATTGGCGAGGCCTGCCTCGGGCGCCTCGTACTTGTCCACGGTCCATGTCGTGGCGCAGGCGGCGGCAAGAACCAGGAGGGCGGCGGCAGTAAGGCAGCGGGCTTGCATCGTCATGACCTCGGTGACCAGCGCGCGTCGCGGGTGGTCGTGCCTATACTGCTACAGGAGCGGCGCGCGGGCGAATGTGATGCTGCGCCAATGCACGAAGCTGCTCGCCGGCGGCTGACCCGGCTGGCGAGACGCATCAGGAAAAGTTGCGGTAGATCATCCTCGCCGCGACCACGAGTAGAAAAGCGCCGAAGAACGCGGCGAGGCGCCGGCGGTCGAGGCGGTGCGCGAGCCGCGCGCCCCAGGGCGCCGCAAGTACCGACACCGGCGCGATGAGGAGCAGGGCGGGAATACTGACAAGGCCAATGCTGCCTGGGGGGACCGGCGCGTCTGGTTGCGCAAGCAGATAGCCCATGGTGCCAGGCAGTGCGATCGCGAGACCAAACAGATTCGCGGTACCCACCGCCCGATGCACCGGCTGGTTCATCAGGGTAAGGGCGGGCACGGACAATGTGCCGCCGCCGATCCCCATCATGCTCGAGACGGTGCCGATCGTGAGCGGGATCGCCTGCACGAGCGGTCCGGTGGGCACGGCCGGCGCCAGCACCCGAGTCTCCATCGGCAGCAGCATCTTCACCGCCATGATTGCCGCGACCGTCCCGAAGAGCGCCGGCAGCACACCCGCGAGCGCACCGCTGGCAAGCCAGCTTCCCGCAGCGGCGCCCACGATCAGCGCCGGCGCCCAGTGCCGCGCAAGCTCGAGATCGACGGCACCACGGCGATGGTGAGCGCGCGCCGAGGCGATGGAGGTCGGGACGATAGTGGCGAGCGAGGTTGCGACTGCGACCTGCATGCGCACCGTAGAGTCGACACCGAGGCTGCCGAGCGCCGTATCGAGCACGGGGACGATCACGATCCCGCCGCCCACGCCGAACAGGCCGGAAATGAAACCGCCCACCAGCCCGGTCGCGAATGCCGCCGCTCCGAGCAGCAGGGGGTCACTCATGGGCCGGAACCGGCGGTCGCCGGGTCACGCCGCCGCGGTCCCTGTGGCCGGTGGTCCGATCCGAATCGACAACTCCGGGAGCCCGTCGATGTGCGCCTCGACCAGGTCACCGACGGCGAGCGGCCCCACGCCTGCGGGCGTGCCTGTGAAGACGAGGTCGCCCGGCATGAGCTCAAACAGCGTCGAGAGTTGCGCGAGGATCTCCGGTACCGGCCAGATGAGTTGCGCGAGCGTGGCCTCCTGGCGGACCTCACCTTGCACTCGCAGGCGGATCGCGCTCTGCTCCGGCAACGCGCTCCCGATCGCCGGAAGCAGCGCCCCGACCGGCGCAGAGCCATCGAACGCCTTGCTGGTCTCCCAGGGGCGTCCGATGCGGCGCGCGGCGGCCTGCAGGTCGCGCCGCGTGAGGTCGAGCCCGACTGCATAGCCGAACACGTGCTTGAGCGCCGTTCCGGCGGCGATCCCGGCCCCGGCGCGCCCGATTGCCACGATCAGCTCGACTTCGTGATGCAGATCCCGCGTGGCTGGGGGGTAGGCGATAATCGCCCCGTCGTCGCGTACCGCGTCGGATGGCTTCATGAAGAAGAACGGCGGCTCGCGATCCGGATTGGCGCCCATTTCGAGCGCGTGCGAGCGATAGTTCTGTCCGACGCAGTAGATCCGCCGCACCGGAAAACGCTGCGTCGTCCCGGCAACCGCAATGCTTGCCCGCGGTCCGGGGTCGAACGGAATCGCCGCCGCGTCTCCCGCTGGATGCTGCTTCGTCATCGACGCTCCCGGTGCTGCGCGGGTCCGCCCATGATCCGGGACGGCCCTTAGCCTTCGACCCGCGCATACGATAGCGGCAGCAGGACTGGGCCGCATCCGGCACGGGCGATCGCGCGCGTCGGGGCCCCCGTCGAACAGCCCGCAGATCGGCGGTGGTTCCCGCCTCCGGGGCACCTTATGACCGACCGGGCGCGCGAAGTGTGAATTGCATCCCGTGTCCGTACCACCCTTTGGCCGGACACTCCCGCGGAGCATACTGCGAGGCAGAAGAGCACCCTTGGGAATGGCGCCCGGAAACGTGAGCGGCGGCCGCAGCACGCGGCTGGCCGGGGGTTTACAGCGATGAAGACCGTGCTGGTGGCCTACGAGCGCGAGCAGGATCTGGCCGCCGTCGAGACGCTGCTCGCGACGCGCGGGCACCGTGTGCTGCGGGCGCGCACCGGCGTCGAGGCGCTGGACCTCGCTCGGCGCGACAACCCGAGCATGGTCCTGAGCGATGTCATGCTGCCGAAGCTCGACGGCTTCGCGCTCTGCCGTCGGCTCAAGGAGGATCCGGTACTGCAGCGCATTCCGGTGGTGCTGCACTCCTTCCGTGTCGAAGGACCGAAGTACGAGGTGTTCGCGGCCGAGGTCGGCGCCGAGCGCTTCATGCCGCGCGGCAGCAGGATCGAGGACCTGGTCAACCTGATCGAAGACCAACAGCCCGGCTCCGGCACCATGCGGCTACCGGTGCTCGTGCCCGAGCTGCTCGAGAAGCGCGAGCAGGATCGTCGGCGCCTGCAGGATCTCGAGCGCAAGCTCGCCGAGCTCGAATCCGCCAACGAGCGACTCCGTAGCGCGGAACGCGCAGCGCGCGAGACGGCCGAAAAGCAGACTCAGGAGGCACGCGCCGGCGCCGAGCGCCACGTCCGCGAGGCCTCCGAACGCATGGCCGCCGATCTGACCGGCGTCGCGGAACTCAAGTCACGCGTCGCGGACCTCGAATCGCTACAACGGGAGCTTGCGCAGTCCGAAGCGAAGGCTCGCAGCCAGGTGGAGGAAACGCGCGGGGAGCTCGCGCGCGTCAACCTGCTCGAGACCCGTCTTGCCGAAGCGCAGTCGGCGCGGACGCGCGCGCAGGCCGCGGCGGACGACGCGGAGCGCCTGCTCGCCGCGCAGCCGCTGCCAACCTGGCTCTGCGACATGGAGACGCTGGCGCTGCTCGCCGCGAGCGATTCGGCGGGCGCGCTCTTCGGCGTCTCGCCGGCGTTGCTCCGCAAGCGAAACCTGCGCGAGCTGTTGCCTGGATTCGATCCGGTCGCCGGTGGCGGGGCCGCCGTCGAGGTCACGCTGCCGCGTCCCAATGGCGCGCAGGTCCGGCTCGAGCTCAGGCGTGAAACGGTCTCCTACGCCGGACGCCCGTGCTGGCTCACGATCGCGCGCGACATCACGGCGGAATTCGAGATGCGCAGGCGACACGAGTTGTCTGCCGTACGCTCCGCGGCCGGCGAGCACACTGCGGCTGCGTGCTGCCTGATCGATCCCGAGGGACGCATTGTCTGGGCGAACGCGGCGTTCCGCTCTCTTACGGGCCTGGTCTCCGCCGACATCGAGCGTGCCACGATCGCGCAGTTCGAGCCGCGCTCCGAGAACGACGCCACGATGCGCAGCGCCGCGATTTCCGGCGACGGTCTGATGCTGCGCGAGACACGCTGGCGTCGCGGCGACGGCTCGACTCTCGAGGTCGAGATCGCCACGGCGCCGCTCGCCGAACTGCCCGATCGCCGGGTCGTGACGGTCCGCGACATCTCCAACCGTCGCCGCACCGTCGAGCGCGGGGAGCGCGAGCAGCGCCGCATCGCCGGCACCCTCGACCTGACGCAGCGCGCGCACTCGCTGACCGAAAGCGAGATCTTCGACGAGACGCTGATGCTGCTGCAGCAGCTCACTGGCAGCGAGCTCGCCAGCATGTTCCTGGCCATGCCCGAGGGCGCGCAGTTCGAGCTCGCCTCGCGTCGGGCGGCGGGAGGCGGCGGCGACACGGTAACCGTGCCAACCCGCTGGCGAGGCGGCTTGCCCGATGGCTCCGCGCTGCAGGAGTGCGCCACGTCGCTGCGCTCGGTGCGCCGCGAGGGCCGCCAGGGCATGGGAACGCTGCGCCAGGCCGGTCTGCCGGCTACGCTGATGCGCCAGCTCGTGGTGCCGATCGTAGACGGCAGTCGCATCGTCGGCGTCGTGCTGCTCGGAGACAAAAGCGAACCGTATGATGAGGACGATCAGCGCCACGCACTGAACGTGAGCGAAGGCCTCTGGAAGGTGCTCCGCCGCCGTCGTTCCGACACCGAGGTCGTGAGCGCGATGGACCACATGGAGCGTGTGATGCTGGGGGCGATCGAGTCGCTCGCCACGCTCTCCGAGGCTCAGGATGGGTGCAAGACCGGGCGCGCGCGCCGGGTCGCGGAGCTCGCTGGAAGCATTGGCGCGGCGATGGGACTGCCGGGCCACACGGTCCGGGGCTTGAGGGTGATGGGGCAGCTCATCGACGTAGGCATGCTGCAGATACCGCGTGAGATCCTCTGGCGGCCCGGGCAGCTCTCGCCCGCCGAGTTCGAGCTGGTCAAGACCCACCCTGATCGCGGGTTCGAATCGCTGCAGCGCATCGAGTTTCCGTGGCCGGTGGCAGAAGCCGTCCGCCAGCACCACGAGCGTATGGACGGGTCCGGCTATCCACGCGGCCTGCGCGGCGACGACATCCTCCTCGAGGCGCGGATCGTCGCTGTCGCCGACGCGGTCGAGGCGATGATGTCGCAGCGTCCGCAGCGCGCGGCGCTCTCGCTCACGGCGTGCATCGAAGAGCTGCAGGCGCAGGCGGGCCGCCGTTACGATGCGCGGGTCGTGAAGGCCTGCACCAAGCTGCTGCGCGAGCGCGAGGACGGAGCGCTCGGCGAGCAGGCCGGCCAGCGCATCGCGTAGGGAACGCTTCCCTTTCTCCATCCTGAAGAGGACGCTCCTTCCCGCCGGCAGCGTGATGTGCCGGAAAAAAAGGGAGCGTCTCCATACGGCTCACGTTCTTCGGAGTGGCCGGCGAGGTCGCCGGGGCCTGCCATATTCTGCGTGTCGGTCGTGTTCAGCGGCGACGTCGGGCAGTATGACTCGCCGGTCCTGCGCGATCCGCAATCCGATCCGGGGGTAGCAGTGGATATTGCATTGATGGAAAGCACCTACGGCGACCGCCGGCACCGCGGCCGCGAGGACACGGCGCGCGAGCTCGGCAGCATCCTGGCGCAGGCGGAACGCGACGGCGGCAACGTGATCGTGCCGGCCTTCGCCATCGGCCGCAGCCAGGAGCTGCTCTATCTACTGGCGCAGCACTACG
>Ga0209998_10000486_pt1 | contig 10933 bp, 14 predicted proteins | sample EndophyteCoNSPM_FD_187576 | JGI IMG/M metagenome (GOLD analysis project Ga0209998, IMG submission 187576) | Arabidopsis thaliana rhizosphere microbial communities from the Joint Genome Institute, USA, that affect carbon cycling - Endophyte Co-N... | ecosystem: Host-associated > Plants > Roots >... | reverse complement strand
GGCTGCCCGGGCTGCCGGCGAGTCGGGAACTTCACTTCCTGATTCGTCGCCCCCCATCAACGACGATTGTCTCGCCCGTTACATAGTCGGCCCGGAGCAGATAGAGCATCGCGTCGACTACATCGCGGGGATCGCCGAGTCGGCGCAGTGGCGTGGTGTCGGAAAGTCTTTCACCCGTTTTCTCACCCCAGTCATCCGGGAGCAGAACAGCACCGGGCGCGATTGCATTGACACGAATCGATGGAGCCAGCACACGTGCGAGACCTTCCGTCATCTTCACGATCCCGGCTTTCGAAATCGAATGTGGTATGTATGACGGCCACGTCTCGAACGCCGCGAGATCCGAGATGTTCACGATCGCGCCGCCGTCGGTCATTGCCTGAGAGGCAGCCTGCGCAACGAAAAACGGGGCGCGAAGATTCAGGGAAATCGTCTCGTCCCAATCGGCAATCGTTGTCGAGCCGAATGGATGACGTTTCATCACCGCTGCCGAATTGATCAGCACGTGAAGGCTGCCGAAATGCTTGGTGACAGCGGTGACAAGGCGCGCGGGCGCATCGCTATCGGTAAGATTGAATCCGAACGGATGCGCGTTTCCTCCAGCCTCCGTTATCAGCCGCACAGTTTCGTCTGCCTGCTTCGCAGATTTGTTGAAGTGCACGGCGACATTCATTCGCTCCGCACCGAGCGCGACCGCGAGGGCGCGGCCGACGCGATGACCCGCGCCTGTTACGAGCGCGACATGGCCGTCGAGCCTCATGCCACGCCTGCCGAAGCTCGCCGAGCCACGAGGACGTCCTGATCGTTGAGCCATGATGGCGGAATGTGCATGCATCCAATCGTGCGGGGACCCTCCGGCGTTCCATGCCAGTCGGATCCGCCGCTTGGCACCAGGCCGAAGAAATCGGCCAGCGCTGAAAGTCGTTTCACATCTTCGGGATAGTGACTCGGATGCTTCACTTCGATTCCATCGAGCCCGAGCTTCGCGAGCGACTCGACGCGCTCGCGTCGTCCCTCCTGCCCCGGATGCGCCCAGATCGCGAGCGCGCCGGCGGAATGCGCCAGGGCAATCGCTTCCGCGACCTCCAGGCGCATTTTAGGAATGAAGCCTGGACGACCGGCACCAAGAAACCGGTCGAATGCTTCGCGCGAATCCCGTACGTGTCCGCCCTTGATCAATGCACGCGCGACATGCGGTCGCCCCACCGCTCCGCCACCCGCTTCCTCCATCACCGTGGCGATGTCGACAGCGATGCCGAGGCGTCGCAACCGCTCGACGATGTTCTGCGCGCGCACTTCGCGTGCGTCTCGGAAGCCGGCGAGCTCGACCTCGAGCTTGTCGGGCTTCGACACATGCAGTGCCAGCAGGTGAATCTCGCGCGGACCGTCGTGCGCGCTCAGCTCGACACCAGGCACGACCCGAATTCCGAAAGGATCAGCCGCGAGCTGAGCCTCCTGAAGTCCGCCGAGCGTGTCGTGATCGGTGAGAGCGATTGCCGCCAATCCTGCGGCTCTCGCGGCATCGACTACCGCCGACGGAGCGAGAGAGCCGTCGGACGCGGTCGAGTGCATGTGCAGATCGACCTCGCCGGGCCGCCCTTCGGGCTGCCCCGCGGTGATCACTTTCTGTAGCCAGCCTCGGGCGACGTGAAGCTCGGCTGTGACTCCTCGAAAAGTGAGCGAAGATGCGCGTCGGAGAGCTCGGCGAACGACTGCTCGCGGGATCTGGTGCCTTGCGGCGAATAGCGCGTCACGCGCACTTCGCGATCTTCGCCCGTTCCGCTGGCGAAGAAGAGCCCGAACTCGTCCTGATCGTACTGCGTGATGAAGCCCGACGGAAATACGCTCCAGACTTTTCCGCCGACATCGATTGTTCTAGCCGGCATTCTTGCCGATCTCCGTTTCGTTGTAGATGCGCGCCGGGTCGAGTGCGCGATGCGGCGCGTTCGCGTGCGCGACGGTCAGAGTCGTTTCGTCGTCAGCCTCGACGAATTCTATGAACGCGCCAGGCAGGCCACGCTCCTCGAACACGCGGAATCTGCAATTCGCCGCCGTGAAATGGCTGCTCGATGCGCGAATGCGCTCGAAGTACCGCTCGCGCTCGGAGGCAGGAACGGTCGTGCGCTGAATCGTGAGAGAGCGTGGCATGATCAGACTCCGCTCTCTGGATATTCCTCGAGCGTCTTCTTGACGAACGCGAGGAACTGGTCAGCGACTGCTCCGTCGATGATGCGGTGATCGAACGAGATCGAGAAGTAGGCGCAGGTGCGAATGGCAATCGTGTCCTCGCCATCGGCCCCCGTGAGCACTTTCGCGCGCTTCTCGATGGTTCCAATCCCGAGGATCGCAACCTGAGGCTGGTTGATGATCGGCGCACCCATGAGGGAGCCGAACACACCGGGGTTTGTGATCGTGAACGTTCCGTCCTGGACCTCTTCCGGAGAAAGCCTCTTGGCGCGCGCACGGGACGCGAGGTCGTTAAGTGACTTCGTGATCCCGGCGAGCGAGAGATCTTCGGCGTTTCTGATGACGGGAACGATCAGACCCCAGTCGAGAGCGACGGCGACGCCGATGTTGATCGGCTTTCTATAGATGATGCTTCGTCCGGCAACCGACGAGTTCATGATCGGGAACGCCTGCAGTCCCTTCACGACGCTTGCGATGATGAACGGCAGATACGTCAGCTTCAGTCCTGTTGCAGCCTCGAACTCAGCGCGCTTTCTCGAGCGGATGCGAGCGACGCGCGTGAGGTCGATCTCCATGAATGAAGTGACGTGCGCGGAAGTTCGTCTCGACGCGATCATGTGATCGCTGATGAGCGCGCGCATCTTGGACATCGGCTCGACGGTGTCGCCGGGCCATGGCTCGGGCATCGGTCCGTGAGCCGTATCGGGCGGGCCTCCGGGCGCATGCATGGATGCCATGCGCGATGGCGCGGGTGCTCCCGATTCGATGAAGCCGAGGATGTCCTTTTTCGTGACGCGGCCGGCGATTCCGGTTCCCTGGAGCGCAGCGATATCGAGGCCATGCTCGGCCGCGATTTTCCGCACGAGCGGTGAGGATCGGGTGCGAACGCGGTCCTCGAAGGAGTTTCCATTTCCCCGGGACGAACTGCTTGCAGCGGCAGGAGATGGATGTCCGGTGGTCGAGGCGGCAGGCATAGATTCGATCTTCGGGGGGGGCCCCCCAGATGCTGCAGCCGCAGACGTTGCAGCCATGGACGCTGCAGCAGGCTTCGCAACTTTCTCTTGCGCCTCTGCCTCTTGCGTCTCTGCGGCCTCTGTCTTCTCTGTAACTCTTGCTTTGTCTGTTTCGAGTCGAGCGACTACCGTCTGGACCGCAACGGTCTCGCCCTCATGCACGATGATTTCGGAGATCACGCCGGCAGCAGGCGCGGGAATCTCCGCATCCACCTTGTCCGTCGAGATCTCGAAGATCGGCTCGTCGCGCTTTACTTCGTCGCCGGCCTTCTTGAGCCATTTCGAAAGAGTGCCCTCAGCGATGGACTCACCCATCTGGGGCATGATTATGTCTACGATCGCCACCGACTTCTCCCGATCTATTTGGCTGCCTTCGCGTCGCCACGCCGAAGCCTGGAAAGCGCGAGGACAGGAAGCGTCAGAACTCCAATCAACATACCGATACCGGCGTACACGTGCCAATCACAGGCCGGCAGCTCCGGAGGCGGCTTACACCCACGGAAACTGCCGACCATCTTTGCAACGAATACGCCGATCATCCCACCACTGAACAGGCCGGCGACCGCCGTTACGCATCCGACACCGACATAGCGGGCCGTTTTGAACTCGTCAGCCGGATCCATCAGTAGGCCGCGAGCCTTCGCACCGCTTTCACGATGTCGTTCGTCTGCGGCAGCACATAGTCCTCGAGCGGCGGAGAATACGGAAGCGGAACATCCGCCGCCGTCACACGGAGCACCGGTGCGTCGAGCCACTCGAACGCCAGCTCGTTGATTCGCGCGGTAATCTCACCGGCAACGCCGCCAGTGCGCGTATCTTCGTGAACGATCAGAACGCGATTTGTCTTCCTCACCGTTGCGACGATCGCATCATCATCCATCGGAGCAATCGACCTCAGGTCGATCACTTCAACCGAAAGCCCGTCTTCCTTCTCGAGCTGCTCGGCCGCCTCGAGCGATTTCCATACTGTCGCGGCGTAGGTGATGATCGATACGTCCTTCCCTTCCCGCGCAGTCCGCGCCTTGCCGATGGGAGTGAGATGATCTCCGCCCGGCATCTCCTCCTTGATCCGCCGATAGAGATACTTGTGCTCGAAGAAGAGCACGCAGTCTTCATCGCGAATCGCTGACTTGAGCAATCCTTTGGCGTCGCTCGCCGTTGCCGGATAGACGATCTTCAGACCGGGGGTGTGCAGGAACGCTGCCTCCGGATTCTGCGAGTGAAACGGCCCGCCCCGTACATACCCGCCGCTCGGCCCGCGCACGACCATCGGACACGGCAGCATTGCGCGGTAGCGCGCCGTCGCGACGTAGTTAGTGAGAATGTCGTAACCGCACGAGATGAAGTCGATGAACTGCATCTCGCACACGGGCCGCATCCCCATGTGTGCAGCACCGGCCGCTGCGCCGATTATCGCCGCTTCCGAGATCGGCGTGTCGATCACGCGCGATTCGCCGAATTTTTCCATAAGCCCATCGGTGACCTTGAATGCGCCGCCGTACGCGCCAATGTCCTCGCCAAGACAGAACACGTTCTCATCGCGCTCCATCTCCTCGCTCAATCCTTCGCGAATCGCCTCGAGATAGGTGATCTCAGACATCGTGAGTTCCCCAGCTCGACGGACGCTCGTTCACGTCCACCGCTGCGCGAACCCCTTCACGGAACCACAACGGCTTCTCCTCAGGCGGATCCGCGTAAATGCCAACGAGAGCGTCGCCAGGCTCGGGCATTGGTGAAGCTTCGGCTTCATCGGTGGCACGATCGATTTCCTGAGCTATCCGGTCGTCGATCGCGCCGAGCTCCGCGGCCGACACATCGTGATTCTCCGCAAGGACGCGAACGTAGCGATCGAGCGGATCGTTCGACGATGCCCATCGATCGATCTCGCCCTCGGGCACATACGACTGGTTGTCGTGCTCGGCATGTCCCTTTCTGCGATAGGTCATCAGCTCGATCAATGTCACGCCACCGCCTGCGCGCGCACGATCCACCGCGCGCTTCGTTACTTCGTAGGTGGCGAGCACATCGTTCCCGTCGGCCTTGTCACCGGCGATGCCATATCCGATCGCCTTGTCCACCAGCTGCTTTGCCGCTGTCTGCTTCGAGAGAGGAGTGGAATAGGCGTAGCCGTTGTTCTCGACGATCACGACCAGGGGACACCGCTGCACCGCCGCGAAGTTGATCCCTTCATGGAAAGCTCCTGTCGAAGTCGCGCCGTCGCCAACGTATACGAGCCCGACACGGTCCTGTCCCCGCATCTTGAACGAAAGCGTCACTCCTGCCATCACCGGCACCATGTCGCCGAGGTGTGATATCTGTCCAATGAATCCGCGGACGAGATCCCCGTAGTGGATGTTGAGCTCTCGCCCGCGCGTTGGCGAGTCGCCCTTTGCCATGTACTGCCTGATGATCTCACCGGGCGTTGCACCCTGCACGAGCATCGAGCCCAGGTTGCGGATCAGCGGCGACAGAATGTCGCCCTTGGACCTGTCGAGGGCGTACGCACTTCCCACCGCGTCCGCCTCCTGGCCCAGCGATCGAAAAAGTCCGCCGACGACTTTGGTCTGCCGATAGAGATTCACGAGACGCTCTTCGAGCTGCCGCGTGAGCTTCATGTAGTAGTAAAGCTCGAGAAGCTGATCGCGCGTGAGAGACGTCGATGTTTCTTCCTTCTGCCTCGATCGGCCTGTCTTTCTGCGAACGGTTTCAGTCATGATGTGAGGGGAGCACTCCCGGTTGCCGCGATGTTTCTTATGAACTGGAGATGAGCGTCCGCGACCGCGCTCCAGCTGAATCTGCGCGCGGATTCGCGCGCCGAAAGAGACAGAGAGCTTCGCATTGCGGGATCGTCGAGCAGTTTGCGAGCCGCATCCGCGAGAGCACGCGAATCATGCGGTGGAACGAGGATCCCTCCGCGAGGTGCGTCCACAACTTCGGGAAGAGATCCAGCCGTACTTGCGATCAGTGGAACTCCCGCGGCCATCGCTTCGGCGGCAGCGAGGCCGAAGCCCTCGAAGCGCGATGGCATGAGCTGAAGAAGAGCACCGGAGAATAGCTCGTTTCGCTCTGAATCCGAGACCGCGCCGAGTAGGCGAACGTTGCGCGAAATCCCAAGAGTCTGTGCCATTTCAGTGACTCGGTCGGCGTCCTTGCCGCGCCCGGCGATGCGAATCTCTATGCCTTCCCTGTCGCGAGCAAGAATTGCGATCGCTTCGAGAAGCGTGTCGAGGCCCTTGTGAAATATGTCGAGCCGGCCGAAGTAAAGAAGAAAGTTGCCGGGCCTGCGCTCCAGCGTGAAAAGCTCTTCGGGGACGCCGGCCGCGACCATATCGATGGGCATTCCGGGCGCGACCTTTTCGATCGTCTCCCTCGACGCGAGGGACGTGGCACTGGCGCGGCGGGCGCGACGCATCATCGAGCGCTCCACCTTTCCAAGCACGATGGACAACACTGAGCCCCACCTGTGTCTTGCCGTCGGCTCGCTCGTATGATGGACCGTTACGCCCGTCGGCCGATCGCGCGGAAGAAAGACCGGACTGTAACCGGAAAAATCGAAGATCGCCGCATCGTAGGATGCCGTGTGCAGCAGCCTGGTGACCGCCCTTCCGAAAGTCAGCCTGCTCCATGCATATGGTCGCGTGGCACCCAGGCGGATGTATGGGATCCCATCGATTGTCTCGTTGCGCGCACCCGGGAAATTTCCCGTGGCCACAGTGACGTTCACCCTGCCGACGAGCCGCTTGTAAAGCTCCCGAACGCGCACCGAGCCTCCGCCCCCAACCCATGGGTTTGCAGGATCATCGTAGATCACGTGAAGCACCGTCGGGATCAATTACGGCGCCTTGGCGATTATGAAATTCGAGCCGACGCTCACATCCCATATCCATCGCATCACCGGATTCTGGAAGGGCCACGCTCTCTTCGAGATGAACTCAGACATCTTTCGCTTGATTCCCGCTCTGACCTCTTCAGGTCGCGACACCCGATCCCGCAGGTAATTGATCCACAGCTCCCGCGGTGAGACGAGTATCCTGAATCCAGCGTCGCCGAGAAGACGCCTGATAGCGCGGCGAGTAGGAATCACTCCTACGTCGTACGTTCCTTTCCCTCCGCCGCGAATCTTCTCGAAATACCAGATCTGCATCCGGCGCGGCATCAGGACGAGTCCCGCGAGATCGTAGTGCGGATCGTTCCACAGGCTGTAGAGTGAGAACGGCTTGGGCGTCACCATGTAGAGGATGCCGCCAGGCTTCAACACCCGCCTCACTTCGCGTAGCGTCAGGGGGCGATCGTTCACATGCTCGAGAACGTTGTCGAGCATCACCAGGTCGAAGCTCGCATCGGGAAAAGGAATCGCCTCACCCGCGCCCTTCTTCAGGTCGACCGCGACACCGTGGTCCGCGGCGCGCAGTCTTCCGCGCTCGAGACTGGTCTCGAACGTCTCGATGCCCGCGCATCTCGCGCCGTTCTCCGCGAACGCTATCAGCGCTCCCGCGTCACCACATCCGACGTCGAGAACCGACGATCCCCGGACCATGAACTCAGGGACGTATTTGCGGAGCGTCTGCATGATGAGGAATCCGCGCGGATACTCGCTCGTGTAAAGGCGCTTCCATGTGTCGAAGTTGCCTGAGCTCCACCATTCTCCGCGCGCGGATTCGAGTCTCGCGAGATAGCGCTCTTCGGCGGACTCGTTTCTGATCACGGCTCCCGCTTCACCCTCAGGAGCAAGAGTGCCGGCCGTGGTCACGGCTCAGTACGCTGCTTCGAGCTTGTGCGAAGGGTCCTGCTTGCGATGCAGCTCGACGAAGAAACGCTTGGCATTTCGGTCGAGCCTGCTCTCGCCCACCTGGTCGGTATTGATCTCGACGAAGGTGTAGTGCCCGCCCTCTTTCTTGACACTCAGCTGAAGTGTGCCGAGGAGCCCGCTGAAAGTTCGCGACCGCGCTGTATGCGCCGAGCGCTCGAGCGGAAGCGTTGGAAAGAAAGCATCAGCAATCGTGAGAACTTCGGAAGGTGTGAGCTGAGTTCTGAAAAAGTGCCGCATTTATTGACTCGGATTGTTCACAGCCTGTACCCAGTCCACGCGCTCGAGACGCTGCGTGGAGTCGCGACGGAACTGAAGCGCCACGGCCCAGTCACCCGTTGTCGGGAAAAAAAGACGACCGTAGTACGTCCCTACTTCCTTTCCCTTTGCGAGTCCGTCGTCGGTGTTCGCGCCATCCTTGCTCGTCGCGAAGATTCTGCCTTCGCCCGTCTCGATGGGCTCGCCGGTCTTTTTGTCCTGGACTACGATCTTGTAGGTCGCATCCTCGATTGCGCGCGGCGGCGAGGGGTCGACCGTGATTCGAAACGCAAAGTTGTCCGACCACTGCCGGTTCTCGAGCGCCTTCGGACCCGGTCCGCACGCGGCAAGAGCCGCGATCGCGATGAGTGCCGAAAAACCGGGCGATCTCACGCGTAGTACTCCAGCCCGAGATGCGTTATCTGATCTTCGCCCATGAGGTAGCGCAAAGTGTTCTTGAGCTTCGTCTGCTGAATGAACAGATCGTGCTCCGGCTGAAGGCCCTGCGCCGCCATCGGGCTCTTGTAATAGAACGACAGCCATTCCTGGATTCCCTTCATTCCGGCACGTCCCGCGAAGTCTGAGAACAGTGCAAGGTCCAGGACGATCGGTGCTGCAAGAATCGAGTCGCGGCACAGGAAATTGACCTTGATCTGCATCGGATAATTCATCCAGCCGACAATGTCGATGTTGTCCCAGCCTTCCTTGTTGTCTCCTCGCGGCGGGTAGTAGTTGATGCGCACCACGTGCGAGAAATCCTTGTACAGATCGGGATATTTCTCGGGCTGAAGAATGGTGTGCAGCACGCTCAGCTTCGATTCTTCTTTTGTCTTGAACGACTGGGGATCGTCGAGCACCTCTCCATCGCGGTTACCGAGGATGTTCGTCGAGTACCATCCCTGCAGCCCGAGCATTCGAGCCTTGAGCCCCGGCGCGATCACGGTCTTCATCCATGTCTGACCGGTCTTGAAATCCTTTCCGGAAATCGGAACACCGCGGTCGATCGCGAGCTGAACGAGACACGGCGCATCCACCGACAGGTTCGGCGCGCCGTTGCAGAATGGAATTCCCTCCATGATCGCCGCGTACGCGTAGAGCATCGAAGGAGCGATTGCTTCATCGTTCTCTTCCATTGCTTTTTCGAATGCTTCGATCGTCGCGTGCTGAGCGCCCGGCCTGATGAAGATCTCCGTCGATGCGCACCACACGATCACGACGCGATCCAGACCGTTGCTCGACTTGAAGTCGCGCATGTCCTGCCTGAGCTGCTCGGCGAGATCACGCTTGTTCTTTCCCTTCTTGACGTTCGATCCGTTGATCCGGGTTACGTAGTGGTTGTCGAAAACCGCCGGCATGGGCTTGATGCCGCGCATGAAATCGGCGACCCGCTCGAGGTCTTCGCCGGAGAGAACACCCGCCTTCTTCGCGGCGGTGTAACCATCATCGGGGATCGGATCCCATGCGCCGAATACCAGATCGTCGAGTGACGCGAGCGGAACGAATTCCTTGATCAGAGGTGAACGGTTCTCGGTTCGTTTGCCGAGTCGAATCGTCGCCATCTGGGTCAGCGACCCGATTGGTTTGGAATAACCGCGCCTGACACTCTCGACGCCGGCCATGAAAGTCGTTGCAACGGCGCCGAGTCCGGGCGTCATGATTCCAAGCTTGCCGGTTGCCGGGGCGGGTGAAGTGCGTGCGTCAGAGGGTGACGGCAATTCGAATTTCTCCTGATTATGATTGAGCGCGCCTCACCCCGGAATCCGAGGCTGGCTGCTTCATTTCGTTGATGATGGGAAGCGGCGTCGCAACGTCGATGAGTGTGCGCCGTCGAACGTACAGCATGCGCTGAACCGCGGTAATCCACGCCGTAACAGCTAGAATGACGACCACGCTCGCGAGAACCCAGCCCCCGAGCGCCAGGCCAAAGAAAGCCTGAGGCACCGAGAGAAGCACGATTCGCTCTGCACGCTGCATTACTCCGACTTTTGCGTCGACGCCGAGGCCTTCCGCCCGGGCGCGCGTGTAGCTGACGAGGAAGGTGCCAAGGATTCCAAGGAGTGCGATCCCGAAGATCGGCAGGTTCTTGTGACCGGCATCGGTCGCGAAGAACCAGGCGATTCCGCCAAGCACTGCTCCATCCGCGACACGATCGAGGGTCGAATCGTAGAATGCGCCAAATACCGTCGACCTCCCGCTGCGCCGGGCGACGATCCCGTCGAGGACATCGAAGATCGCCGTCAGGCCGATGATCCATCCCGCTACCATGATGTGGCCGGTGGCGAAGGCAAGGCCGCCGGACACCGTGCATGCGGTCCCGATCGTTGTAAGCGTGTTCGGATTGATGCGGAGCCTTACGAGCAGCGCTGCCACCGGCTCGATGAGCCGCAGGTAGCCCTTGATTATCGACTCCCAGACTGTCTTCATCGCCTGCCCTGGCGTAATAAAAGCTACCGGCTCCCGGTCTCGGGAACGGTAGCAGAACGGGTCGAACGAGGACTCGATTCGACCCGTAAAGCTATCGGAATACAATGCTTATTGCCAGCGACATACGGTGTCGCTAGGGCACGCGCCACTCGTAATTTGCACCGAGGTAGATGTTGTCGCGCGAGTAGGTGCGTGTTCCGTCGACGGTTCTGGCTTTGAGTGTCACGGTGGTTCCAGCGGTTAT
>Ga0209998_10000485_pt1 | contig 10942 bp, 7 predicted proteins | sample EndophyteCoNSPM_FD_187576 | JGI IMG/M metagenome (GOLD analysis project Ga0209998, IMG submission 187576) | Arabidopsis thaliana rhizosphere microbial communities from the Joint Genome Institute, USA, that affect carbon cycling - Endophyte Co-N... | ecosystem: Host-associated > Plants > Roots >... | reverse complement strand
GAGGGAATCGCCGGGCGAGCAGCAGCAGGGTGACGGCGTCATAAGTTCTCGTGCTTTCATTTTGCTTCCTCCATCGTTTGCAATCCGGACCATGTAAAGCAGTGTCCGTGCCATAAACGGACTATCTCTTTTCGAGAGTCATCTTCATGCCGTGTTTCGGGCGAAGAGTGATGAGCGGCTGCACTTCGACCGGATGGCCCGGGACGAGACGCATTCTCCAGTTCTGCGCGAGGGCCGCAATCAGCAGTACTCCCTCCATCCATGCGAACTGCTCGCCGATGCAGACGCGGTTGCCGCCGCCGAACGGGAAATAGGAAAACTTCGGCCGGCCGGCGATTGCTTCGGGGCTCCAGCGATCGGGGTCGAATCGTTCAGGCTCCGGAAAGAAGCGCGCATCGCGGTGAACTATGTACTGGCTCATGATCACGACGGATCGCCTCGGGATCGTAAATCCACGCGCGTCGAACGGCTGGAGCGCCCTTCTGCCGATTGCCCATGCCGGCGGGTAAAGCCTCATCGATTCAGCGAACACCATTCGCGTATATGGAAGCGCCGGCATGTCGCCATACGCGGGCGCTCTGCCATTCAATACGGTATCGATCTCATCGTGAAGCCGCGCTTCGACGTCAGGATGCTGCGACAGCAGATACCACGTCCACGTGAGCGCGTTCGCCGTAGTCTCGTGACCTGCAAGAAAGATCGTAAGCGCTTCATCACGGAGCTGATGATCGCTCATTCCACTTCCGTCACCTTCGGTGTCGGTTGCCATCAGCAGCATCGACAACAGGTCGCCTTTGTCTTCACCGGAGCGGCGGCGTTCAGAGATCATTCGGTAGATCGTGCGATCGAGAGTGTCGCGCGCGGAATTGAACCGTCTCACGGAGGGGAGCGGCAGCCTCTCGAGGTACTCCGTGAACGGCAGCATCGCGAAGTTGAACGACTCGAACGCCATCGTCAGGGCGCGGCCGATTTCCGCCGCCTCATTCTCGACGTCAGCGTCGAACAGCGTGCGCGAGACGATGCCGAGCGTCAGGCGCATCATCTCGGTGTGCATGTCGAGCGTATCGCCGTCACGCCATCGCTCGCTCGTTCGCGCAGCGTAGTCGCTCATCGTGACTGCATAGGCCGCGATGCGGCTCCTGTGAAATGCAGGCTGCGCAAGGCGGCGCTGTCTCAGGTGAAACTCGCCTTCACTCGTCAGAAGACCGTTGCCAAGCAGCCGCTTTGCGCGCTCGAGTCCGCGGCTCTTGTGGAAATTCCGGCCGTTGGTGACGAGCACGTCGCGGATGAGATCGGGGTGGCTGAAGAGGTAGAGGTTCTGTGGCCCGATTCTCCAGTGCGCGATGTCGCCGTGCATCTCTTTCATCGCGATCATCATCGCGAGCGGATTCCGGGCAATCTCGACCATGAACTGGCCGGGATACCGGATTCCAGATGCCGGAGGCCGGTCATTACTGGCGTTTCTTTTCGCGCGGAAACGGGGAATCCGCAGGGGTGTCACTTCACTCATCGACCCATAATGTTAACATTTGAGCCCCGCACCAATCACACACCAGCGTTCTCCATGTCGAAAGCACTCCCGCTCGTGAGGATCGTCGCACTATCGGCGACGACGCTCTCCTTCTCGCTATCCGGCCTTGGCGCACAGGGCACAGGCAAGTCCACCGAAAAGAATGCACCCAAAACCGCATTCAACGCTGCGAGCTACGATTCGGCGATGCTCTCGGAGTTTGCATGGCGGCCGATCGGTCCGGCTGTCACGAGCGGGCGCGTCGTCGACCTCGCGGTCGCGGAAGGTCCCGAAGGCCGGATTGGGACGCAGCTTGGAAAGCTGCTTTATGCGGCTTCGGCATCGGGAGGAGTGTGGAAGAGTGTCAACGCGGGCACGACATGGGAGCCGATCTTCGACAAGCAGTCGACGTCGTCGATTGGTGACATCGCCATATCGCCGTCGAATCCCGAAGTGATATGGGTCGGCACGGGAGAGGCGAACAACCAGCGCAGCTCGTCGTGGGGGGATGGCGTTTACAAGTCGGAGAACGGCGGAAAGACGTGGGAGCACATGGGGCTGCGCACGTCACAGCATATCGGACGCATCGTGGTGCACCCGTCGAACTCGAACATCGTGTTCGTCGCCGCGCAGGGTCCGCTCTGGGCGAGCGGCGGTGAGCGCGGACTCTACAAGACCGTCGACGGTGGGAAATCGTGGAAAGCAGTGTTGACGATCAGCCCGCATACAGGCGTGACTGATGTCGTCATGGATCCGGCCGATCCGTCGATCATGTATGCCGCCGCATTTCAGCGCCAGCGAAAAGCGTACAGTTTCGTCGGTGGCGGCCCGGAGAGCGGCATCTACAAGTCCACGGACGGCGGAGATACGTGGCGGCGCGTGACTGAAGGGCTTCCGAATCGTGACATCGGTCGTATCGGGCTCGCGGTTTCGCCATCTCAGCCTCGAACTGTGTACGCGACGCTCGAGACGAACACCACCGAGGTGTATCGCTCGGACGACTACGGTGCGAGCTGGACGAAGAAGGGCACGTATTCCCAGTTCCCGTGGTACATGGCGCAGATCAGGGTGGATCCAAGGAACCCAGATCGTCTCTACGAGCTCGGCGTTCCACTTTTCGTTTCCGAAGACGGCGGGGCAACGAATCGCGCGATCGGCCAGTCAGCGCACGTGGACTACCACGCGATGTGGATCGATCCAGCGGATCCGGATCACTTCATTGTCGGCAACGACGGCGGCGTCTACATCACGCACGATCGCGGTCAGACGATGGACTTCGTCACGAATCTTCCGATCGCGCAGTACTACGCGATCGACCTCGACAACCGTCAGCCCTTTTACTACGTGTATGGCGGGCTTCAGGACAACAACAGCTGGGCCGGCCCGAGCCAGACGCGCAATCGACAGGGAATAACTAACAGCGACTGGTACGTCACCGTTGGCGGCGACGGATTCTATTCCGCTGTCGATCCCACCGACCCGAATACCGTCTATGCCGAATCGCAGAACGGCGGAATCATTCGCTACGATGTGAAGACGGGTGAGCAGAAGAGCATTCAGCCGCAGGCGAAGTTCGGCGAAGTGAATCTGCGATACAACTGGAGTGTTCCGATCGTGATCTCTCCGCACGATCACAACACAGTCTATTTCGGATCGCAGTACCTCTATCGCAGCACGAACCGCGGCGACGCGTGGCAGCAGCTTGGCGGCGACATGACGCGCGCTCTCGACTGGAAAAAGCTGCCGTTGATGGGAAAGACGTGGCCCGACAACGCGGTCGCGCGACATGCGGGAACCGCGGACTTCGGCAACATTTCGACAATCGATGAATCGCCGCTGCGGCAGGGCCTGCTGTATGTCGGAACGGACGACGGATTGATTCATGTAACCCGCGATGGCGGCGTGACGTGGACGAAGATCGACAAGTTCCCGGGCGTTCCCGAGATGACTTACGTGAGCCGGGTGGTTGCGTCCGCTCAGAACGAAGGGACGGTGTACGCGACATTCGACGGCCACCGAAGCAACGACTTCAAGCCCTACGTTCTGAAGAGCACGGATTACGGAAAGACATGGGCGTCGATCGCCTCCAATCTGCCGGTTTCCTCGATCCAGGTGATACGAGAGCACCCGCGCGCTGCGTCGCTGCTCTTCGTCGGAAACGAGATCGGCGCCTATTACTCGGGGAATGGAGGAAGAAGCTGGTCGAAGCTGCAGTACAATCTTCCCACCGTGCCCGTGCATGACATTCGCATTCATCCGCGCGAGAACGATCTGGTGATCGGGACGCACGGGCGGGGAATCTTCATCATCGACGACATCACGCCGCTCGAGCGTCTCGCTGAAGCGGAGCGAATGTCGGCTGGCATATACCTGTTCCCGGCAAAGCCGGCACTGCTCTTCAATTACAACAACTCATATCCAGGCGGGTTGCGCGGAGCAGGATCACTCGGTGAGAGATCGTACAGCGCGCCGAATCCGCCGTTTGGCGCGACTCTGACCTACTACGTAAAGGACAGCCTGCCGAAGGGGCGGACGCTGACCCTCGCGATCTTCGATTCGACGAACAGGAGGATCCGCGATCTCACTGTGAACACGAAGAAGGGATTGCATCGCGCAACGTGGGACCTGAGGCTTGCAGCTCCATACTTCAATCCCCGTCCCCAGGGGAACCGGGGTCAACCGCAGGGTGCATTCGTGCTTCCCGGCCGGTATACCGCGCGACTGACGTTGAGTGGTCGCGGTGCCAGCGTGATGGCGACGTCGGTCGAGACGCAGGTAACGGTCAACGCGGATCCGCTTGTTCAGCTGAGCGCGGCAGAATATCGCTCGCTGCACGATATGCGTTTGCGTGCTGCGTCGGAGCAGGCGCGAGTGCAGGGGGTGGTTCGCACCGCTGAACAGCTCAAGGAGCAGATAACCGAGGTGAAGAATGCCCTCAAGAACCTGACTGGCGCGGACAGCCTGTCGCGACAGGCAAACGCCGTGGACAGCGATCTGGACGACATTCTCGAGAAAGTACGTGGACGACAGGGACCCGACGCGAATGACGCGGATGACAAGAATCGCTTCCGTCCCTCGATTCAGGAGCGGGTGAACGGCGTTGCGAACGAGATCGGCGACGTGACATCGCCGCCTACGCAGCTGCAGCGTGAGACGCTCGATCTGGCAATGAAGGACCTCGAGCGGGAAGTCGCGCGGCTGAACGCGATTCTCGCGACGCGCGTGCCTGCACTGAATCGCGCGCTCGACGCGGCGGGTGTGCCGTGGACCGTCGGCCGGCCGATCAAATAGATGCCGATGCACCTCGAGGATCTGCAAACGCCGTGTCTCGTGCTCGACAGGCGCATCCTCGAGCGCAACCTCGCCCGGATGAGCGAGAGGATGCACAGGCTTGGCGTCTCGCTCCGTCCGCATCTCAAAACCGCGAAGTCAGCGGAAGTTGCGAGGATGGCTGTAGCGGGTGAATCAGGTGGCATCACCGTCTCCACGCTGGCAGAGGCGGAGTATTTCGCGGATCATGGTTTTCGCGACATTCTCGTCGCCGCTTCTCAGCCGCCACAGAAGCTCGATCGCGCGTCGGCGTTGCTGGATCGTGGAGTGGATCTGGCCCTCATCACGGACGACACGGATGCGGCGCGCGCGATTGCCGCGCATCGCGGTCGATTCAAGGTCCTGATCGAGCTGGACTCCGGGGACAGGCGTGCAGGAGTCAGGGCCGAAGGTGATGTGTTGCTTGAGATAGCACGCATTCTTGGCGACAGGTTCGCGGGCGTGATGACGCACGCCGGACACTCGTACGGCTGCAGAGATATTGAATGCGTCAGGCAGGTCGCCGCCAATGAGCGCGCGACTGTCGTGAGTGCTGCCGAGCGTCTCTCCTCGAACGGGATCGCCTGCGGCGGGGTCTCTGTCGGATCCACGCCGACGATGACGCACGCGGACAATCTCGATGGTGTCACCGAAGCCAGGCCTGGCGTGTACATGTTCCAGGATCTGTTTCAGGCGGAGATCGGATCCTGTTCGAGAGACGACATCGCAGTCACCGTGCTCGCGTCAGTGATCGGACGGAATGAGCTGGAGAATCGATTTCTTCTCGATGCCGGCGCGCTGGCGCTCTCGAAGGATCGAAGCACGCAGGCCACGCCGCATGACGCAGGGTACGGCGAGGTGTGGGACACGGAATGCAAGCCGGCATACGGCGATTGCCGGATCGAGCGTGCGTATCAGGAGCATGGGGTCGCAGTTTCCGATTCACCAATCGACTTCCGGAGAATCGCCGTTGGAACGAAGGTGCGAGTAGCTCCAAACCATGCGTGCATCACCGCGGCGGCGTACGATCGTTACTACGTGGTGGATGGCGGAACGGAAATCATTGCGGAGTGGGATCGCGTCAACGGATGGTGAAAATAGTATCAACAGGATACTATTTTATTCCGTGCGCTCCGCGTTCCGCTCATGCCCGGCAAGCTTTACAGACTTGATGTTGACGAACTCCATGATTCCGAAGTCGCCGAGCTCCCGTCCGTAGCCGGAGTCCTTCACGCCGCCAAAGGGAAGGGCGGGCTCGGATGCAACCATGCCGTTCACGAAGACAAGCCCCGACTGAATATCACGTATGAAGCGCTCGCGTTCCGCCGTGTCTTTCGTCCAGACGCTCGCGCCCAGGCCGAAGCGGCTCGAGTTTGCGATGTCGATGGCGTGATCGATGTCGTTCGCTTTCCAGACTGACGCCACCGGACCAAACAGCTCTTCCTCATCGGCCGGGCTTCCTCTCGGAATGTCCACGAGCACGGTGGGCTCATAGTAGAATCCCGCGCGCGCGATCTTTTTCCCACCGCACAGTGCGCGCGCGCCAAGCGATAGAGTCTTCTCGACCTGCTGAGCGAGCTCGTCGCGGATAGCTGCGGTTGCGAGCGGTCCCAGCTCGGTAGCCGCGTCCAGTGGGTCGCCGACCTTTACACTTTTGACTCCCTTCACGAAGCGATCGAGAAACTCGTCATATATAGCTTCGTGAACGATGAATCTCTTTGCGGCGATGCATGACTGGCCGTTGTTGATCATTCGCGCAGTCACTGCGGTCTCTGCTGCCGAAACGACATCGGCGCTCGGCATCACGATGAACGGATCGCTTCCGCCGAGCTCGAGCACTGTTTTCTTGAGCGCGCGGCCGGCTGCTTCGCCCACGGATCGGCCCGCTCCTTCGCTTCCCGTAAGCGTCACTGCCGCAACACGAGTGTCGGCAATCAGAGCCGCAACTTCTCCCGACCCGACAAGCAGCGTCTGAAATACACCGTCAGGGAATCCGGCATCGAGAAGGACTCGCTCGATCGACAGCGCGCACTGCGGGACGTTGGATGAATGCTTGAGGAGACCGACGTTACCGGCCATCACCGATGGCGCCACGAACCGGAATACCTGCCAGAATGGAAAGTTCCACGGCATGATGGCGAGAACGGGGCCGATTGGCTGGAAGTACACGGAGCCTTTTCCACCGCTGGTACGCACCTCGCGCGGCGCGAGCATGCGCTCGGCGTTGTCGGCGTAGTAGCGGCACGCCGACGCGCACTTTTCCGCTTCTGCAATTGCCGCCTTGATGGGTTTACCCATCTCGATGGTCATGAGGCGGCCGAGCTCTTCCTTTCGCTCGACGAGAATCTCACCCGCGCGTCGCATGCATTCTGCTCTCGACTCGAACGAAGTCAGCCGATGGCTGCCGTATGCGTCGACTGCCTTGTCGAGCTTTTCGTCGATCTCTGCTTTTGTATGAGACTCGAACTTCTTCAGGGTCTCACCAGTTGCAGGGTTGATCGTCTCTATTGCCATTCGGGCTCGGGGCGGGTCAACACGAAGTCACGAAAGCACGAAGATTCACGAAGAACTACACGTTCTTATTTGTTTTGTTAACATCGGAACGACGCGCAGTTACGTAGTCAAAAACAATAAAAAATGTTGTTCTTCGTGAATCTTCGTGCTTTCGTGACTGCGTGTTGACCCGCTTTGACAGTTACTGGTACTGGATGTAGACCGGCTTCGGAGTAATCCGCAGGAGCTCGCCGGGAGTCAGGAGAGGCTCGCCCTTCTTCGTGTCGTTGTGATAGAACAGCTTGAACCCGGTAAACTGGACAGGTTCAGCCTGCACGTAATCGCGATACGAATCGAACTTGAGCCATGGGGCGCCCCAGCCGTCCATGTTGATCACGACCTGCACGCGTGGATCGAGCCGGATGCCTTTCGCGTCGGTCAGCATCTTCCGGGTGAAGCGATGCACGACGAGCACTTTGGGCGGAAGGTTGTTCGTCTTCACGAGATTCGACAGATAGTTCACTGTCCAGTTCACGTCGGCCGAGCTCATCGTGCCGATCTTTCTCCCCGGTGGATCACCGGATTTCATGGAGAATTCCGGATCGAGACCGAGATGAACGTTCGGCCGCTTGAGGAATGACTCGAGGCGAGGCACCTCGGCCTGAACCGTGCTTTTTCCAACCTGTATATCGAGGAACAGGATCGCGTTGCGAGTGCGCGCCCAGGAATAGACTTTCTCGATCAGGGTATCGGGCATCCGAAGGCGATACATGCCATCACGGCCGGGCGCTCCCTGAGCGACCACTACTATAAGGTGAAGTGCGGGCTGCACTGGCGTCGACGGATCCGCCTTGTTCCATGCAGTGACTTCCCTGTCCAGACGCGCGAGCATCTCATTCGGCGGCAGCTCGCCGAGAATTCCCATCTTCTTCGAAAGCGGATTGCCGTAATAGGCGACGATGCGTTTCGACGGCAGGATCGAGCCCGGCAAGGGGTCTGGCCCGCTCACAGGCCACCGAGTGTCTTTCCTTCCCGCGCGAATTGCCGATACGAGCGCGAGGCTGTCGCGCTTGTTGCGTCCCGGCACAGATGGAACCGTAATTGGCGGCGGCTTGGTGGAATCCCTGACAACCGTTGTCGAATCGACCGCTATGACTGCAACGGGATCGAGCCTGGGACCGGCTGTTTCAGGGGGTGAGGCGGGCTGCGCGTCGTTCATCGCGCATGCTGCAACCAGGGCCTGAAATCCTGCGAACGTCGAGAGACAAAACAGCTTCTGCATACTGCGAACACACACTCGGGTTTTTATGGGGTGGACCTAAACCTAACCTGTCGGGGAATCCACCACCTGAACCGCGTGAGTCACCCCCTAAAAATCGGGTTGATGCCGACAGTGCGGACAAGCTTCGGCATTGATCTTCTCTGCGTACCCGAACAACGAGAAGCTACAATGAAAGCAGTCGTCAAGACACTCATCACCGCCGGCGCAACCGCCGGCTTCCTCGCGGTATCAGCGTTCACCGCACTTCCGCGCAACCTCAACCTCAGCAAGGACAGTCGTCTCTGGGTCGAAGGGACCTCCACCGTCCGCTCGTTCAAGTGCGCCGCGAGCAAGCTGGATGTCACGGCAATCGGCGAGCCCGCTGCGGCTCCGGCTGAAGTCGTGAAGAGCGCATCACTCGTCGTCCCTGTCGCGCAGCTCGACTGCGGCAACAAGACGATGAATGAGCACATGAGAAAGGCCCTCAAGGCTGACCAGAATCCGCAGATCTCATGGAAGCTGACCTCCTACGAAGTGAACGGAGCCTCGGTAGTCGTCGATGGCAAGCTCACGATCGCAGGCAGGGAGAACACGATCCAGCTGAAGGGAACAGGCGCTGCCGAAAACGGCCAGATCCGGTTCAAGGGCAGCAAGCAGTTCAAGATGACTGAATACGGTGTGAAGCCGCCGAGCCTGATGCTCGGCACAATGAAGGTTGGCGACCCGGTAACGGTCTCGTTCGACCTTGTACTCAGCGAGTGATGCTGCGGGATATCCGCACATCAACGAACAATCCGCAGCATCAACAGGAGAAACACAATGAAATCCGCTCGTTTTACCAAACTGATCACTGTCGCAGCAGTCGCAGCATTCCCGGCAGTTCTCTGGGCACAGGGTGAGACTCAGCTTGCTGACAACAGCGCGCCGGTCAAGGCAGCGACGACCGACACCGCCAAGCTGACAGTAGAACAGAAGCCCGTAAGCAAGTTCTTCAGCACGGCCCCGAAGATCACCATTCAGAACTTCCGTCCCTTCGACATGCGCGGCATCAACGTGTACGAGGCACCGAAGGATCAGACGCCATACACCGGCTTCAAGCTCGATTGGGGCGCAGGGTTCACGCAGCAGTTCCAGGGACTGGATCACAGCAACACGGCAACGGCGAAGGTCGTGAACAACGTCAACGCCAATCAACTCGTCCGCATCGGTCATGGCTTCAACAACGCCGAAGCGAACCTGTACATGAACGCTCAGGTTGCCCGCGGAATCCGCGTGTCGCTCACCAGCTACCTCTCGGCGCGCCACCACAACGAGACCTGGGTGAAGGACGGCTACTTCCTGATCGACGACTCGCCGATCGAGAATGCTTTCCTCGAGAACATCATGAAGTATCTGACGCTCCGCGTCGGTCACTTCGAGATCAACTACGGTGATGCGCACTTCCGCCGCACCGATGGCGGCAACGCGATTTACAACCCGCTCGTCGGCAACTATATCCTCGATGCCTTCACGACCGAAGTTGGCGCAGAAGCCTATCTCCGCGCGAAGGGTCTTCTTGGAATGGTCGGAATCACCGGTGGTGAAGTTCGCGGCACGGTAAGAAATCCACAGCTCCGCGCCCCATCGTACCTTGCCAAGCTCGGATTCGACAAGCAGCTCACGAACGATTTCCGCGCCAGGCTCACGGGTTCGCTCTACACGACCAAGAAGTCTGCCAGCAACACGCTCTACAGCGGCGATCGCGCAGGCTCGAGGTACTTCGACGTCGTCGAGAACACCACATCGACCGAGAAGGACAATGCATGGTCCGGCGCAATCCGCCCAGGCATGTCGAGCAAGATCACGGCGATGCAGCTCAACCCGTTCGTCAAGTTCGCCGGCCTCGAGTTCTTCGGCGTCGTCGAGCAGGCGAAGGGACGTGCAGCGGCCGAGACGAAAGATCGCAAGTGGAACCAGTATGTCGGCGAGCTGACCTATCGTTTCGCAGCTGACGACAGGCTCTATGTGGCCGGACGCTACAATACGGCGAAGGGAGATCTCGCTGGAATCACGAACAAGGTCAGTGTCGATCGCTACAATGTCGGCGGTGGCTGGTTCATCACGCCGAACGTGATGGCGAAGGCTGAGTGGGTCAATCAGAAGTACAATGACTTCCCGGCGCTCGACATCCGGAACGGTGCAAAGTTCAAGGGCTTCGTAGTCGAGGGTGTGGTAGCCTTCTAAGCTCCAGAGCTTTCAGCGGTAGAAAGAGCCGGTCCCTTTACAGGGGCCGGCTCTTTTCGTTTGCCTCCAGCCTTGGAGAGCATTGACACGGAGACACGAAGTCACGGAGGTTCACGAAGAACTACGTGACTACGGCTTCAACTGCT
>Ga0209998_10000482_pt1 | contig 11002 bp, 8 predicted proteins | sample EndophyteCoNSPM_FD_187576 | JGI IMG/M metagenome (GOLD analysis project Ga0209998, IMG submission 187576) | Arabidopsis thaliana rhizosphere microbial communities from the Joint Genome Institute, USA, that affect carbon cycling - Endophyte Co-N... | ecosystem: Host-associated > Plants > Roots >... | reverse complement strand
GTGAGCAGGCGACGCTCGACGCCCTCGCTAGTCTCGCCGACTTCCTTTCCAGTTCACGCGAAGACCGCACGGCCGTGATTATGTTGACCGATGGATGGCGGCTGTTCGGGCCCAACCCACGGCTCGGCGGCATCATGTCGAGCAACCGTGGTGGATTCGGCGGCTTCGGGGGCGGTGGCGGCTTTTCCGGCGGTGGTGGCGGTTCTTCATGGTAACTTCAAGAGGTTCTTATGAAGCTCGATGAGCTGGTGAGTCAGCTGAAAGCGGCGTACGGACCGACTCTCAAGTCCGTGATTCTTTACGGATCGGCGGTCGCGGGCGAGCACATCGAAAAGAAATCGGACTACAATGTTCTCGTCATCCTGGACGCGGTTCCGCTCGACCGGCTCGCTGCCGTCGGCGCTGTTCTTCACGCCTGGGGAAACGCCGGCAATCCTCCGCCAATGACTTTCACCGCGGCTGAGTGGAAATCTTCGGCCGATGTATTTCCGATGGAGTACGCAGACATCCTCGAGCGTCATCGCGTTCTTTACGGAGCAGATGCAACGGATGGAATCCAGGTCGCGCGATCAGACCTGCGACTCCAGGTGGAGCAGCAGGCGCTCGGCAAATTGCTGCATCTTCGCCGCGGGGCGATGGCGGCAGGCGACGATGGGAAAGAACAGATCGCACTGATCGAAGCAAGTCTCAGCGCCATCATGGTAGTTTTCCGCGGCGTCGTGCGCCTGGCCGGGGACGTGCCGTCACAGGACTATGCTGCATTGAGCGCGGATGTCGCGCGGCGTGCCGGGTTCGACGCGGGTCCATTCGCGCGGGCTGTCGAGCACGTGCGTGGAACGCAGAAGATCAGGCGCGATGACGCAAGCGTGGTGCTCGCCGGCTACATGGCGGGAATGGAGGCGCTCGTCGCGTGGCTGGACGGGTTCGCGGCGTGAACTTTTTCGTTGTGTTTGCGTAGGTTACTTCGACTCACTTCATGAGGCACGAGTGAAAATGAAACTCCGACTTCTCGCTCTTCTCGCACCGTTCGCTCTGGCGGGGTGCGGTTACAACAGGATCCAGACGCTGGATGAGACTGCATCATCCGCGAAGCAGCAGATCGAGGTGCAGCTTCAGCGGCGCGCTGACCTCGTGCCGAATCTCGTTGCAACGGTGAAGGGATACGCCGCGCACGAAGAGGCAGTGTTTACGCAGGTTGCCGAGGCGCGGTCGAAGCTCGCCGGCGCGATCCGCTCGGGTGATCCGGCTCAGCAGGTTGCGGCTGATGCGCAGCTGACTGGAGCGCTGGGAAGACTTCTCGCGATTTCGGAGGCGTATCCGCAGCTCAAGGCGGACCAGACTTTCCTGCGTCTTCAGGATGAGCTTTCGGGAACCGAGAACCGGATCGCAGTCTCACGCAGTGATTACAACGCGGCTGTCCGGGACTACAATACTTATATAAGGGGCTTCCCTCAGGTGATCACTGCCAAGGTGACGGGGGCGAATGCGCGTCCTTACTACGATGCGCCGCCCGGCGCGGAAACGGCTCCGACAGTAGACTTCTCGAAGCAGGGCGCGCCGAAGTAACGGAACCCGTTCCTCGAGAAACTCCCGCTGCTCAGCTCTTCCTATAGTAGAGTGAGCGCGGGAGGAATGTCGTCATTTGCTCTTGATGACGATTGCGCCCGCGATTGCCTCCGAGCCGATTCCGGGGAGCACCGTCGCCGCCCGTGCGGCATCGAGCCATTGCATCGACACCAGATTGTTCGTGCTGAGCATCCGGAGGCTGACGACGTCGCCAAGACGATGGCCGTCGAGGTAAACCATTATGACCTGCTCGTAGGCGTTTCCGTTCGCAATACTGGCCCTTCCATGCATTCTTAGCCATGTCGGGCGCAGTCGTGTCACTGCCTCGTACGCGTTGGTCGCCCCCGAGCTCGCGATCTCTTCGGCCGGAATGAAGTCCGAGCCGCCTGCCGACGACTTGGTTCCTGATGAGGCGCAGGCGCTGACTGCCAGCACGAAAGCGGCGCAAAGCGTAACCGGAAATCGTCCCACTGAAGCCTCCTGAATGATCCGCCCGGACATTTATGTGCCGGACGCGGAATATCAGCAGTGGCGCTGGCCGTTGCAAGACATTATTCTGCCGGAAGGAACGCTGCCGGACTCATACTGTCGCTCGTTCCGACGCCGATCGCCAACGAGCATCGGACGTGGCGTTCCCTGAGGGCAGGGATCATGGTGACGATCGCACAGATCCAAACGCATCGCCGCGCACTTGGCTGTCTCACAGTCATGGTCGTGTGCGCCCTCGTGGCAGCCATTCCCTCATCTCTTCGAGCGCAGGCCGTCCTCACGGGCTACGTCAGTGATACTGCTGCACTCGCTGTCTTCGGCGCGCGCGTCTCAATCGATGGCACAACATCGCAGACGCAAACCGACGAGAAAGGTTTTTTCAGGATTGCGGGCGTTCCTCCTGGCCGCCGGTCCGTGCATGTAGTGCGGCTCGGATTCAGGCCTGTCGACATACCAGTACAAATCGAGCTCGCAGGCACCGCCGAGATAAAGGTGGTGTTGACTCCCGTCGTCGTTGGACTTCCGACAGTTCTTGTAAGGCCGGGGCGCGTGCGTTACTCGGGGAGGCTCGCGGGCTATTACAAACGCCTCGAGAGCAAGTCCGGAGGTTATTTCATCACGCGCGAAGATATCGACCGCGACAACCCCAGCACCACTGGTCAGCTGTTGCGGCGTATTCCTGCGATTCAGGTGGTGCGGGGCCGAGGCGGCATCACCGGAATAAGGATGCGCAACAGGAGATGCTGGCCGCTGGTGTGGGTAGACGGGATGCCGATGCCCGCCGGCGAAGTCGACATCGATGCATTCGTTCCGAGCTCGATTCAGGGTATCGAGCTTTATCTCGGCGCGACGACAGCGCCACTCGCGTTTACGCTGAACGAAGCGAAGTCGAGTTGCGGCACCATTCTGATATGGTCGCGGGGTCCCGACACGGATCCAGTCCACCGCGCCGTCAGGCCCCTTGACATCGAGCGTCTGCTCGCCGGAAAGGGCGTGTATACCACGCAGACAGTGGATCGGAGCGCGTATCTCGACAGCACGAAGGAGCTCGATCTGCAATTTCCGCCTTCACTGTTCGCGTCGCATACTCCGGGACTCGTGATCGTGGAATTCGTCGTCGATGCGTCAGGTCGGGTGGAAGAAAACACAGTGGGAGTCGTTTCCTCGACTGCCCCGCTTTTCACCGACGCAGTACGGGTGGCGCTTTCGACTGCCGCATTCATACCCGCGCTCAAGGACGGGAAGCCAGTGAGGCAGCTCGTGCACCAGCCATTCGAATTTGACGTGGAGAAGGGTGGGGCTCGTTCACCCTCGGTCAGGCAATGAGCGTGGAAATGGTTCTTGCGCCCTTAAATCCTCGAACGTACTTTCTGCAAATCTTCCGAGTTCGACAGAGAACGGAATTTACTGGAAGGCCTGAATACTGACGACTCTCGCGCGCGTCTCTTCGCTGCACGGAGTCGATTGAACGTGTCTGTGTACCAGCGGTGTGGTCACCTATGCTGACCCGCCGAGAAAATCGATAGTAGCACCCTACCCAAAAACCTTCACCCCACGGAGGAAAATCAAACATTGCTGATTGGTAAGTCCTCGGCGCCTGCTGCTCGGCGTCGGACGAGGTCATTGTTTCGCTCTAAAACCACTTCGAGGTACGCATGACCAGACTATTCCGTTCTATGAAACTGTTACTCGGATCGCTTGCGATGCTTGCCATCGCGACGCCCGCTTTCGCACAGGCTGGATCCGCCGTGATCACCGGCCGGCTGACATCGGAGCAAGGGGAGCCGCTCGCCGGCGCAGGCGTGCAGATCAACGCGCTCAACATTTCCGTGCCGACCAACCAGAATGGCGTCTATACCATTACTGTGCCGGCTGCGCGAATCACCGGAGCTTCGTACACGCTGCGCTTCCGCGCGATCGGATATCAGCCGTCGACGACGACGGTGACGCTCCGTCCGGGAAGCCAGACCGTGAATGCGACGCTCAAGAAAGACGTCACACAGCTGAGCGCCGTCGTCGTGACGGGCGTGACGGGAGCCACCGAGCAGGTGAAGCTGCCGTTCACGGTGTCGCGACTCGATACCACGCAGATGCCTGTCGCCGGATCCAACGCGGTTGCGCAGCTTCAGGGAAAAATTCCTGGAGCGACCGTTGTCGCGGCATCAGGACGACCGGGCTCCGCTCCGCAGATCGTTCTGAGAGGTCCCGTCTCGCTGAATGCGACCGGCAGAAGCCAGCAGCCGCTGTACCTGCTCGATGGCGTTCCTCTTCAGGGATCGCTGCCTGACATCAACCCGACTGATATCGCCGACATCGAAGTCGTGAAGGGTGCCGCAGCCGCCGCTCTCTATGGAGCGCGTGCCGGCGCCGGCGTCATCAACATCACGACCAAGAGCGGCAAGAACGCTCCCCCGGGTGTTCGCTTCAGCGCGAGAACCGAAGCGGGTGCAAGCGACATCGAAAAGGAATTCCCGCTTTCCCGCCACACCACGCTCGTCCTCTCTCAGAGTGGCAAGCTCTTCTGCGCCAGAGAGACAGTCGGCGGCTCGCCATGCGCGCGCTTCATCGACTGGGACAAGGAAGTTCAACGCATCAACAACTCGGGCGAAGACTACGCCCTGTCGCCGCAGCCTTTCCTCGGTGACCTGGGCTTCGCATCGGCACCGTCGTATGAGCAGATGACCGGCACATATGAGACGACGCCGTGGCCAATCCTGAGAGATCCAGTCTCGCAGCTCACGACGAGCTCGCCGTACGTCAACAGCTCGGTCGACATGCGTGCCAATGTCAACAACACCGGCGTGTATGCCAGCGTTGCGAACCTCACTCAGCAGGGTGCCGTCCGCTACATCGGCGGATTCGTGCGCAACTCGGCTCGCGTGAACGTCGACCAGCGTTTTGGTGACCGCCTGTCCATGAACATCAACACGTTCTTCAGCCAGACGCAGGATCACGGCGCGAACCTCGATGCGACGACGGGCAGCAGCACGTTCTTCTCGATCACGCGCGCGCCCTGGATGGCGAACATGCTCGCTCGCGACAACCTCGGCCGACTCGTGGTCAACCACAATCCGCTCAGCAACTCGTCGCAGAACTACAACCCGCTCTACGACACTCAGTACGACAAGCGTACCGACCGCGGCACGCGATTCGTCGGCGGAGTTCAGGGACACTACACTCCGCTCGAGTGGCTGTCGTTCGACGCGAACTTCGGCTACGATCGGTCCACCGGCGCCTTCCAGCGTCAGTGGGACCGCGGCTATCGCACGACGTCGGAAGACGCGGCGACTTCAGCCGGCGCGGTGCAGGAAGGCAGCGTCGACGACGTTCAGTACACGACCAGCATCAGTGCCGCGGCGAAGAAAACATTCTTCAATGACCTGAACGCGACGCTCACCTCGCGCTACACCTTTGGTGACCAGCGTCTCAGCAGTCAGGATCTTTACGGAGAGGACCTGGTCGTCTCCGGCCTGCTGACACCTGACGCGGCGACGAAGAACTACTCGATCGGCGGCAGCGTGCAGAAGATTCGCGACATGGGCTTCTATGTCGGAGCTGATTTCGATCTCAAGGATCGCTACATCCTGAGCGGCCTCGTCCGGCGTGACGGAAGCTCCCTTTTCGGCGCGGGCAACCGCTGGCAGACGTTCGGCCGTGTTGCGGCGGCGTGGGTGGTTTCACGCGAGCCATGGTTCCCGGCGCCGGATGCACTCAGCCTGTTCAAGCTTCGCGCGTCACAGGGCACGACCGGACAGCGTCCGCGCTTCAGCGCCCAGTACGAGACGTATACGATTGCTGCTGGTGGACAGCTCGTCGCCAATCAGCTCGGCAACCGCTTCCTCAAGCCTGAGATCAACAAGGAGCTGGAGCTCGGAGCCGACCTCGAGTTTTTCCATCGCATCGGCTTGAACATCTCGCATTCAAGGGCAGTCATCGACCGGCAGATCCTGCCGGTGCCTGCGTCGTCCGCGTCGGGCTTCTCGACGGTGTGGAAGAACGCTGGAGAGATCACCAACAACACGTGGGAGGGAACTCTCTCGGTGCCGATCATTCAGAGTCGTTCGTTCAACTGGACGACGCGTTTGATCGCGGACCAGACTGAATCCGTCATCTCGCGGCTCGACGTCCCCGAGTTCACCGGTGCGATCACCGTGCAGAACACATTCGAGGGCGTGTTCAAGTTCCGCGAAGGTGAGAAGATCGGAACCATGTACGGCGTCAAGTTCATGACGAAGTGCAGCGAGATGCCGTCGAACACGGCAAGCAAGTGCTCGATGAACCCGAACGACCTGAATGCCGCCTATCGTCCGAATTCGAACGGATACATCGTCTGGGTCGGCGAGGGATTCTCGCAGTCGGAAGGCATCACCAAGAATCTGTGGCGTGCACAGCTTCCTCGCGGAACGTCAGCCTGTGTTGCGGCTGGCAACTGCGCGACTCCGTGGGGCAACCAGGTGAACTGGGGCATGCCGATCGTGCTCCGCGACTCGACCAACGCCGTTGCGCGCTTCGCGCTTGGCAACGCGCTGCCCAAGCTGCACTGGGGTCTGTCGCAGAACATCGATTTCAAGGGCTTCAGCCTCTACGGACTGCTCGATGCGGCCCGCGGCCAGAAGATCTGGAACGTTCAGTACGCCTGGTCGCTTGGCGATCTGACCAGCGACATCATCGACCAGTCAGGCAAGTCGGTCGAGGAAGCGAAGCCGGTTGGATACTTCTGGCGCCAGGGACCGTCTGCGGCGCCGACAAGCGGCAGCACGGCGGGAGTCGGGGGATTCTACGACAACCTCAGCAACCCGAACAACTTCAACGTCGAGGATGCGAGCTACGTGAAGCTGCGTGAGGTCTCGCTCGACTACAGAGTCGGACGGATTCTCGGCAGCGGCGACTGGAAGATCGGCGTCGTTGGAAGAAACCTGAAGACCTGGTCGGATTTCCGCGGGTTCGATCCGGAGGCCGGCACGAGCACGGGCCCGCTGAACTCGGCAGTGCTCTCGGGTGCGTCTTCATACAGCTATCCGAAGATGAGAACCTTCACGGTCAGGTTGTCGACTTCGTTCTGATACAAGAGAGAACAAGTGGCGGCGGCGAGCTCGATACGAGATCGCCGTCGCCTCACCCTCCATGCGAACAGATGAGGATTTGATGCATACTAGAAAAAGTGTGAACCTTTGGTCTGCGATCGCCCTGGCGTCGGGCGTCATGGCTCTAGCGGCTTGCGGTGAGAATCCGCTCCAGGTGAACAACACCAACAACCCGGACGTACCCCGCGTGTTGAGCACTCCGAGAGGTGCAGAGGCGCTGCTCGGTGGCATTTTCCAGCAGGAGTGGAACGCCCAACAGGGTTCCCTCGCCATTGGCGTGCAGTCGATGGTCATGTCTTTCGAGAGCCACTCCGGTCTCGCCAACTTCGGTTTTGGGGCGCGCGCGAATATTCCGCGTCAGACGATCAGTAACGCGATCGGCAATTCGGAGCAGGGCGAGATCTACAACGACTTCGACAAGCTGCAGAGAGCTGCCCGCAGCGCTGCCAACGGCGTAGCTGCGCTCCAGGCATTCGCTGCGGAAGGCAATAGCACAGGCAGCAAGGCGCGCGATGCGCGCGCGATTTCCTTCGGGTATTTCGCCATCGGCTACGGCCTGGCCAACGTCGCGCTGATGTACGATTCGGCAGCGATCATTACGCCGGCAGTCCCGTCGGACGAAGTTCCCGAGCTCTCGGCGTATCCGGATGTGATGAGGGCTGCTCTGAGCATGCTCGATTCAGCGATTGCCGTTTCGAACAGCGCAAATGCCACCACCGGCAGTGACGGATGGCCGCTTCCCGAATCCTGGGTCTCAGGGAACGCGGACATCACGATCGCGAAGTGGCAGCAGATCATCCGCTCCTACAAGGCGCGATTCCGAGCGGGTGTTGCCCGCACTCCTGCCGACCGCGCGCAAGGCGGACTCGGTGGTCTTGTGGACTGGAACCTCATCGTTGCAGATGCGGCCGCTGGAATCACGAGCGATTTCAACGTGTCCGCCAACACCGCAACAGGATGGTCCAACGGGGTGAGAAACCAGCTCGCTGTGGACGCGACGTGGAGTCAGATGACTCCAATGATTCTTGGAATGGCCGACACCACCCTGGCATACGATGCCTGGCTTGCCCAGCCGCTCAACAACAAGACTCCGTTCCTGCTGCGCACGCCGGATAAGCGCTTCCCATCGGGTGAAACTCGCGGTGAGCAGAACGCTGCATCGGCTGCCGGGTCTAAAGCGGGGACGCCCGCTGGAAGCAGGCTGTATTTCTATAACCGTCTGCCGGGCGACGACAAGCCGGCCTTCTCGTGGGGCACCTGGTTCTACGACAACCAGCGTTTCTGGGGTGTTCGTGCGGCTGGCGGCAACGGTCCGATCGTCGCCTTCTCGAAGGCAGAGAACGACTTGCTCAGAGCCGAAGGTCTGATCATTACCGGCCACACAGATCAGGCTGTTCCGCTGATCAATCTGACGCGTACGGCCTCAGGCCTGCCGGCGATTCCTGTAACGACGAACAAGAACGCGATCGTGCCTGGCGGCAACGCCTGCGTGCCGCGCGTTCCTCAGCCGCCGAACTTCACGACTACCGCGTGCGGCACCGTGTTCGAAGCCCTCAAGTGGGAAAAGCGGGTGGAGACGTCTTTCACGGGATACTCACAGTGGTTCATCGATTCCAGAGGCTGGGGCGATCTTACCAGGGGCACCACTCTCGAGTGGCCGGTTCCATGGCAGGAGATCTTCAGCGCACGGCAGCACACGATCTATACGACGAGCACCGTGGCGGGCGCAGGCAGCTATGGCTGCCCAGGTCCGCTGGCATCCTGTCCGTAAGGGTTTGAACAATGCGTCGCAGTCGCAGTGGGCGTTTCCTGGTGTCATTGACGGCGGTCGCCAGCCTGGCTGGCTGCTACGTCTACAGGCCAGCGCCCGCTGCTCCGCCCGCAGGGATGAACCTGGTGCTCGAGCTCAACGATCGAGGAAGGGTCGGCATGGGTGACAGCATCGGTTCATCCGCTCAGCTGATTGAAGGAGTGACAGTCAACAGTCCGGACACGGCATACGGGATTCGCGTTTCGAGAATCCGATATCTCAGCGGAAACTCGAACAACTGGACCGGCGAGCAGCTCTTCGTTCCGAAGGTGTTCGTCGGCAGCGTTCGCGAGAGACAATTCTCGAAAAGCAGATCATTGTTGACCGGAATTGCGATTTCAGCTGGAGTGGCAGCGTTCATAGCTACCCGGGATATCCTCGGCTTCGGAAGTTCGCCAAAGGATCCCACGGGCGGTAAGCCCAACGAGAATTAGAAGTATCGCAGTCGTTTCGAAACGAACGTCGTTCTTTACCAAAAAATGGAGTTCTCCTAATGCGTTTATCTCGTCTTGTATTGCTAAGTCTGGCGACCGTTGCGATGGCCGCGTGCGACAAGAAAAACGAAGTGACCACGACCGAGTTCCCGCCACTCGCGTACACGCGCATCATCAACGCCGTGCCTGACACAGGCGGACTGGACATGCGCGCGATCGACCAGGTCGAGTTCTCTCCCGTTGCGAACAACCTGGCCTTCCGTACATCCACCCCGTACTTCCAGACTGAAGCGGGCGTCCGTCACTTCCGGATCTTCCCAACGAGCAAGGACATCAACGTCACCTCCCAGATAATCAGCGACGTTACGGTGACCTTGCCGGCCACCGGACGCTTCACGCTGCTCATCGCCGGAAGCGCGCGCGCCAAGACCGTCAATCTGTGGGTTATCGATGACAACGCGCCCGTGCCTGCTGCAGGGCAGGTTGGTGTGAGACTGGTGAACGCCTCCGGCGGCATCGTCGATGCCTACGCTGTGGCGACTGCGACGACCGCAGTTTCGGGCACGCCCGCGATCGCCAACGTCGGGTTCCTGACCACCTCGCCTTATCTTCTGCGACCCACGGGCTCGGTGGCGTTCCGCGTCACGGACGCCGGCACTACCTCCGTCCGCGCTTCGGCGGCGGCTCCTGCCTCGCCTGCGGTATTGCCTGGGCAGTTCCCCGCGGCTGGAATTTCCTCTGAAGGAACCGCCTTCTCGGCGTACTACTTCTCGGCGGGTGCGGCCGGAAGCGCAAACGCATCGCTCACGACCCCGGGTATCGTGTGGTTCGTAGATCGTAACCCATGTGATGATCCGCCGGCCGCTGCATGCCAGTAACCCCATTTCTACCCTCTTGGAGAATCGCATGAAGCACAGTTTTTATTTTTCCAGGCGATCATCGCTCGCTGCGGCGCTGGTCGTCATGGCCGCCGTCTCTGCATGTTCTGATGATACCGGGCCGAAAGGCGGCGGAACGCCCTCTGCGGTCGAGGTTGCAGTCGCACCCGCGGCAAGCTCGCAGGTCGCGACGGCGATTCCGGGACCATCCGTGGTCGTCAAGGACGCCGGCGGGAGTCCGATTGCCGGCGTCGTCGTAAAATTCGAGGTTGCCGGTGGCGGAGCTGTTCAGTTCCCCGTCGCGACTACCGATGCTGAGGGCATCGCTTCGTCCGGTCTCTGGCAGATCGGTCCCAAGGTCGGCGCGAATGTCATCACTGCTACTGTCGGCGGTCTTTCTCCAGTGACGTTCACGGTCGCAAGCACGGCAGGTCCCGCTGCTGCGATCGGTCCCTTCTCGGGCGGCGGACAGTCCGGCAGTCCGGGCGCACCGCTCGCACAGCCTCTCGTCGCGCGAGTGACCGATGCCGGCGGCAACCCGAAGCCGGGAGTGGTTGTGACCTTCGCGGTCACGGCTGGCGGTGGATCGCTCTCGACCACGACGGGGACGACCAATGCGAACGGCTTGGCGACCTCGGGCACGTGGACGCTGGGAACTGGTCAGTGCGGACAGACGGTGCGCGCAACGGCGGGCAGCCTTATTGTCGATTTCAGCGCAAGCAGCCGCGGCACCATCTCGAT
>Ga0209998_10000481_pt1 | contig 11005 bp, 13 predicted proteins | sample EndophyteCoNSPM_FD_187576 | JGI IMG/M metagenome (GOLD analysis project Ga0209998, IMG submission 187576) | Arabidopsis thaliana rhizosphere microbial communities from the Joint Genome Institute, USA, that affect carbon cycling - Endophyte Co-N... | ecosystem: Host-associated > Plants > Roots >... | reverse complement strand
AGCGATTCGTGCCCGAGGAGCGTCTGGCGGAGACGGCGCGGCCGGGCAGACCATTACTGCTTGCCGGGAGCGACGACCAGCGCGTTTGGTACTCCCCATCCGCCGGGTAGCGACAGCGTCAGTGCGGGGAGCTTCACCACGAGCTGTGTCGACGGGCCTCCATCGAGATTGAGGGCATCCCAGCACCCGAGCCCGCCCCGGTCGGGCGGATCGGCAAGGAAGCGCGCGAAGGCAGTGGCTTCGACCTTCGTCGAGACGACGAGGACGACGATGTTGCCCCCGGCGCACACGGCGGTCCGCTCGGCGACCTGGGGTTTCAGCGGCGGAACCTTTCCCCCGATCAGAAGCCGGGGGATGCCCTGGACGATGAGGCGATGGTCGAGAGGGTTCTGGATGTCGGCGCCGAGCATGATCCGCCCCTGCTTGTCATCGATCACGAGAGCGCCCCAGGGCCGCCGGTTGCTCATGGCCATGACTCGCCCTTCGTCGACCGCGAGGCCCATCGCACGGCCCTCCGTGTCGAAGAAGCTGGCATTGGCAGCCACGACGAGGGGATAGGGCGCGACGATCTGCTCCACGGTGCGCCGCAGCGGAGGGTCTCCGGCGGGGATCAGACGGAGCTGCGCCACATCGAGATCGATCTTGAAGGCGTGGCCCGAGAACGGCTCCGCGTCCGCCGGCCGCACCTTGAAGCCCGCGTGCGCGATGCCCGGGGCGACCACCGAGAATCTCGGCGGCTCCGCGCTCACCGGACTCATCACCGCGCCGGCCGCCGCGACGAGCGCAGCCAGGAGGCAGAGAACGAGAACGGGCCGGCATGTCATGGACTGTATTTTCGGTGCTCCGTGGCTCGCGTGGGGCCCCTCACCCTGCCCTCTCCCCCGAGGGGAGAGGGTTTCCGGGCGGCGCGCTACTGGGCCGTGTAGCCTCCGTCGACCGGGATGCAGGCGCCCGTGACGAACGAGGCGTCGTCGGAGGCCAGGAACAGCGCCGCCCGGGCGATCTCGTCGGGCTGGCCGAGCCGGCCCATCGGATGCTTCTCTTCCAGGAACTTCCGGCTCTCGGGCTTGTCGGTCAGGGCCTTCGTGAGGTTGGTGAACACGAACCCGGGGCAGAGCGCGTTCACCCGCACGCCCTCCCGGGCGAAGTGCACGGCCATGTCCCGGGTGAGCTGGACCACCCCGCCCTTGCTGTGCACGTACGGGTCGAGTCCGGTGCCGATCTCTCGCGGCCGGCCCACGAGGCCGTAGATCGACGACAGGTTCACGATCGAGCCGCCGCCCTGCTTCACCATCTGATCGCCAACGGCCCGGCACATGAGAAACGTGCCTTTCATGTTGACGGCCATCACGTAGTCCCACACCTTCTCCCAGTCCCAGTCGGCCGGCGCGTTCCTGGGCGCCACGCCGGCGCTGTTCACGAGCACGTCGGCCCGGCCGAATCGCCTCACCGTCTCGTCGACGAGCCGTTGCGAGTCGGGCCGGCTCGTCACGTCGCCCACCAGCACCAGCGCCTCGCCGCCGGCGCTCTTGACCTGGGCCGCCACGGCTTCTAGATCTGTCGCGGGCAGGTCATTGAGCGCCACCTGCGCGCCTTCCTGCGCGAACACCACCGCCGTCGCCGCGCCGATGCCCGATGCCGCACCCGTGATCAGCGCCACCTTGTCCCGTAGCCGGCCCGCCATCTGGAGACCTCCGTGGTTGTTCAGCTCAAAGGTGCTTCACCGTACCCAAGCCCGCGCCGCCGGTCAATGTGCGCACGGCGATGGGGCTGGTCCTGCTGCGCCCGCGTGGGCTATTGTGACGCCCATGGACTTCCGCACCATCCGCTACGAACAGCTGGGATCCGTGGTGCGCATCACCGCGAACCGGCCCGAGGTGCTCAACGCCCAGAGCCGCGTGATGATCCTCGAGCTCGACGAGGCCTTCCGCGCGGCGTCGCAGGACGAGGCGACGCGCGTCATCATCGTGGCGGGCGCCGGGGCGCACTTCTCGGCGGGCCACGACCTCGGCAGCGCGGAGGAGCTCGAGGACCAGAAGGCCCACCCGGTCGGCCCGGGCCTGCCCGAGAACCTCACGCGGCTGTCGGAGCTGTACCTCGAGACCTGCCTGCGCTGGCGCGAGGTGCCCAAGCCGACCATCGCCCAGGTGCAGGGCTACTGCATCATGGGCGGGATGATGCTGGCCTCGTGCTGCGATCTCATCATCGCCGCCGACGACGCGCTCTTCGCCGACCGGATGGTGCGCTGGGGCGGCGCGCACGTGCAGTACTTCAGCATGCCGTGGGATCTCGGGCCGCGGAAGGCCAAGGAGTACCTCTTCACCGGCGACTACATCGATGCGGCCACCGCGCGCGAGCTCGGCCTCGTCAACCGGGTGGTGCCGCGCGCCGAGCTGGCGGAGGCCACGCTCGAGCTGGCGGGGCGCATCGCTCTTCAAGATTCCTTCGCGCTGAAGCTCGCCAAGGCGTCGGTGAACGAGACGATGGACATCCAGGGCCAGCGGCGCGCGCTGGAGGCGGCGTTCAAGAACTACATGCTGACCATCCCGCACCGCCAGGCGCTCGGCACGTACGGGGCGGCGGCGCGGGCCAAGGGCGTGAAGGACCGGATCAAGACGCGGGACGCGAAGTTCGGGGACACCGCGGGCGGGTGAGGGGAGCGCTAAATGACGATGCGGAGTGCGGCGTCTCTGGCCCTGATCGGCGCGGTCCTGGTGACGATCGTGCTGGTCGTCGGGCTCGTGCTGGACCTGCTGAATGTGCTGCGAGGTCTCGTCCCGGCGCTGAGGCTGGTCACGTCGTTCATCTACGCCTTCGCGGGCGTGGTGGCGGTCGTGTTCCTGTGGGTGTTTCGCAACGCCCAGTCGTGAGGCCGGGCCGTGAGGGCCAGCGGACTCGTCGGGGTCGGTGTGGTCCTCGGGTGGCTGGCGAGCAAGACCTGGAGCGATCCCGGATGCCAGCTGGGGCTGGTCGTCTTCCTGGTCGCCACGGCGGCCATGGCCCTGGCCTTCCTTCTCGCGGTGGTCGGTCACGGACGGGACGTGCGCGCCGGCGACGACGATGAGGACGACGAGGGCGATCGCCCCTGACGTGTCGCCTCGCGACGGCGCGTCCAGGCCTTTCTCGCCCATGGCGACGGCGGCCAGCTCGCTGGCCACGACGGGCCGGCCGGTCCCGAGGGCCGCGGCCGTCGCTACGGTAGCTGCGACGGGAGCAGGTCCGCGACGCGAACGCGGGCCTGGGGTGCTGCGAGCGGGCTGATGAGCTCGTCCGGCGCCAACCTGACGATCGAGCCGTACCGCCAGCCGAACGGCGCGCCGGAATCGACGATGGGGTGGCGGTAGACCTCGACCACGTCATCGACGAGGTTGACGATCCAGTACTCCGGCACCTGGGCGCGGGCGTAGGCGCTGCCCTTGTGCAGCCGGTCGGACTCGAGGCTCGTGTCGGCCACCTCGACGAGGAGCGCCGGCCGGGCGGGATGGGCATGCCGGTAGTCGCGGAAGCTGCCCGGGGCCACCACCACGTCCGGCTCGGGCTCCGACTCGTCGTCGAGCGCGACCGGCGCCTGGGTGCGCACTTCCCAGCCGGCCGCGAAGACCCGACGCAGCACCTCCTCGGCCATGCGGATCGCCGTCATGTGTGGGGTGCCCTGAGGCTCGCACACCATCAGATCGCCGCCGAGCAGCTCGACCGGCTCGCCGGTGCGAAACGCGCCCAGGTCCACGAGGCGCTCGTACTCGAGGCGAGTCCAGCGCTTGGTGCGTGGGTTCGACGCGGGCATGGTCTTCACGCTAGCCTGCGTCCGCGTGGCGAGTCAATGTACGCACGTGAATACACCAGGAGCGCCGTCAGATGGTGGCGCTCACGCCTCCGTCGACCGGCAGGCAGCAGCCGGTGTTCCAGCGTGCGTCGTCCGACGCGAGGTACAGCGCCGCCGCCGCGACCTCCTCGGGCCGGCCGCCAAGGCCGAGCGGATGGGCCTTCTCCAGCTCCTGGATCTCGCCGGTCTGCTCCAGGCGGCTCAGATGGTCCCGGTTCATGTCCGTCTCGATGTACGCCGGACAGATGCAGTTGATGCGGATGCCCTCGTGAGCGTGGTCGAGCGCCATGCACTTCGTGAGGTGAATCACGGCGGCCTTGGCCACGCTGTACGGCAGGTGGCGGCGCTGGGCTTTCAACCCGCCCATGGAGGCGATGTTGATGATGGTTCCCCGGCGCCGGCGGAGCTCGGGCAGGGCGCCGCGGGAGCAGAGGAAGACGCTCATCAGATTCGCGTCGAGCGTGCGTCGGAACTCGTCGGGCGTGCATTCCTCGGCGGTAACCCGTCCGAGCACGGCGCCCGCGTTGTTGACCAGGATGTCGAGCCGACTGAAACGCTCGATGGTGCTACGCACCAGAACGGCGATGTCGGCCTCGACCGTGGCATCGCCGGCGACGGCGAGCGCCTCGCCGCCGCCGCTCTGGATGGCGGCGACCGTCGCCTCCAGCGGCGCCCGCCGGCGGCCGGTGACCGTCACCCGTGCGCCCTCCTGGGCGAAGCGGAGCGCGATCGCGCGGCCGAAGCCACTGCCCCCGCCGGTGACGATGGCGACCCGACCGTGGAGACGCACGGCGTGCACTGTACCCCACCGCGTGGGGAAACTGAAGATTATCGCGGCACCTCACCAAGACTTCCCGCCGAGGATCAGATAGGCTCGGCCCGCGATGGCAGGGCGTGACGCGGGAGCACGAATCCGCTCGGCCATTCCCCCGAAGAGAACCGTGGAAATGCGCTACCCTTCTGGTCAAGGAGGTGACTGAATGCGGAATGAGTTCACTGCAATCGTGGAGCGCCACGGACGCTGGCACATCGCCTGCTGCCCGGAGATCCCCGGCGCGAATGGTCAGGGCAAGACGAAGGCGGCCACCCTCGAGAATCTGCGCGACGCCATCGCCCTGATTCTCGAGGACAGACGCAAGGACGGTTTACGTGGAGTCCCGGACGTGCTCGCCCGCAAGATCTGTCGGGGCCTCTCGGTGCCCGAACTTGGTCGCGGAAGCCAGCCCGTGTAGACGGCCGGCAAGGACACCTCGCCACTCTCCACACCTAGGCGTCCGGGACCATGGCGCTATCCGAGATCCAACAGGCCGAAGTGGCTCGCCGCCTTGGAGCGTTCTGCCAGGCGCGGGTTCCGCCTGAAGTCCGCAACCAGGTACGCCTCGGCTACCGCATCACAGGGAGCGCCGTCGTCCTGTTCGAAGAGCGGCCGGCGTTTCAGCCGCCCCATGAATGGCGTGAGATGGCGATCGCGAAATTCCGGTTCATCGGCACCCAGAACGTCTGGCAACTGTACTGTCAGCACCGCGATCAGCGGTGGCACTCATACCAGGCACGGCCCGCAGCGCCGAGTCTCAAGGAACTACTTGACGAGGTCGCCGCCGATCCGACTGGGATCTTCTGGGGGTAGTGCGTCGGGCGGCCAGCCCCTCGCGGCCCTCCTTCGTCTTCACCTCATCCACCGCCCGCCCATCGGCCGTGAGCACCACGCCATACTCCGCCGCGTTCACAATCTTGCCGTCCAGCACATCCGCCAGTACCGCCGCCGGGTCCCGCTCCATCGGATCGCCGTAGCCCGCGCCCCCGGCGATGTACTCCCAGAGCTGGTCGCCCGGGTGGAGCACGATCATCTTCTTCGAGGGCAGCTCCTCGCGGGTGCCGTCCTTCCTCAAAATAAACGCATGCGCCCGGGTGCCCGGGGCGCCACCCTCCAGCGGCCAGGGCGACGACGCGAAGCGCTCGCCGCGGTGGGAGACCGTCACATCCGTGGTGGTGGCCTCGAAGACCTTCTCGAGCCCGAGGCCCCCGCGGAAGCGGCCGGCACCGCCGGAGCCCTGCCAGAGGCGCATGCGGGGGATGCGCAGGGGGAAGTTCATCTCGACCGACTCCACCGGGATGTTCATGCAGTTCGAGACGTCGGTCTCGATGGTGTCGATGCCGTCCTTGTCGGGGCGGGCGCCCATGCCGCCGGCGGCCAGCTCGCTGGCCACGAAGGGGCGGCCGGTCTCGGGGTCGTGGCCGCCGAAGGCCATGACCAGCAGGGTGCCGGAGTTGGCGGCGGGCATGCGGCCGGGCAGGGCGCCGACCAGCGCGCCCAGGATGGTGTCGGCGATGCGCTTGATGGTGGCGGTGCGGCAGCTCACCGGGGCGGGCGGGCGCGGGTTGACGATGGTGCCCTCCGGCAGCACCGCGTCGACCGCGCGGAAGCAGCCGCCGTTGTTCGGGATGGAGGCGTCGGAGATGGCGCGGACCGCGTAGTAGACCGCGGACATCGTGGAGGCCGGCACCGAGTTGAAGGGCCCGCGCACCTGCGGGTCGCTGCCGGTGAAGTCGAAGGTCATGGCCGAGCCGCGCACGCGCAGCGTGACCGCGATCTTGACCGGCTGGCCGATGTTCACGCCGTCGTCGTCCAGCCAGTCCTCGAAGGCGTAATCCCCGTCGGGGATGGCCTCGATCTGCGCGCGGGTGAGGCGCTCGGCCCGCGCCAGCAGCTCCTCGATGTAGGCCACCACCGTGTCGGCGCCGTGCGCGGCGAACAGCTCGCGCAGGCGGATGCCGCCGAGCCGCCCCGCCGCCACCTGGGCCATCAGATCACCGGTGAACACATCCGGCAGGCGCACGTTGCGGGTGAGCAGGCGGAAGAGGTTTTCGTCCAGTTCACCGGCGCGGAAGAGCTGGGTGGGCGGGATGATGACGCCTTCCTGGTAGAGCTCGGTGGCGTCGGTGGGCACGCTGCCCGGGGTGCGGCCGCCCACGTCCTGGTGGTGGCACATGGTGCAGGCCAGGGCGACGGCGCGGCCGTCGGCGAAGACCGGCACCGCCAGGGTGATGTCGGGCAGGTGGGTGCCGCCGTCGTAGGGGTCGTTCAGGAGAAACGCGTCACCCTCGTGCATGGTCTCCGGGGGAAACGCGCGGACGATGCGCTGGGCCGCGAACTGGAGCGCGCCCAGGTGGATCGGGATGGCGGCGGCCTGCGCGATGGTCTCGCCGCGGGTGTTGAAGAGCGCGGCCGAGGCGTCGAGGCCCTCCTTCACGATCGGCGAGGCGGCGCTCTTCAGCAGCGTCAGCTCCATCTCGTCGGCGATGGCGTCGAGCCGGTTGCGCAGGACCTCCAGCAGGATCGGGTCGATGGTCATGACGCCCTCCGCAGGCGCAGGTTGCCGGCCGGGTCCACCAGCGCGGTGACGCCCGGCGGGATCACGGTGGTGGTGTCGGTCTGCTCCACGATGGCCGGCCCGGCCAGGCGGGCGCCCAGCGGCAGCCGCGCGCGCTCGTAGATCGCGGTCGGCACGAAGCGGCCGAAGTAGGCGGGGCGCTCGCCGACCTGTGCCTCGGCCAGGGCGCCGCTCGCGCGCGCGGCCGGAGTCAGCATCGGGCGCGGCAGCGGGTAGGTGTGGACGGCGCGGAAGTTGACGAACTCCACCGGCTGCTGGGCTCGGGCATAGCCGTACACGCGCTCGTGCACCGCGTGGAAGGCGGCGACGACGGCGGGCACGGCCTCCGCGCTGAGCGGAGCCGGGATCGGCACCTCCAGCTCGTAGGCCTGGCCCACGTAGCGCATGTCGGCGGCGTAGGCCACGCGCACCGCCGGGGCGGGCGCGCCTTCCTCCTTCATGCGCGCGCGGCCGGCGGCGTCCAGCTCGGCGAGGCACGCGTTGATGGCGGAGAGGTCGGCCGCGTCGGTGCGCGCGGGCAGCGTGCGCGCGTGATGGTGCTCGATGGCGGCGGCGAGCAGGCCGAAGGCGGCGAGCACGCCCGGCGCCTCGGGGACGACCACCTCCGCCATGCCCATCTCGTCGGCCAGCGCCGCGCCGTGCACGGGGCCCGCGCCGCCCAGGACCACCAGCGAGAACTCGCGCGGGTCGTAGCCGCGCTTGATGGTCACCAGGCGGATCTGGTCCGCCATCCGCGCGTTGATCACGCGATGAATGCCCGCCGCGGCCGCGACCGGGTCGAGGCCGAGCCGGCGGCCGAGGGCGGCCAGCGCGCGCTCGGCCGCGGCCACGTCCAGCGTCATCGCGCCGCCGGCGAAGCGCGCGGGGTTGAGGTAGCCGAGCACGACGCTCGCGTCGGTCACGGTGGCCTCGTCGCCCCCGCGGCCGTAGCAGGCGGGGCCGGGCTCGGCGCCCGCGCTGCGCGGCCCCACCCGCAGGCCGCCGGCGGCGTCGATCCAGGCGATGCTGCCGCCGCCGGCGCCGATGGTGTTGACGTCCACCATCGGCGTGCGCACCGGGAAGGGCCCGATCGCGCCCTCGCTCACCAGCAGCGGCCGGCCGTCCCGCACCAGGGCCACGTCGTTGCTGGTGCCGCCCATGTCGAGCGAGACGAAGTTGGCCACCCCGGAGCGCTCGGCCGCGAAGGCGGCGCCGATGACGCCGCCGGCCGGCCCCGAGAGGAAGAGCGTGACCGGCTGCTGCGCGGCCAGCGCCGCCGAGACGATGCCGCCGCGCGAGCGCATGATCAGCGGCACGCCGGGCACGCCCAGGCCGCGCAGCGCCTCGGCCAGGCCGGCGAGGTAGCGCTTCACCACCGGGCCCAGGTAGGCGTCGAAGGCGGTCACGCAGGAGCGCTCGTACTCTCTGAAGGTCGGGTCGACCTCCGACGAGAGCGAGACCGACATCTCCGGCGCCAGCTCCGCGATGATCTCGCGCGTGCGCCGCTCGTGCGCCGGGTTGAGGAACGAGAAGAGGTAGCACACCGCGATGGCCGACACGCCCTGCGCGCGCAGGGTGGCCACCGCCTGCCGCACGTCCGCCTCGTGCAGCGGCGTCAGCACGCGGCCCTTCGCGTCCAGGCGCTCGCGGATGCCGAGCCGGCGCCGGCGCGGGGCCAGGAACGTCGGCACCTCCGCGTCCATGGCGAGGTCGTACATGCGCGAGCGCTTCATGCGCCCCATCTCGAGCACGTCCTCGAAGCCCTCGGTGGTCAGCACGCCGGTGGTGGCGCCCTTCTGCTCGAGGATCGCGTTGGTGGCGATCGTCGTGCCGTGGATGAAGCGCTCGACGTCGCCCGGCCGGGCGCCGGCCAGCGCGAGGATTTTGGTGGTGGCGGCCGCGATGCCGTCGAGCAGGTCCTTGGGGGTGCTCGGCACCTTGGTGAGCGCGAGCCGGCCCGAGCCGTCCAGGGCCACGATGTCCGTGAAGGTGCCGCCGATGTCGACGCCGATCTGCACGCGCGTTCCCCTCCCGAGGGCGCCACGTTACCATATCGGCCGCGCGCCTGGACGTCGCGTTCCGCGGTTGCCCGAGGCCGCTCACGGTTCACTTCGGGAGCGTCCTTGACCGGGGGCACCCGCGTCGCTACGCTCGGCCGCAGCCTTTCACGCAAGCGACCTCGGAGGTCAGCGATGCCCACGATCCGCCACGTCGACGACGTCCCCGGCTATCCGGCGCCGCACTCCCCGTACTCGCACGCCGTCGTCGCCAACGGATTCGTGTTCGTGTCGGGCCAGATCCCGGTGCGGCCGGGGGGCGGTCCCACCGAGGTCGTCGGCGACACGATGCAGGAGCAGACCCGTCAGGCGCTGCGCAACGTCCAGACCATCCTCGAAGGTGCCGGGAGCGCGCTCGACCGCGTCGTGAAGGTCACCGTGCTGCTCGCGCGGCCCGACCTCTACCGGGAGATGAACGAGGCGTACGCGGAGTTCTTCCCCGGGCCGAAGCCGGCGCGGGCGATGGTCCGCTTCGGGGCCGACATCCCCGGCGTGCTCGTCGCGATCGAGGCGATCGCGCTCGCTTGAGGCGCGCGCCGTGAGCAGCACCGCGCTGCTCTGTTTCATCAGCCTCTGCAGCTGCTTCTCGATGGGTGCCTTCAGCCCGCTGCTGCCCGAGATCGGGCGCGCCGGCGCGCTGGCCGACTGGCAGCTCGGCGTCGTGGCCGGGGCGCTGGGCTTCGCCCGCATGGCGACCGCGATCCCCTCCGGCTGGCTGGCCGGCCGCTACCTCGGGACCACGCTCTGCGCGTCGCCCGTGCTCATGCTCGCCGGCACCCTGTTGCTGGCGGCATCCTCGTCGTTCGCCATGCTGGTGCTCGGGCGGCTCATCCTGGGCTTCGCGTTCACCCTCGGCACCGTGAGCGGGCTCATCGCGTTGCTGCTCGATGACCGAGGGCCCGGGGCCTCGGTGCGCCTCAACATCTTCGAGTTCGCCGCGATGATCGGTGTCCTCGGCGGGCTCGGCCTCGTCGGGCTGCTCCCCGGCCACTGGGGCTGGAGCCTCTCGCTGCTCACCGCCTCGTCGCCCTTGCTCCTGATCCTCGCCGCCGTGCCGAGCATCCGCCGGCGCTTTCCCGACGCCTCGAAGGCGTCCGAGACGCGCGTGTCACGGACATCGGACGCGGGCCGCGAGGATCGGATGTCGGTCACGCTGGGGACGATGTTCGCGGCGGGCATCGTCCTCGCGCTGGCCTGGTCCGCGGTCAGCCAGTTCCTGCTGCCGCTCCGGGGGACGCGCGAGTTCGGCCTGGACCGGAGTGGCGTCTCGGGCCTGCTCATGCTCGGGCAGCTCGTGGATCTCGTCGCGCTGCTGCCGGTGGGGTGGCTCGCCGACGGCCTGGGACGCACGCCCGTGCTCGGCGTCGTCATCGTGGTGCTCGGGCTGGGCACGGCCGCGATCGGCCTCGGATCGTTCCCGTGGTTCGTCGCGGGCTGCGCGTGTTTCGGGGTCGGCATGGCGGGCTGGATGCTGCCGGTCGGCGTGATCCGCGAGCACACGCGCACCGAGCACCTGGCGTGGCGGCTGGGACTGTACCGCGTCGGCGTCGATGCCGCGATGTTCTTCGGCCCGTTCGCGAGCGGCCTGCTGGGCGAGGAGCATGCGCGGATCTTCGTGACCGCGGTGGGTGGCCTGGCCCTCGTCGTCGGGGGACGCCTGCTCGTGACCTCGAGGCGCCGCCGCGCCGCCGAGGTCTAGTCGCCGATTTCATCGGCGCGCGCGTTCCCCTCCCGAGAGCGCCACGTTACCATGC
>Ga0209998_10000480_pt1 | contig 11014 bp, 8 predicted proteins | sample EndophyteCoNSPM_FD_187576 | JGI IMG/M metagenome (GOLD analysis project Ga0209998, IMG submission 187576) | Arabidopsis thaliana rhizosphere microbial communities from the Joint Genome Institute, USA, that affect carbon cycling - Endophyte Co-N... | ecosystem: Host-associated > Plants > Roots >... | reverse complement strand
AGACCTGCAGCGATGTCCCACCTGCTCGTCACGCTGCCTGAAGCGCCCAGCTCGACGCCGTGACTTCGTTGCGCGCCCGTCTGAATCACTCTCGAAGGATCCGATGGATCGGTGGATCGCGTGTTCGTTCTGTCGAGCCGGTACGCGGCAAGAGTCAATGAGAGCCTGTCCAGAGCGTCCCACTTTGCACCCGCCTCGTAATTCGTGAAACGCTCCGGTCGAAGAGCCTTCGTGATCTCAGTGAGCGACCCGAACTGGTCACCGGATCCGGGGAGAAACGACAAGCTGTAGCTCGCGTAAATCGTCGCCAGCTGCGCTGGCTTGAGGACGAGACCGATCCTTGGCGAGATCATGCCATCCGTGCGTCGCCGGTCAGCCGCCTTGCGGTTGTCGTGAAACCGGAGAGCGAAGTTCTCGTAACGCGCCCCTGCGACCAGCCGAACCCGCGGGGAGAATGTCACCTGATCCAGCACATACAGCGATCGACTGGCGACATCGGTCGCATTGTCGGCATCGGTCGCGCTTTGCGTGAACACGACGTCGCCGCGATACGAAGGATCAGTAAGTGGAACACGAGTCACGCTGATGTTCTCGCCGAAGTAACCCGTTCTGCGAATGCTCTCCGTGGACTGCACGCCGAACTCGGCGCCAACGACCAGATCGTGCGTCACGTCACCTGTGGTTCGCGCGGCCACGAGATCAGTCTGGCTGAAGAAATTCCTGCGGCCGATTGCATGATTGTAGGCCGAAAGAACAGCTTCCGTCGGCGTCGCACCTGACGGGTAGATGTTCTGGTAAAACTTGTCGTAGTCGGAGAATGTCGTGCGATTCCTGATCTGGAAACTGCCGGCGTCGTGGGATATCGTCGCGTTTGCGGAGTTCACGTTCATTCTCGAGAAGCTTCTGTCGGCGCGTCCAAAGAAAGTCGAGGGATCCGCATTTACAGGCTTTCCCTGAAACGATGGGATTCCACGGTCGGCTGTTCGCTTGTCCCGGAAATACTCATATCCCGCCGTCAGCCGCGTGCTGTTCGTCGCATTCACGAATGCAATCGTAGGATTGATGCCGGACCGATCCAGTGAGACATCGTCCCTGAACGTCGCCGAGCTTTCGTAAACGGTGTTCAGTCTGGCAGAGAAGAGAGAGGAAACTTTCTGCTGTATGTCGGTGGCTGCGCGTCGTACACCGAAACTTCCGGCGTCCACAGTCACTTCGCGGCTCGTTGAACCTCGCGCTTCCTTTGTAACGCGATTCAACACTCCGCCGCCGCCACCACGACCGAATACCATCGCGTTCGATCCCTTGAGCGCTTCGACGCGTTCGAGATTGTAGAGATCGCGGAAGTATTGCGCATCGTCGCGCACTCCATCGACGAAGAAGTCGGCTGTCGAGGCGTTGCCGCGAATCGTCGGCTGGTCGCGATTCCCTTCGCCCTGCCCCATCGTAATTCCGGGGATGTAACGAACGACATCGGCCATGCTCTTCATCCCCTGGTCGCGAACCAGCGCGCGCGTCACCGTGGTGAGCGACTGGGGAATATCCCTTGGAAGCGCCGGGATCTTCATGGCGGTTCGCGTAATGTCGGAACCATATCCGGTCGCGGAGCGCCGCGCCTTCACCTGAATTTTTTCCAGCGTCTGAGGGTTCTTTTCACCCCGAACGCTCACGGAGTCGGTGCGTACCGAATCGCGCGAGGGTGCCTGCTGCGCAGTCAGGGATGGAGCCGCGGCGGCGGCAATGGCAAAGGCGGCGGCGAATGCAATGGACGTGTGTTGTCTAGGCGTAAGCATTTTATGGGCAACGGTTTATGTCAATCCCGACAATTTGTGTCTGGATTGCGGAAAAACCTAGTTGCCCACCGGCGGCTGGTCAACGAGCTACTGCTTCACCAGCAAAAAATCCAACTTCGGCTCGATCTTATCCGCAACGCTCAGAACAACCGGAACCCTCGGCTGATCGATCGCGAAATCCTTGAACGTGAATGCCGTCGCGGCTTTTTCAGGCATCGTTTGCGACCGGTTTCAATCATGATCCGGGCCAGAGGGGAAACGGGTCCGTCAGGCATGCGCTCTGCACCATTGGTTTTTCGGACAAGCTGACGGGAGAATCAATGGGCAAAAAGCACAGAAGCTCGACGAAGGAACCGATGCACGATGAGCACACCAGGGATGCCGCACGGAGCGCGTCGCGCAGCCGCGATCACGCAGAATCACCGAATGAGAATCCACCGCGCACAACGACGAGCGGCTGGTTCACTTCACCGAAGTTCGGGTCATCGACGAGTGGCGGCGGAGAAATCGAGCCGGGCACTGAGCGGGATTAGCTGACAGGGAAAGTCATCGGGCCGCGTCTCGCCGGAGACGCGGCCCGTTTTGTTTTATGACCGAATTGAAGCCTGCGCGGAGATCGCCCTGCATCCGGAGCGCATCGTGACTCTACTGCGCTGTGTATCCACCGTCTACTACCAACGCGGAGCCAGTCACGAACTTCGACTCGTCAGAGGCGAGATAAAGCACTGCGTATGCGATGTCCATTGGCTCGCCCATGTGGCCCACCGGGTGCAGCGCCTCGATCTGCCGTTTCATCTCGTCTGGGCTGGCGGTGGACTGCAGCGCTTTCTCGACCATCGGCGTCCAGATGTAGCCGGGGTGAATGGAGTTGACCCGGATTCCTGTCCGTTGCCCAGCGCAATGAAGCGCAGCTGACTTGGTGAGAATCGTCACCGCTCCCTTGCTCGCGTTGTAGGCAGCAGTCCGTGCATCACCGATCAGTCCTTCGATCGACGACATGTTGATGATCGATCCGCCGCCTGCCCGGCGCATTGCCGGGATCGCGTACTTCATCCCGAGGAATACGCCATCCAGATTCACGCGAAGCAGCTTGTGCCAGCTCTCGAGAGTGGTGCTTTCGACATCTCCAAACCAGCCGACACCGGCGTTGTTGACGAGGACGTCGAGCCTGCCGAATTCCTTCACCGTCTGATCGACGCATTTCTTCCACTCGTCTTCGTCGCCGACATCCTGCTGAACGAAGATGGCGCTATGTCCTTCAGCGACGAGTGCATCGACGACCTTGCAGCCGGCCTCTTCCTCCCGATCCGTCGCAACTACGAAAGCACCCTCGGCGGCAAGCAGCTCCGCGGCGGCTTTCCCTATTCCCATTGCAGCGCCTGTGACTATCGCGACTTTTCCAGCGACTCTTCCCATTGATCCCGTTCCGTTTTCTGACCTCGATATGTCGAAGAGTCACAGGAAAGCGCCGGGAATGCTGTCGGGTAGAACGCGCGCGCGTCGTGCGGGTTCCCTTGACCGCAGATGGATGAGACGCAGGTGAAAAGAAAAATGCCCTGGCCGAAGAGCCAGGGCATTCGAATGAGAGCGGGCGACCGGACTCGAACCGGCGACGTCCAGCTTGGGAAGCTGGCATTCTACCAACTGAATTACGCCCGCGAAGATCGTGCAGAACTGAATGTAGCGTGGCGCCTATCATCCTCAAGCCATGATCTTGGCGGCAGGGCTTCACGCGGGACACGTCTGCATCATATTTCTGACATGGCCTTTGACGGTGATTGCCATGCGATAGCGCAGCGCGCTCTCGAGCTGGAGTCTACTGCTCCGCTCGTCGAGCACGATCCCGCCGAGTGCGAGATGTGCGCGGAATATCAGCAGGAGTTCTACGCTTTCGCTCGCGAAGCGTTGCCGCGGCTCGCCGAAGCTTATCTGGAGCTGATGAAGAAGTCGGTCGAAGCGTTCGAGAACGCGAAGATGCGGGGAAGATTCCTCGAGGATCTTCAGGAAGAGAATGCCCGGCTCCAGAAGGAGCTCACGGCGCGTGAAGAGGAGATCGAAGAGCTGCAGGCGCCGCCGGAGAAAAAGAAGAAATGGCGCGGGTGATACTCTAGAATCCCAGCGAGACGGGTTTTTCGGGCTCTACGCCGCGCATCTTGCAGCGCTCGAAGTACGCTTCAAGCGCCTTTGCGAACTGACGCTCCACGACGCGCATCGTCGGAGCCTTGAAGTTGATGATCTCCTCGAGACCAATGACGCGGCCGTAGAGCATGCCGTCTCTGGCTCGCTCCACCCGTGCGCGATACCCCTCGAATTCGATCATGTAGTCGATCATGGTCTTGAGGTGGGTCCAATGAGAACGACTCCTCAGGCTGGCCAAGGCAAAAAAAAAGCTCCCGTGCGGGAGCGGCGTCGTGCTGGAAGAACTGAGAGCCACCGGTCGGAATTGAACCGACGACCACTCGATTACGAATCGAGAGCTCTACCCCTGAGCTACGGTGGCATTGACGGATTACGGAAGGTACTAATGCCCTGGAGCGGACTCGAACCGCTATGCCTTTCGGCACCACCCCCTCAAGATGGCGTGTCTACCAATTTCACCACCAGGGCAGAACTGCAGCTGACCGCTGTCTCCAACCAGCTACCTGCAAAACACTAACGACAAAACTTCCTGAAACGAACGGGGCCGACGGGGCTCGAACCCGCGACCTCTCGAGTGACAGTCGAGTGCTCTAACCAAACTGAGCTACGGCCCCAAGACTACAGCTACCTGCTACCCGCTTCCCGCTACCCGCAAACTACCACGTCGAGGCCATTAACTCTGCGTCTCTGCACCTCTTGCGTGACCGAGCCGCAAGCGGCTCGGTCCTCTGCTACCTCGCTATCGCGTCAAGCGATAGCCCCAAGGGGAATCGAACCCCTCTCTGCACCGTGAAAGGGTGCCGTCCTAACCGATAGACGATGGGGCCAATCCACCATAGCGCTAACGGGATTCGAACCCGTGTTTGGGCCTTGAGAGGGCCCCGTCCTGGTCCCCTAGACGATAGCGCCAAAGACCAAACCGAAACTGAATTGTCAATACAGGCCCGGAGGGAATCGAACCCCCAACCGCCGGTTTTGGAGACCGGTGCTCTACCAATTGAGCTACGGACCTAAACTCCTGAAGTGCGCGCTGCGAACTGCGCATTCCAAAAGCGAGGGTGGCTGACGGGAATTGAACCCGCAACCCCCGGAGCCACAGTCCGGTGCTCTAACCGATTGAGCTACAGCCACCATGTACCTGCTACCTGCGACCTGCATTTTAACCGCTGCTAAACCTTCAAACAACCTCGAGCTTCGGCAGCAGTTATTTCGCGCGGTCCATGTATTCACCGGTGTTCGGATTGACGCGAACCTTCTCGCCGGTCCTCACGAACTCGGGAACGTTGATCGTCACGCCGTTCTCGAGCTTCGCAGGCTTCGAAGACGCGTTCTTCGTCGCGGTCTTCATCACGGCGGATGTGTCGACCACTTCGAGAATCAATGAATTCGGAAGGTCGATTCCAATCGGCCGGCCGTTGTAGTACTCGGCCTGAATCTTCATTCCCGGCTGCATCCACTGAGCATTGTCGCCGAGCGCCTCTTCGTCCATCTCGAGCTGATCGTAGTTCTCGGTGTTCATGAAGTGGTATGTATCGCCGCCCTGATAGAGGAACTCGAGATCGTGCGTCTCCATCGACGCCTTCTCGACGGTGTCGGCGGCGCGAAAGCGGTGCTCGAAGCTCGACCCGGTCCGCAGGTTCTTGAGCTTGGCCTGCACCATCGCCCGGAGGTTGCCCGGCGTGTGATGCCGGAAGTCCACGACGCGGCAGGGATCGCCCTCGAACACGAGGACCATGCCGCGCCGGATCTGTGTTGCTGGAAATGCCATCGTTCAATCCAATTATTTGCGCGCGGCGACGGTTTTCCGAAGCGGGGAAACCCAATAGCCGCACGAGTTTAGGCCATTCTAAACAAGCCTTGAAACTTAACCTTTTCCGCGTCGTGCGTAAACCTCCCTGACCACCGGCTCGAGCGACTTCCACACGTTGCCCGCGACGATTCGCTCGCCCTTTTCATTGGGGTGTACTGCGTCCGCCTGATTGAGACCGTCGATTCCAGCGACTCCCTCGAGCAGGAATGGAATCAGCGTCACGTTCGCCCTCCTGGCGACGTTGGCGTACGCCGCGCGAAACCTCTCGTTGTAGCGTGTGCCAAGGTTCGGGGGCGATTCCATTGCCGCGAGAAGAATCCGCGCTTGCGGACGCTGTGCCTTGATGCGCTCGATTATTCCCTGAAGGTTGGCCTCGAGGGAATCGGGATCGAGAGCCCGCAGCGCATCGTTTCCCCCTGTCTCGACGATCACGATGTCGACCGGGCGCCGGAGAGCCCAGTCGATTCTCCTGAGCGCGCCGGCCGAAGTCTCACCCGAAAGGCCCGCGTTGACCGCGATTATCGGCGTCGCCGTCGAATCGGATTTTTTCTGGATGAGATTGGGAAACGCAATCGACGGGTCGAGCCCGTAGCCCGCCGTCAATGAAGTTCCGAAGAAGAGAACGCTGACCCTGGATCCCGCGGCGGGTGTGGCCGTAGAGGAAATTGAATCCCGCGCGACGGTCCTCGGCGTAGTTTTCTCCGACGCGTCACTCGCGCATCCGATCGCGGCCAACAAACAAAACAGTCTCGGTACAATGCTCATTGCAAATGAAGTTACACGGGAGTACAGGAGCGGCGATCAGGAGATCGCCGTTCTGCGGAATGTATCGTTCACCATTCCGCAGGGAGCCTTCGTCGCAATCGTCGGACCTTCAGGCAGCGGAAAGACGACGCTTCTCGGTCTCCTCGCCGGACTCGATACACCGACCAGCGGGAAGGTGATTCTCGACGGCCACGACCTGACCGCAATGAGTGAAAACGAGCGTGCGAAGCTGCGGGGTGAGAAAGTCGGTTTTGTATTCCAGAGCTTTCAGCTCATTCCGACACTCACTGCCCGCGAGAACATTCAGGTTCCCCTGGAGCTGCAGGGAACTCCTGGCGCCGCCGCGCGCGCCGACGAGCTCCTGGAGCGCATTGGTCTCGCGAGGCGCGGACACCATTTTCCAATGCAGCTGTCGGGTGGCGAGCAGCAGCGGGTCGCAATCGCGCGCGCCTTCTCCAACGCTCCGCGAATTCTTTTTGCCGATGAGCCGACAGGCAACCTCGATGCCGGCACGGGCGCACGCGTGTTCGAGCTCCTCGAGTCGCTCAACCGCGAGGCTGGATCGACGATCGTCCTCGTCACCCACGATGCAGCACTGGCCGAGAGAGCTGGAAGAACAATTCGTCTGAGCGATGGCGCAATCGTCGGAGATACAGAGGCCGCCGCGTGAGCGCACGGTCCGCACAGCTGATCAGCCTCACGTGGCGCGAAAGCAGAGGCGCCAGGCGCCGGCTCCTTCTCTACATGTCAGCGATCTCGCTCGGCGTGGCGGCGCTCGTCGCTATCGATTCGTTCGCCGACAACGTCACCCGATCCATTCGCGAGCAATCGCGGTCGCTCCTCGGGGGAGACATCGCGTTCTCTTCGCGTCGTCCGTTCACGAAGGAACAGAAAGCGATTCTCGACACGGTGCAGAAGCGCTCGAGCGCGCAGTTCGCTCGCGTCACGACCTTTCCTTCGATGGGACTCGTACAGCGGAGCGGAAAGACGCGGCTCGTACAGGTCCGCGCCGTGAGCCCCAACTTCCCCTTCTATGGCGTGATCACGACAACGCCCGCGGGCAGGTGGAGCTCGCTGCAGTCCGGGCCCGTGGCTCTGGTCGATCCGTCGCTGCTCGTGGCGCTCGACGCCCGGCTCGGAGACACTCTCTCACTCGGCATGATGAAGTTCGTCATCGGCGCGACGCTGAAGGATGTGCCTGGAACCCCCGGCGTAGCGGAGATAATCGGCCCGCGCGTCTTTATCCCCGAAAAATATCTGCCGGAAACACAGCTTCTCGTTTTCGGAAGCACCGCTGAATACGGAGTTCTCGCGAAACTTCCCTCCTCTGCCGATCCGCGCAAGGTCGTCAACCCGATTCGCTCGTCGCTCGACAAACAGCAGCTGCGCGCAGTCACAGTTACGCAGAGTCAGGAGAACGCAACCGAAGCGATTCAACAATTGAGTCAGTTCATCGGCATCGTCGGTCTCGTCGCGCTGCTTCTCGGTGGTGTCGGGGTCGCGAGTGGAGTCCGCGCATTCGTATCGAGAAAGATCGACACTGTCGCAATCCTGCGCTGCCTCGGAGCATCCAGCGGCCAGGTCCTGGCGATGTATGTCGTGCAGGCCGCGGCAATGGGAATACTCGGCGCCATAGCCGGCGCGGCGATCGGGATCGCGGTTCAGTTTGGGCTTGCTTCAGTATTCGGGGATTTTCTGCCCGTCGACGTGGAGGTCACTCTCGAACCCGCCGCGATCATGACAGGAATCGTCATCGGCGGGTGGATCGCGCTCATTTTCTCGCTGCGGCCGCTTCTGGCATTGAGAAACGTTTCCCCGCTTCAGACGCTGAGACGCGATGCCGACTCGGAAGTTCTGAGGATGAGATGGAACGATGTCCCCAGAGTTCTCGTGAATGTCGCGCTGATTGGAAGCGTCGTGCTCATCGCGGTTCTGCGCGCGACAGACCTGAAACAGGGGCTGGGATTTTCGGCGGCTACACTCGGAGTGATCGCGGTGCTAACACTCGCCGCGATTTTTCTGTCTTTCGTCGCGCGAAAGGCACTGCGCAGCGGCTGGCCCTACGTCATTCGCCAGGGAGTCGCAAATCTCTATCGCCCGGCGAATCAGACACGATCGGTGATTCTGTCGCTCGGATTCGGCGCATTCCTGATTACGACGCTTTATCTGGTGCAGTCGAATCTGCTCAAGCGATTCGAGTTCAACGCAGCGGCATCGCAGGCAAATCTCGTTTTCTTCGACATTCAGGATGATCAGCTCGAGGGCGTCGACTCGATCGTGAGCGCGAAAGGCAGGATCGTTCAGTCGGCGCCTATCGTCACCATGCGCATATCACGGATCAACGACCGGCCGGTGGAGAGAATCGTGGCGGACTCGCGAGCGCGCCGAAGATCGGATTCGCTTGCGCGTGCGCAGGGTGGCGCGGCGGCTGAATCGGTCCGCAAGCGAAACGCTGATGAGGCTGACGCGCGGAAGCGCGGTGCTCCGCCACGCCAGTCCGGACGCGCAGGCTGGGCACTCAACCGCGAGTACCGGTCCACGTACCGCGACACTGTTACATCAGGAGAGAAGATTACGTCGGGCAAATGGTTCAGCAGCGCGGCTCTCGATGGATCGAGCGACACCACGGAGATGTCGCTCGAAGAGGACGTTGCGGAGGAGCTCAGGGTCAAGCTTGGTGACGTCATCACGTGGAACGTGCAGGGCGTCGAAATCCCAGCTCGTGTCACGAGTCTTCGCCAGGTGACGTGGACACGATTCGAGCCGAATTTCTTCGCGGTGTTTGCTTCGGCAGCATTCAGAAGCGCGCCGAAGCAGCATGTCATTCTCGCCAGTGTCGCTGATGGAATGACCGTTGCGACGCTCCAGCGTGACATCGTTTCGCGTTACCCCAACGTGTCGAGCATCGACCTGACGCTCGTGAAGGAAACTGTCGCGCGCATAGTCGCTAAGGTCTCTACTGCAATGCGATTCATGGCGCTGTTCAGTCTCGCGATGGGAATTCCAGTCCTGTTCGCCGCGGTTGCGGCGACTCGCAGGGATCGCATCCGCGAGGGCGTGCTCCTCAAGACTCTCGGCGCGACGCGCGGCCAGATCATACGGATATTGCTCGCCGAGTATACGCTGCTCGGCCTGCTCGGGAGCTTGACGGGAATGGTACTCGCCATCGGAGGCGGCTGGGCCGTGACTCATTATGTATTCGAGGCGAGCTACGCTCCGGCCCTCGTGCCGGCTCTCGGGATTGCCGCGTTGATGCTCGGGCTGACGGTGGCAATCGGGCTTCTCGCAGGGCGGGACGTATTCAAGGAAACGCCGATGTCGGCCCTCAGAGACATTTGAGTATTGGCGGGGTATTCATTCTGTTCTACTATTCGCAAATCAGTACAGTCAACTACAGATCAAACGAATCCAGATGCTGACACGTGACGTCTGCTTCATCGCAGTGGCTGCCGCCGCGATACTGTCGGCATGCTCGGAGCCGACCGGCTCGAGAAAGGAAGAAGCCGGTCCACCTGCCACGATCGTCTTCGTGAGCGGTGACAATCAATCGGCAGTGGGAGGAGCAACGCTCCCGGTGCGTCCGGTCGCGCAGGTTCGTGACCAGGCGGGGCACGGAGTTCCCGGCGTATCGGTGGTCTTCACTGTCTTCGAGGGCGACGGGTCGATCGAAGCGAGCGGCGCTGTCGTAACCGACGAGTCGGGAAATGCGACAGCACCGGTGTGGACGCTTGGAAAAGTCGCTCTTCCTCAGTCGTTACGGGCATCCATTACAGTACCGGGTGCCGCCCCAATCACCGGTGTCGCGCACGCGACGGTGGCAACGAACTACAATCTCGAGGTTCGATTTTTCGGGCCTCCTGTCAACTCGATCGTGAGCGGCGTGTTCATGTACGCAGCGGCTCGAATCAAGGCTGCCATCACCGGCGATGTAATCGACGTTGCCGCCGAGACGACTCCGAGAGATTTGTCATCCAATACCGACGGATGCGGAATGGCCGGGCTTCCAACGGCGTTCAGTGAGAACATCGACGACATCATCATCTTCGCTACCGTCTCTCCGATCGACGGCCCGAACAACATACTTGGCTCCGCATACCCCTGCTTCATTCGGGATCCCGCACCGGACCAGCAGACATTGATTGGAATCATGCAGTTCGATTCTGACGATATGGAAAGCATGATACTTCGCGGGAATTTCACGGATGTGATAACGCATGAGATGCTCCACGTTGTCGGCATCGGCACGCTGTGGGACGAGTACCACCTGCGCGAAGGGGCAACGACGACAGCGACCCGCTATACAGGCGCGCTGGGAGTCGGAGGCTGCGTTGCGGTTGGGGGCGCGACGGTCTGCCCTGGAAGCATTCCGCTCGAGCAGACTGGTGGCTCCGGAACGAGAGATTCGCACTGGAGCGAGGCAGTCTTCTTCAATGAGCTCATGACCGGATTCGTGAACGTTCGCAGTCAGGTTCCCACCGGTCTCCTGAATCCCTTGAGTCTCATGAGTCTT
>Ga0209998_10000475_pt1 | contig 11061 bp, 9 predicted proteins | sample EndophyteCoNSPM_FD_187576 | JGI IMG/M metagenome (GOLD analysis project Ga0209998, IMG submission 187576) | Arabidopsis thaliana rhizosphere microbial communities from the Joint Genome Institute, USA, that affect carbon cycling - Endophyte Co-N... | ecosystem: Host-associated > Plants > Roots >... | reverse complement strand
CGTGGATCGAAGCGTATTGCCAGAAGACGGGAAGCTCGTCTTGCGCAGGCATCCTCGATGGGGCGGTGCGCCTCTGTGTTGAGAAGCACGACTGCCATCCGGGCCTTCTCGTTGGCGTCGTCCCTCCGTTCGACCGCGAAGTCCAGGCGTTCTTCACCGGCGGCGCCTACAACAGCCAGTTGGTTGTTATCACGCTCTGGGCGACGGAGGACGATTCGATGCTGGTGCCCTATGGCGGCGGCCGGCGACTCATCGAAGGTTTCCTGTCGTCCATGTGCGTGACCCCGTTCGAGACACGGGCAAGGTTCCCTTGTTCGTGACGGGAATCCGCTGAAGCGCTGAGGAGGAATTCCATGCGGCATCCCGCGTACATCGGCGGCGCGGTCGCGGTCCTGGCCGTCGTCGCCGTCGCCGCGCTCATCATGTTTGGCTCGCGTCCGGAGCTCGCGTCCGTGCCGACAGCGAGCCAGGCCGCCGCGCCACAGACGCCGACTGCGACGCCGAACCATGCCACGCAACCGACATTGGCAGCGAGACCGACCGCCGCCCCGAGCGGGCCGGAGGAGATCTTTCGGTACATGTTCGTTCCGAAGGGCTGGACGATGTACAACTCGGCTCGGTACGGCTTCAGCATCGGTCATCCCGCCGATTGGACCGTGGTTCCCGCGGATCACAACTGGACGTACGCCAATGACGCAACCAATAAGCTGAGCACCGGGCAGGAGGTCTTCAGACCGCCAGCGGGGGACATTCGCGTGAGCGCGTGGCTGGTCTCCGGGATGGCAGCCACCACCACCTTCAACGGCGACGCGGCGTGGGCCGAGCTCGCGGAGTGGGTCGAACAGTTTTGCGAGCGGACCAGCGATTCACCGTGCGAGTCCATCCTCGATCACGCAACGGAGCTGTGCAACGAGCGGTGGGACTGCCACCCCGGCCTGCTCGTTGCATTCGATCGGCACCTCCGCGCCTTCTTCACGGGCGGCGGAAGAGGCGGCGTGGTTGTGGTTGAGGTCGCGGGAGGCTCTGACCCTGCGAGCGCCCAGTACAGGGGACCCATCCAGTTGCTCGAAACCTTCCTCATGACGATGGAGGTCTGCCTGGCTCGCCAGGACATGCAGCCGTGGGGCTATTGTCCTCAGGCGGGGCCGCCACCCTCCTGAGGCTACAGGGTGCTGAAGGCACGAGCATACGGTGCAGAGTTGTCATCTCGAGGCGCCGCTAAGGCTGAGGGTTGGAGCCGCGGGGCTATCCGGTCAGGCGCCGTCGACGTACGGGGATCGCCACGCCGGTGCCTCGAACGTCTCCGCGAAGTAGTCGACCTCGCGCCAGATCTTGCCCGCGCGCAGGGTCAGCAGGGCGACGAAGTGCCAGGTCGTGCCGTCGGCGTACGCGATCGTGCCGGTCAACTGGTAGTCGTCCCCGGAGCCCACCAGGTGGATGACGTTCCAGGCTGGGTACGCCTCCCTGACGAACTTGTCGTCCATGCCGATGATCCGGTCGACCGACGGCCGGATCCCCGATTCGGCCCGCCCCGGATAGTGCTCAAGCACTGCTCGACGGTTCGCTCGACCGCGGATCCTTTCGCCGGATTGGGGATAGTCGAGGACGTAGTCATCGTGAATCAGGCTGTCCTGGGTGTCGAAGTCGTCCTCGGACATCGCCCGGACGAATCGCTCGATGATCTGGCGATTAGCCATGCGGTCGCCCCCTTGTCGTCATTGCGACAACGGTGAAGGCGAGGCGGATGCGCTCGCCGACCCGGAAGCCGAAGCGTCAGCCGACGGGCTCGCTTCAGCCGACGCGGAGGCGTCCCCACTCCCCGAGGGGCTCGGCTCCACCGAGACGGCCGGAATCGGCGTGGGGCTGGACTCCGGGAAGAGGGTGGTCGGCACGTTGAAGAACGCCAGCACGATGATGAGGAGGAAGATCCCCAGCACGGTCAGGACCCACGGCCGGGCGAGAGCGTCGTTCCGCGGTGGGAGGGCGCCGCGATACCCGGGTGCCGGCGTCTCCTCGCCCCGCCCGGAACCGCCACGCCGCTGGTCGGTCATGCCTCTCCCATCAAGAAAGCCGCCGGTCCGGCGGGCGGGCGAAGGGTAGCAACTTCTATCGGGCCCCGCGCATGGCGGGCACCAGCAGCCCGCCCAGCCCGGCCACGGCGATCAGCCCGCCGCCGAGCATGAGGACCGTGGCGGCGCCCACCACTCCCGCCAGGTAGCCGGCGGCACCCATCGAGATCGCCATCGCCCCGAAGGTGAGTGCCTGGCGGGAGGAGACGACCCGCCCGAAGAGCCGCTGCGGGGTCAGCTCCTGGAAGAGGGTGATGGTCGGCACCAGGTACAGCATGTTGGCGACGCCGATGGCGAAGAAGAGCCCAATCGCCACCTGCACGTTGGTCGTCAGCCCGGCCCCGACCATGGCCAATCCCAGGGCGATGAAGCCCGCGATCGTCATCGGTCCCTTGGGGACTTTCGCGGCGAACCAGCCGATTGCCACTCCGCCGATGACGCTGCCGAGCCCCAGCGAGGCCATCAGCCAGCCGTAGTTCTCCGGGAAGGGCAGGAACGACTGGTCCAGCACGTCCTTGGCGTAGATCAGGCTGGCGACGATCTCCGCGCCGAAGGCGAGCTGGGCCACGGTGCTCACGATCGTGTTGGCGAGCAGCTGCGACTGGTGGGTCAGGAAGCGCCAACCCTCGGCCATCTCGCGCAGGATGGCGCCCACGCTGAACGGCTCCGCGGGCGTCTCGTCGCGGGGCACGACCATGCCCCAGATCAGGATGGCGCTGATCACGTAGGTCGCCGAGTCGAGCACGAAGGCGGCGCCGATGACCCCCGCCAGGCTGGCCACGATGGCTGCCGCCACCGGATAGCCCAGCAGGTCGGCGAGTGTCTCGTTGATGCTCGAGGCCGAGTTGGCGGCGACCAGCCGCTCCTCGTCCACGATCACCGGCACGACCGCGTTCTTGGCCGGGCGGAAGAGGAGGCCAACGGTCGCCACCGCCAGGGCGACCAGGTAGACGAGCGCGATGTGCACGTTGATGAGCAGCGGCACGAGCAGGACCAGCCCGGCCCGCACGAGGTCGCAGGCGACCATGGTGGTGCGGCGGTCCCATCGGTCAACCAGGGCGCCGGCGAGCGGGCCCAGGAAGACGTTCGGGATGGCGGTGGCGGCGAAGACGATCCCGACGTCGAGCGGCGTGGCGCGCTGGAGGACGAGGACGCCCAGCGCCACCTGGTGCACGCGGTCGCCGAAGAAGCTGACTAGCTGCCCCACCCAGAGGAGGCTGAAGTTGCGATTCCGGACGAGTGCCAGGTACGGCGACTGCGCACGTTGTCGCGGGACCGCGACGGTCGCGCCACCGGCACCGGCCCCGGTCGCGGCCATCGGCGGCAGGCTGCCCACCGACTGCGCCTGCCCTCCCGGAAAGGCAGATGCGTTGGCGAACGGGTCGCCCGGCCGCAGGCCGAGCCTGACCGCCCCGCGGGTGGGGGCATTGGGACGCGTCATCGAGTAGACGATCGCCCAGAAGATGCCCACGATCAGCAGGGTGTCGCCGATGCTGACCACGTCCCGGATGATCGGGATGGGGATCGGCACCACGTCGCCGAAGATGCCGCCCTGCCGCACGAAATCGGCGACGGTGTTGCTCTGGAGCAGGAAGTGGAACGGGTCGTTGGCCAGGGCGGCGGGCGTGAAGCCGGCCGCCTGGAAGGCTGCGGACCAGATGGGCATCTGGCCCCCGTTGAGGAGCAGCGCCAGCATATTGAGGCCGATGCCGACCGCGGCAATCTGGAGCCCCGGCACCCGCCAGTTGCCCCACAGCCAGACGAAGATCAGCCCGTAGGCGGCGATGAAGAGGGCGCCCAGCGGGATCTCCACGCCGATGTCCCCCTGCCGCAGCAGCCCCGCGCCGAAGCGGACGGCGATGGCCAGGCCCAGGATCCAGACCCAGCGCAGCTTGAGGTCGGCGAGCCGAGGGAGCCCTCCGCCGGCGAGTGCGCCGACGACCAGGGCGAGGACGATGGAGCTAAGAAACATCGTCGGAGGCGAGTGCTGGCCTCGACGGTGGTGTCCCTCCCTCGGGCAGGTTGGCGGGCGGCGGCGGTGCCGGCTGCTCGCCAGAGTGCAGCATGGTGGGCAGCTCGTCCGGGGCCTCCGGGCGACGGTCCAGGGTCTCGCGGTCGAGGCCCAGCAGGATCGGCACGATCTCCGGGTCGAACTGGATGCCGGAGTACTTCTTCAGCTCGCTGACCGCGATCTCGTGGCTGAGCGGCGTCTTGCGGTACGGCCGGGCGGAGGTCATCGCCTCGTAGGCATCGGCCACGCCCAGGATGCGGGCGCCCAGCGGGATGTCGAGCGCCTCCACCCCGGCCGGGTAGCCGGACCCGTTGAACCACTCGTGGTGGGTGAGGATCAGGGGCGCCTCATCGGCCAGCTGGCGCGCCGGCGAGACGATCTCGTAACCAATGGTCGGGTGCTGGTTCATGAGGGTCCGCTCCTCCTTGTCGAGCGGACCCTCCTTCAGCAGGATGTTGTCCCGGATCCCGATCTTGCCCACGTCGTGGAGCAGCCCCGCCCACTTGATCTTCTCGATCTCGGGCTCGGGCAGGTTCATGACCCGGCACATCGCTTCCGCGATGCGGCTCACCCGGTTGGAGTGACCTCGGGTGTACCGATCGCGCGCGTCCACCGCATTGGCCAGGGCGCCGATGGTCTGCTCGAACAGCTCGCGCGTCTCGACGTAGCGGTGATACGCCAGCCGCGTCGTGAAGAGCGGGACGACGAAGAGCGCCGTCGCCCACCAACCCACGCCGTTGGGGATCATGAATATTTCAGCCATCAGCCACGAAAGCGGCGCTAGGCCGACGAGATTGAGGGCGATAGCCCCGAGGTCTTGTGCCCAGACAGTCCGGACCGGTGTCCCGGTTCGAGCACTTACAGCGAGGACCGCGAGTGCTCCATTCGCGATGTAGAAGATGCCGCTGCCAAGCAATAACCCGAGGAACGAGACGATCTCTGCCAGAGGTAGTGGCAACCCGAACGAAGCGGATCTGATGGCCTCATAGGCGATCCCTCCGAGCACGACCGATGCGACTACCGCGCCGTGGTTGAAGAGGGTTCCGTACCACGGGACCTCCCCCCGCAATTCACGGGAGTCGGTTGTGCCGATCGCAGCGACGATTGCCCCGGCAAGTGGTCCGCCCAGCACGAACGATGCGATGACGGGTGCTGCTGATACCGAAACCACTGTGCCTTGTGGTAGGCGTACAGGTAGCGCCCCGCTCGCCAGTGTCAGGATCACCCAGAAGGCGACGCCACCGAGACCGTGGATCTCAGCGCGAAGCGGGAACAGCAAAGCAGCCGCCGCGACAGCGATTGCCGCGGCGGCTGTGGTCGCTAGGATCAGGCTTCGGACGCGTGTATTCACCGGTAAGTCACCCTAGCGGGGTGAGGTGCCGGAGTCTACCACCCGAACGCTTACCAACCCTTGAAGCTTGCTCCCCCGGCGATTGCCAAGGTAACGAGTCCCCCAAGGGTAGTCAGCATTCCTACTAGGCGCCTAATTGACGCATTCATGCCTGACTCCCTGGGCTGGGATTACCAGCCCTTAATTACTTGTCGAGCCATCAGAAGGTGCCCTCTTCCGTGACGAAAACGAACACAACCGACACAGTCCAGTTACGGAACGGTCGGTTGCACTACATGCTCCCCGACGACCTAAGTGCCCACATTCGGTCGGCGGATCCCAGCACCCACGCGGTTCGCTCTGTACTCGTGCCCCCCACGAAGTACTAAGCCAAGTGGTACTTTAGTCCCCCCAGGCGCAGGAAGTCAAGCCCCTGGGTGGTTTTCCACACGGCGTGTCAAATAGGTGTGGACTATCCCGCCGGCCGGACCCAACCGGCAAGCGCCTCGGCCAACTCGGCGGATGGCGTCTCGTCAAGGTCGTCCTTCAGCTTCTTGGCAAAACGAAGTATCGCCTGGCGCGCAGCGACCCTCCGACCGGACGCATCGAGTTGAGTCGCCATTGCGAGCTGCGCCTCTTCGTCGTAGGGGTCCATTTCCAGCAAGGCACATGCGGAACGGATGGCTGTGTCAACGCTGCTGTGTCCCTCTCGCCTGGCAATAGGGAGGAGGACTTGGCGCACCTCTGCGTGCACGGCGGTCCTCATTCGCACAGCCCAGTCTTCATACCTGAGCTCAGCTAAGAATTCGCCGCGGACCATGTCCACCAAGTCCGGAATGAGCGCTGCTCGGGCGGCCTCGTCGCCCGCCCGAACGGCCATGGAGAGCTGGCGAAATTCGTCAAGGTCGGTCACGGCATGAGCAGGATTGAGCTGGACTGTGTCAACTGTGCTTATGACGTACTGAGGACTCTCCCCATCGCGAAAGCTCGGGTCTAAGACGCGCCGCAGCTGAAAGACCGCTTGATTTAGGCTGTTGATTGCCGAGGCGGGGTCCGAGTCCGGCCAGAGCAGGTCGAGAGCCATTTCCCGCGTTAGTGTTGACCGGTAGTTCGCGACGAGGAGTGCGAGCAGCGCTCTCATCCGTCGCTTCTCGACCCCTGTCTTTTGGCCGAGCCATGAACCGCGATGGACGACGATCGCACCGAACGATCGAATGAACAACGTGGGTGCATCCCGGCTGATGAGCCGTCGACGCAGGTCGGCAACGTCGTGCCCTACCGTCCGCCGCAACTGCGAGACGGTGTTGGGCGTGCCATGACGTTCAATAAACGCGACGACAGCCTGTCGCTCGAGGCCGGTGGCCGAATCCAGCAGGCTGACCATCGTGTCGCGCCAACCCTCCGGATCGGACTCGGCGAAGGACGCAATCGCTGCCGTCCCGCCTTCCTGCCGCGCGATCCATGCAGCATGAGCTGAGTAGCGCCTGAGCCACCATCGCAGGTAGGGGTTTACGCCAGCGGCCTGGGCCTTCGCGACCGCTGTCGCCGCGATGTGGCGGGCGATTGAGCCCTTATGTTCCAGCGCTAATGCGCCGAGTTTTGCGAACCCAATCGCCGTAAGCAGGGTCGCTCCCCGCCGATCCCATTCTTCGAGGATTCGCGCTTCCTCAAGGCACTCGCCACGGCAATGTCCTGATGTGTGGACACCAATGGCGCGAGCGGGAGCGATGGCAGGGGCTTGCCGCGGGTCGGATGGTCCTGACTCGAGGTGAGCCATCACCTCGCGGATTTCGAGTGGATCGCCACCATTTAGGTAGAGTGACTCGACGAGAAGTCCGGCACCCAGCTCAGCCGTGGCACCGAGGACGCCAGGATTAGCTAAGACCCGGCTCAGAAGACCGGCCGACTCGGAGAACCGGCCTTCGTGGCTGAGGACGGCTGCCTTCCCATACTGCGCCTCCGCCTGCGGCCTCGCCCAGGGCGCGGTGCTTTGGACGCCCGCATTTGCCAACGTCTCGGCCTTGATGGTGTCGTCGTTATAGAGGAGTGATTGGACCAATTCGGCGTTGTCAGCGAAGGGGCTGGAAGGTAGATCCGACCAGAATCTCGTCGCCTCTTCAAGGCTATGAATGCTCCCCGCAACATCTCCTATTTGGCGAAGGAGCATGCCGAGGTTATGCAACGCGATTGCTGCAAAGTGCTCGAGACCACGTGCTCTTGCCTCAACGGCGATGCGACGGCATTCGCTGGCCACAGCCTGTAGAGACCCAGTCATCCACGTTGAAGTGATGGCCAAGTTCCCGTTAAGCCGCAGCCGGGTGGCAAACGCATCGACTGGAGCGAGCTCGAGTCCCTGAATTGCTTGTTCAGCGGCACGCGACACCTGACCCATGTTGCTCAGGACGGTGCTCGTCTTCAGGCACGCCAGGGCTTCCATCCTGGGATCACCCTTCTTTGCGAAGAACGACCGAGCTCGGCTCAGCGCAATAAGAGCGTTGTCCCAATCACCACGGATTCCGCACGCCTCGCCGTAGAGGAGGGAAAGTCGAGCGTTGTCTCGGATCGCCTTAGCTGGGAGCTGTTCCAGCCACTCATCAACCAGGCCGAGTCGGCCTTCTGAGACCACGTCCTCACCGTATCGGGCAATCAGTCGCGCAGCCTGTGGCGTCAGTCCGGCTTTGAGATAGTGGTGAATCGCCTGCGGCCACTGCTCGTGCGTTTCGAAATAGGAAGCCGCGTGAATGTGCAATCCCGTGACCTCTCCGTCGGATCTCTCGGAGACCAACCGACGTTCCAGAAAGTCGCGGAAAAGGCCGTGGTAGCGATAGCGGGCTTCAGCCGCGTCCAGGCGGTTGGTGAACAGACCGCGGAGCTCCAGGTCGGCCAAAATTCCGGCCCCATCGTTTACTCCAGCGAGACGTTCGGCCAGCTCGGCGTTGATTTGCTGAAGGATGGACGTGGATAGCAAGAAATTTCGCACCTGTTCTGTCTGCTGGTCCAGCACCTCTTCAGCAAGAAATGCGAACAGGTCGCTATCTCTGGTGGCCGTAATCGATCCGATGAATGCTCGCCGATCCGCAGGTGTCTTTCTCTCTCGCAGCGAGAACTCGACGAGCTGCAGACCTGCTGCCCATCCTTCGGTCCTGCGCTCGAGCTCGACGAGTTCCGTCGGGTCGAGCGGGTCGTTATATGTGTCACGGAACAGCTCGTTGATCTCCAGGTCAGTGAACCGCAGCGCATCCGTCTGGAGACCGGCGTAGCCGCCATGGGTCTTGAAGCGCGCGAATTGCAGCTGCGGTCGCGCACGGGATAGAAATATGAATCGGCAGGTTGGCGGCGCGTCCCGAAGGATCTGGTTCCAAAGGCCGCGGACCTCGGTAACTGAAGAGACCGCCTGCCAGTCGTCGATCACGAAGGTGCACGGCTCACTGAGCCTGTCATGCATCTCCGCCAGGAGGTATGCCGCGACCCCAGGCCGGGACGAGCCTGGTCCCCCCAGCTGCTGAAGCATCGAATGAGCCCGATGCCCAAACCCCGAATGCCGCTGGCTGATGGCCTCGATCAGGTAGCTGATGTGCAATGACCAGTCGCGATCGTTGCGATCGAGCTTGTACCAGTAGATCGGAAAGTCGACCTCACGCTCCCACTGCCAGAGCAATGTGGTCTTCCCATAGCCGGCATCCGCTGCGATCACGATCGCACGGCAGTTGGCATTGTCCGTGAGCCAGTTGAGCAGGCGAGGTCGTCGAAGTGTTGGGGTCACGTAGTGCGGGGGCGTGACCTTGTTGTGGATCAGCGGGTAGACGTACTGGATGTCCGACATCGGTTCGGCCGCTCCCGTTCGGCGATTGGACGACGACGGACCCCGGCGGACGCGCCCCCCGCGACCCCGGCCGTTTCCGGCGAGGGTACCCAGGGCCGATTATCAGCGCATTACTGGCCGATGGTCTAGAGTCGGAATCTAGATGCGCGCCTTCATCGGTCTAGGGGGAAACCAGCCGGGCACGGGCGCGGCGCTGGTGAGCGCGGCAGGCGAGCTGGGGATGATCGGCCAGGTGGTCCGGGCCTCCAGCCTCTACCAGTCGGCAGCCCGAGACCTCTTCGACCAGCCCGATTTCACGAACGCGGCGATCGAGCTCGAGACCGAGCTGGAGCCGGTGGACCTCCTCTTCGCCCTGAAGCGCCTGGAGGTGACCCTGGGCCGCGATCCGCAGGGGATCCGCTTCGGCCCTCGGCTGATCGACCTGGACATCCTCAGCTTCGACGGGCACTGCGTCGAGGATGCCGAGCTGGAGCTGATCGTCCCGCACCCGCGCCTGGTGGAGCGGCGCTTCGCGCTCGAGCCACTTGCGGAGCTGGATCCCGGCCTGCGCCCCTGGCGGGGCTGCGCGGACCTGCGGGTGGACGTGACGGTGGCGGACCTGCTGCCGAGCGTGGCCGACCAGGAGGTCCAGCTCATCGGCGGACCGGAGTGGGCTGACCGCTAGCCGGTAAACTCTGCGGGCGCCTCCTTGCGCAGCCGGACAAGGCGGGGCGACCGACGCTGACAGCGAGGTCGAGGCATGCCGAGACGAGGCGAATTCCGTGCGTTCACGGATCAGATGCTCGAGTACATCGACCAGTTCCGCGCGGCCGAGGAGCGCAAGCGCTCGGTCGAGGTCGGATCCCATGACTTCATCGTGGCCGCCGAGGAGGCGGCTGAGCTCAGCCGGCTTGCGTTCCGCTGGGCGCAGATGCAGCTGGAGATGGCGCACGCGATGCAGGCCAACGGGGATCAGGTCGCCCTGGACGTCCGGCTCATCAATGTCGTGCCGCGGCCGCTCGATCGAGTGCTCGCGCATTGGCGCGAGGCGCAGCTACGGCTGGAGACCGCCCAACCGGGTTCTCCAGAGGCCGATGCGGCGGTGAAGGACATCGAGCGCCTCCGGGATGAATACCAGGCCGGGCACGAAGCGCAGAAGGCAGACGCGGAGCAGCTCAGGGACCCGAGGCTCACCGGCTAGGGGCTGGTGAGTCGGCATCGCGGCCCAAGGGCACCCGTCGCGGGCGCGACGCCGACTCGGCTCAAGCTAGGACTCGCTGGCGTCCGTTCCCCGGGTCGGGTCAGGTCGGGACGTGATTCCGCCCGGCATCTCGCTCTGGCCCGGCTGATAGCCGCCACCCCCCACGCCACCCTGGCCCGGCTGGTAGCTGCTGCCCTTCCTGGTGTCGGTGCCATGCCCCTGGGGAGTCTGTCCGCTCGGCGTGTTGCCGGCCTGTGGACTCTGGTCGGTCTCCTTGTTGGTCCCACGCTCCTGCTTCTCGCCCATCGTTCTGATCTCCATGTGTGCTCACTCGATCTCAACGAGCTGACCAGACGGTATTGCGGCCGATGGCGCTCCCGACCTCAAGAACACGGGGCAGGGTGTGACAGAGGCATCGCACCGAGCGAATTCGCCGTGATGAGTTACAGGCCGCGTCCGGCGAGCTCCTCGGCGTAGTTGATCAGGTCGAGCTCGCCGGGCGATCGGCTTTCGGCGGTGAGCAGGGCTGCCGCCTCCGCTCGATGCTGGGTCCCGTGGTTCACGACGTGCACCAGCATCTGCCAGACGGGGACGCCGTCGAAGACATGGCCGATGAATCCATCGGTCAGGGTCGGGAGCCAGGCATCG
>Ga0209998_10000469_pt1 | contig 11195 bp, 7 predicted proteins | sample EndophyteCoNSPM_FD_187576 | JGI IMG/M metagenome (GOLD analysis project Ga0209998, IMG submission 187576) | Arabidopsis thaliana rhizosphere microbial communities from the Joint Genome Institute, USA, that affect carbon cycling - Endophyte Co-N... | ecosystem: Host-associated > Plants > Roots >... | reverse complement strand
ACCGGGACTTAGCAACCAATGCATCGCGTGTAACGCGCCCACAGGGCACCTCACCCCAACGTCGAGCCGAGGTTATCTCCGCATGAGTGAGGAACGGAGGGGTGCCTGTTGCTCGGTTACACGGGATTCGCTGGTTGCTAAGTCTTAGTGGCCAGCGAGGTGCGAGCAACAGGCACCCCTCCGTTCCTCACATCCACACCGCTGAGGTAAGGAGAGCACCAAGGTAGAGCAAGAGTGTGGAGGCAATATGGGTCGTGCTAGCTCACGCGAGCGCCACTCTATAGCTTTGCTGACCCAGGCACCGCGAGGCGCAGAAGGAAATGCAGGACAAGCTGACGCAGGCGCTCGACAAGAAATACAGGATCGTTCGCGAGGTCGGACGTGGCGGCATGGCTACGGTCTATCTCGCTGAAGATCTTCGCCACGGACGGGACGTTGCCGTAAAGGTACTCCATCCCGATCTGTCCTCGGCGCTCGGCCCGGACCGCTTCCTTCGTGAGATTCGCCTCGCTGCGCGGCTCAACCATCCTCACATTCTCCCTCTTTTCGATTCCGGCGAGGCAGACGGCTTTCTCTATTATGTAATGCCCTTCATCGTCGGCGAGTCGCTCCGCGATCTCCTCAATCGTGAAGGGCGCATTCCGATGGAGCAGGCATGCGGCATTGCCCGGTCCGTCGCCGGGGCGCTCGACTACGCTCATCGCAATCAGATCGTTCACCGGGACATCAAGCCCGAGAACATCATGATCAACGAGGGCGAAGCGATGGTGATGGACTTCGGAATCGCAAAGGCTCTCACTGCTGCCAGCACGGAAACACTGACGCAGATCGGCATGGTTGTGGGAACTCCCGCGTATGTGAGTCCTGAACAGGCGGCGGGTGAAACCGATATCGACGGGCGGAGCGATCAGTACAGTCTTGGCTGTGTCGTGTTCGAGATGCTGAGCGGAGAACGGCCATTCAGCGGTCCGACAGCGCAGGCGGTTCTGAGCAAGCGCTTCAGCGAGCCGACGCCTTCGCTTCGCAGCAAGGTGAAGGATCTTCCGGATGAAACGGAGGCCGCGGTGACGAAAGCGATGGCGCAGGATGCAGCGCGCCGCTTCACGACGTCAGCGGAATTCGCCAAGGCGATGGTGCCGACAATGGTGACGACTCCGACTGCTACGCCTGCTCCCGAGGGTGTCCAGGTCGTGAAGTCGATCGCGGTGCTTCCGTTCACGAATACGAGCGCCGATCCGGAGAACGAGTACTTCACCGACGGCATGGCTGAAGAGATCATCAATGCGCTGTCGAAGATCAAATCGCTCGGTGTCGCATCACGAACGTCGACGTTCCTATACAAGGGCAAGACCGAAGACATTCGCGAGATCGGCAAGAAGCTCGAGGTTTCCGCGGTGCTGGAAGGCAGCGTCCGCAAGATGGGAACGAAGATCAGGGTGAGCGCTCAGCTCGTGAACGTTGCGAACGGACTTCAGCTCTGGTCAGAGCGGTACGACCGGGAAATGGAGGACGTCTTCGCGATCCAGGACGAGATTGCGCAGAACATCGTCAAGGCGCTGCGCGTCGTATTGAGCGAAGACGAGAAGCGCGCGATCGAGAAAGCTCCCACCGACAATGTCGAAGCGTACGACTATTATCTCCGGGGCAGAAAGTATTTTCACCAGCATCGCCGGACCAGTCTCGAATTCGCCCGGCAGATGTTCACGCGCGCAATCGAAGTCGATCCCGGATACGCGCGCGCATACGCCGGTGTCGCGGATTGCTGCTCGATTCTGTACATGTACTTCGATGCGCGGGCGTCGAACCTGAAGCAGGCCGACAAGGCGAGCCTCAAGGCGCTTCAGCTGGATCCCGATCTCGCGGAAGCTCATTCGGCGCGCGGTCTCGCGTTTTCGCTGAGCAAGGAATACGACAAGGCGGCTGAAGAATTCGAGACCGCGATGCGGCTCGATCCAAAGCTTTACGAGGCTCCGTATTTCTACGGTCGCGCGTGTATCGCTCAGGGCAAATCGACCGAAGCCGTACCGCTGTTCGAGATCGCGTGCAGGCTCAGGCCGGAGGATTATCAGGCGCCGAGCTTTCTGGCGCAGGCATTTGCCGGCCAGGGAAGAATCGCCGAAGCGAACAAGGCTTCACAGCGCGCGGTGAAGAGTATCGAGGGTTGGCTCGATCAGAATCCCGACGACGCGCGCGCCCTCAATCTTGGCGCCGGGATCTGGTCGAATCTCGGACAGACTGAGAAAGCCCTCGAGTGGGCGAACAGATCACTCGAGATCGACCGCGAAGACCCTCAGCTTCTGTACAACGTCGCTTGCGTCTATGCGATCGAAGGCATGAAGGAGGAGGCGTTGAAATGCCTCGAGCGGGCAATCGACAAAGGCTACGGTCATCTCGAGTGGATGGAACACGACTCGGACCTGAACTCACTCCGCAACGACAAGCGGTTCAAGGCTCTGCTGGAGCGCGTCTAGGGAACTTCCAGCGCGACGAGAATTGCGGTCACGGCCAGCACTGCGACCGCAAGCATGAGCTCGAGTGATGCCGTGCTTCGCAGTGGGTCGATTGCGTTGTCGCCGGTAAGCCTTGGCTTCATACGCTTCCAGTTCCACGCGCCCGCCGCAAACAGAAGCGCAACGAAGAACAGCTTGAGCAGAAGAACCACACCGTACGGTGTAGTCCACAACGAAGCGATCGTCGGCACTTCGATTACCGAAGATCCAATACCGGTAAGAACTACGGCGCCGCCGCACGTCAGCGCGAGCGGCGAAAAAACATTGACCATCTCGGCGACCCGTGCGCCTGGTCTTACTGCATCGGGGGTCTTGAACGCGGCGGAAATACCGACGATCACGATGACGGTCAGGGTGCCAAGCCACATTCCACCGACGATCAGGTGAATCATGTCGGTCGGCACCGCGATCAACGCCAGCCTCGACGCCCCGGCGTGCGCCGATAAGCCCGGACTTGCGGCGGCGATCAGCGTTCCCGCGAGAGCCACGTTCCAGAACTTGTCGCGGGATTCACCCGGACGGTGCACGAGGTATAACGCAACACCGGCGATGATGACGCCCGCGACCTGGAGAGAAAGCGACCAGCCCCAGACCGAATCGAGCATGAGCGAGCTGATGGACGCATCGGGCATGTCGGACGACTCACGTATCAGCTTGAGCATCGCAGCGAGAAGCCCGGCAACTGACGCCACGATGCCGAGCGTCGCGGAATTCGTGGATGCGATTTGCGAAAAGAGATCGTTTCCCGCGGAGCTCACTCGTCTCAGCACGACGAAGCGAAACGTCATGACTCCTATGAGGACGAAGCACGCCGCAAAAGAGAGCCAGCGCGAGATGATCGACCCGAGTGCGCCGGCCACGGCCGGAGTTTCAGGACCGAAGTCGTCTTTCATCGATGCCGGCGGCGCAGATTGCACAGACGCCTGTCCGCGCTTCGGAAAGCTCACGAAGAAACCAATCGTACCCTGGGATGGATGACCATCGCTCCCCGCTGTTTTCCACAGGACGCGATAATTTCCGGGAAGCAGTCCGGGCGGGACGTCGGCAATGAGTGCATAGACATTGTCCGCCGCGTTTCGCAGCGAGGACAGCAGAATCGTATCGCCGACCGGGCCGATCAGCCGCAGTGCCGACAATGCGACTTCAGGTTTTTCAGAGAACTGAAGTGTGATCTGCCGCGGCGCGGTGTCGAGCCTCGCTCCGTTTTCCGGGTTGCTGCGGACGAGCTTCGCATGCGCCTCGAGCGTCGACGGCGCGAGCAGCAGAAAAGCAAGACCAGTAGTTACGAGCGATATTCTGCGCAGATTCAGAAGCACTCACCGGGAGATCGGGGCGATGGAAATTACGTATACGGCGTCGGATTGTCTGCTCGGAAGATTTCTCGTCGCGAAAACGACTCGGGGCATCTGCATGATTGCGATCGGAAGAGCTGACCGGGAGCTGGAGCAGCGACTGAAGGCTCAGTTTCCCACCGCGACGGTGAAGCGTGATGATCGCGGAATGTCGTCCATCCGCCGGACGATCGAGCGCAGAATCGCTGGAAAGGAGCTCGAAAAAAAGCTGCCGCTCGACCTTCGCGGGACGCCGTTCCAGGTGGAGGTGTGGAGGGAGATGCTGCGAATTCCGGCGGGTCATACTCGATCATACGCGGAGGTCGCGAAGAATATCGGGCGGCCGAAGGCGTTCAGGGCCGTCGCGCAGGCATGTGGAGCTAATCCGGTCCCGGTGATCGTTCCGTGCCATCGGGTTGTCGCGAGCGGTGGTAAGCTGGGCGGCTACACCGGCGGAATCGATCGAAAGATTCTGCTGCTGAAAAATGAAGGTCTGACAAGCGCGCGATGGAACGTTTCGGCTGCGCCTAGGGTGACTTGAGGAGGACGGGCGATGTTTGTCTCACATCCACGCCCGCGCCGAGTCGTGACCAGTATCCCCAGCAGTATGGTGCTCCTTCGACGCTGATTGCGCAGGTCGCTGACTCTCCTGCGCCAATCGAAGAGAACCCGCTCGCTGGAGGAGTGCCTGGCAAAACTGCAACGAAAGTATTTATCGAGGGCTCGTGTCGCTGGCCGTCACCGAGCTGCCCCTCGAATCCATTGCCAAGGCACCACGCCTGGCGGCTGGGTGTGAGCGCACAGACTTGATTTGCCCCGGCTGACATCTCCGCGAACAGGAGATTGCCGGAGATTTTTTCGAGGCCGTAGCCACCACCGGGACGCCACAGCAAAGCACCCCAGCAGTAGATCGCTCCGTCGGTGGTGAGCCCACAAACAAAGCCCCACGATCCCGTGTCGATGCTTTTGAAGGTCAGACCTTCGGCTACTTCCACAGGGATTGGAGAAGGAACTCCAAAGGAGTCGATCGACCCCGTCCCAAGCTCACCCCGCGAGTTTGCGCCCCAGCACCACGCCCTTCCCGTCGGGTCGAGACCACACGTTACATCCACGCCTGCGGATATCGAGGTAAACCGCACCGGCGTCGCGACTTTGGCGGGGACACTGTTCCCGTTTCCCCAGCAATAGGTGTCTCCGTCAGTGGCGATTGCGCACGTATGGTTCTGTCCCGCGGAGATAGAGCTGAACCGGATTGTGCCGCTTGCCTGTTTTGCAGCCGGACGATCTCCACCGATGGAGCCGTCGCCGATTTGGCCAGTGGCGTTCCAGCCCCAGCAGTACGCGGTTCCATCTGATGTCAGACCGCAGCTGTGAAGCTGACCGACACTTAGTTTCGCGATCGGCGGCACACCACTCGAGGCGACTGGTACGCGCGATGTATCGCGCGTCACAATCCCCGTGCCCAGCTGACCGTGAATGTTCTCTCCCCAGCAGTACGTTCGCCCGCGATCAGTCAGCAGACATCCGTGGTCCCATCCAATCTGGATCGAGCTCACCGCGGGGATCCTCGCGACCACCTTCTTCGTGAGGGAATTGACCGACGCCGTGATCTCGCTCTCAGCCGTGGTTGGTCCAGCGCCGATTATCAATCCCGCCGGGTTCACCGGAATCTCCGATGAATTGCTGCTCGACCATTGAACCGTAATCGACGGAATTACGTTGCCCATCACGTCGCGAACGGTCGCCGATAATTGGCGCGAGCTCCCGCGAAAGACATCGGGGGAAGCAGGAATGATTTCGATCGACGACGGCGCTCCCACTACCACCGTCATCGTGAGCGCACCCGTTTTTCCTTCAGTCGCCGCTGTGATGGTCACGGTTCCGGGCGTGACACCGGTCACTTCCCCGCTGTTCGAGACGCGCGCAACCGCCTCGTCACTCGATGACCAGCTGAAGGCATGACCAGGAAGAACGTTACCCGCGGAATCCTTCGCGACAGCCTGGATTTGTGTCGGGACGCCGGCAGAAAGGGTCTGCGCGGGTGCAGAGAGAACGATCTCATGAACGGGCCCGAGATCGGGCGCGTTGATACCGTTCGATTCGCAACCGGCAACAACCAGAAGCGAAAAGGAAGATGCAATGAGTGACATTCGGGAACGACGACCCGGCATGCTCACTTTCACTGCACCTTCCTAGCCATCATGACACTATCGAGCTACTGCCGGAGCGCGTCCTTCTGCTGGCGTCCGACCGCGTGGGCGTGATCGATCGACCGCTTGTAGGGCCGCTCGTCAGGTCCGATGTAGATCTGCCGCGGACGCGCGATCTTCTGCTCCTTGTCGAGCAGCATCTCCTCCCACTGCGCCAGCCAGCCGGCCGTTCGCGCAATCGCAAAGAGAACCGTGAAGAAATCCGTCGGGAACGCCATCGAGCGATAGATGAGTCCCGTATAGAAATCCACGTTCGGGTAAAGCTTGCGCGAGATGAAGTACTCGTCCGACAAGGCGACACGCTCGAGCTCGAGCGCAATCTCGAGATCCTTGTCCACTCCGACGACCTCGAAAACCTGGTCGGCGAGCCGCTTGACGATTTTCGCCCGCGGATCGTAGCTCTTGTAAACGCGGTGGCCGAAGCCCATCAGCCGCGAGCCCTTGCCGGACTTCACGCTCTCGATGAACTGCGGGACGTTCTTTACGGTGCCGATCTCCTCGATCATGCGAAGCACCTGCTCGTTCGCTCCGCCGTGGAGAGGCCCGAACAACGCCGCGATTCCGGCTGACATCGCGGAGAATGGATCGACATGGGATGAGCCGACCGCACGAACTGCCGAGGTCGAGCAGTTCTGCTCGTGATCAGCGTGGAGGATGAACAGCACCTCGAGGGCTTTCGAGAATATCGGGTTCGCCTCGTACTTCGGCTCCGTCATTCGCGCGACCATCGACAGGAAATTGTCGACGTACGAGAGCTCGTTGTCCGGATAGACGAACGGAAGTCCCTTCAGGTGGCGATAGCAGTAGGCGGCAATCGTCGGAACTTTCGCGAGAAGACGGATGATCGAGATGTTCCGCTCGACCGGATCCATGATGTTGCGTGACGACGGGTAGAACGACGCGAGTGCCGCGACGGCGCTGTTGAGCATCGCCATCGGATGCGCGTCATAACGGAATCCTTCCAGGAATTTCCGCATGTTCTCGTGCACGTAGGTGTGATACGTGATGTCGTGCACGAACTGGTCGTACTCCTGCTGATTCGGGAGCTCGCCGTGACGGAGAAGCCACGCTACCTCGAGGAACTTCGACTCCTCAGCGAGCTGCTCGATGGGATATCCGCGATATCGGAGTATTCCCTTGTCGCCGTCGATGAACGTAATGGAGCTGCGACATGATGCGGTATTGAGGAACGCGGGATCGTAGCTCAGCAGTCCCGGGTCGTCTTCATCTTCGGTGGAAATCTTCTTGAGATCGTTGGCGCGGATGGCGCCGTCATTGATTGGAATTTCGAATGTCTTGCCGGTCCTCGCGTCGGTTACGTCGAGGGTCGCGGTCGCAGTTTCGGTGGCCATTTCGTTCTCCTTTCGTTACTGAAAATTAACCGACAGGGAGAGCTTGTGAAAACAAGGGAATGCCTGTCGAAAGGATGGGAATGCCCTGACAAAATCATCGAGGAACCACTACCTCCGGAGTCCCTCGATGACGCGCCACTCGCTTTCCGTGACAGGCTGCACGGAGAGGCGGCTCCCTCGCTGAAGAAGCACCATCTTTTCCAGACCCTTTACCTGGCGCAGCTCTTCGAGAGTGATGATCGGATCGATCCGCCTCAGGGCCTTCACGTCCACCATGTACCAGGTTGGGGACTCGCGCCTGCTTTTCGGATCATAGTGCGGGTCCTTCGGGTCGAAGGCGGTGTGATCGGGATATCCCTCCTTCACGACTTCTGCCACTCCCACAATTCCGGTTGGATCGGTGCTGGAATGATAGATGAAGACCAGGTCACCCGCCTTCATCCGGTCGCGGAGGGTATTGCGCGCCTGAAAGTTCCGTACGCCGTCCCAGAAACTGGTTCGCTTCGGCGCATTCCACAGGTCGTCGAACGAAAACGTCGTTGGCTCGGTCTTCAGGAGCCAGTACTGCCTCGGCTGTGACTTTTCTTCGGGCATTTGAGGGCCGATAAGGGTTCGCCCGGGATTCTACGCAATAGTTGCCGCTCCGCCATATGAGTGACGCTCGATCCGTGCCCCCTGCGACGCTTCGGTGAGCCAGACTCGCGGGTCACGCGTGAACTCTCGCCTGAAGTCGCGAGCGATCTGCGAGCCCGCGGAGGCCAGAGCTTCACGAGCGCCAAGCGCGATTGCGCATCCACCCCATCCGGCTCCGGTGAGACGCGCGCCATCGACTCCTTCAGCGCGCAAAGCATGATCGACGAACCAGTCCAGCTCGGGCGACGAGCACTGGTATCGATCCCTCAGTGACGCATGGGATTGATACAGAAGATCACCGTCGATGGCTCCCTTTTCGCGAAGCTGCGCGACAGCGCTTCGAACGCGACGCGTTTCCTCGGAAACGTGAAGAGCCCGGTCCTCGAGAGGCGGAGGAAGCTTTGCGGCGCGAATCTGATCGGGTTCGGCGGCAGCCAGATGCTCGAGTGAAGGATCCGCCTGCCTCAGCAGATGCAGCGCTTCGCGGCATTCGGCTCTTCGATGATTGAATTCCGAGGAGCGCAGCGACCGCGGAACGACGGTATCGAAAATCAGCACCGAGCTGGCAAACGGTACCCGCTCGAACTGCATTGTGTCGCAGAAGATGTGGAGGGCGTGGCCTTCCAGCGAAAGCGCTGATGCGAACTGGTCCATGATGCCGCAGTCGACGCCGACGAACTGACTTTCCACGCGCCATGCATCGAGCGCGATGTCCTTGAGCGATTGCGGCTTTCCGGTCAATGCGGCAAAGGCAAATCCTGCCGCCACCTCGAGAGCCGCCGAGGAGCTCAATCCGGCGCCGGCGGGAACTTCGCTCGTCACCGCGAGTTCAAAAGGTGGGAGCGGCGGAGTCGAATATGATGCGAAACCGCTCACATAGTCCCACCATTTGCCCGAGCGGACAGGATCGGTGGCAGTGAAGACGCCAGTCGCTTCCTCAGTGGATGACACAGCATGACTTCGCGATCCCGAGCTGAGCTTTCGGATCGCGATGAACGTCCGCTGCTCGATCGCGATTGGAAGGACTTCACCGCCGTTATAGTCGGTGTGCTCGCCGATCAGGTTCACGCGCCCGGGGGCAGAGGCAACCAGATCCGGCTCTGCATCGTACGTCGCGCGGAAAAGATCGGTCACAGCCGCTGGAACCATTGCCCCCGAATCCCGTAGATTCACCTGTCAGACAAACAAAACGAGAGAAATGAGATTACAGCGCACGCTTGTCGCTGGCTTGCTGCTTTCTACTGCAGTCGCACCTGTACTCGCTGCACAAACACTGCCTGCGGGACTGAGTTATCCGGCAGCGCAGCGCGGGTCGCAAGTCGATGACTATCATGGAACGAAGATCGCCGATCCATACCGCTGGCTCGAGGATGTCGATTCACCCGGGACCAGGGCGTGGGTCGAAGCGGAAAACCGTCTCACCTTCGGATATCTCGCGACGATTCCGGAGCGCGATGCGATTCGGAGTCGCCTCACCCAGCTCTGGAATTATCCCAAGTTCGACGCGCCCAAAAAAATCGGAGGACACCTTTTCTTCAGCGAGAACAGCGGCCTCCTCAATCAGAGCATTCTGTATGTAAGGGAAGGCAACAAGCCGGCGCGTGTTCTGATCGACCCCAACACTCTCTCGAAGGAGGGCACGGCGGCGCTTTCGGTGGTCGAACCGTCTCCCAATGCCCGAATGCTCGGTTACGCCGTATCGTTTGCCGGGTCGGACTGGCAGGAAGTGAGAATTCGCGATGTCGAAAAAGGTCGCGACATGCGGGACACGCTCAAGTGGGTGAAGTTCTCGGGAATCTCGTGGACGCGCGACAGCAAGGGATTCTTCTACCAAGGCTACGATCCGCAGACTTCTGGAAACAAGCTCACGAACGTCGTTCGCAATCAGCGGATCTATTATCACCGCGTGGGCACTCCGCAGTCAGCGGATCAGATCATTTATGATCGAAAGGATCAGCCCGACTGGCTCTTCGACGCCGAGGTGACCGACGACGGAAGATTCGCGATCATCACCGTATTTCAGGGGACTGATGCGCGAACGCGCCTGTACTTCATCTATCTGGACAACCCGAAGAAGCCGTCGGTCACGGCGCCGGTCGTCAGGCTCATAGACGACATCGAGTCGGAGAACGCGTTCGTCTACAACAACGGGGATTACTTCCTCGTGCGAACCGATCGCGGAGCACCGAAGGGACAGGTGGTTCAGATCGACATCAACAACCCCGATTCGCGAAGGTGGGTGACCGTCATTCCGGAGGGAAAGGACGCGCTCGTTTCGGCGCACGTTGCGGGGCATCAGCTGCTTCTCGAGTATCTGGCGGACGCGCACTCCAGTCTGCGCGTCTACGGAATGCCCGATCTGGTGCAGCGATTCAATCGCGCTGGCGACAACAGAGATCGGTCACGCACTGGCCCGCGCGCCACTCCGCCTGGCGACGACCGCCGGATGCTCAGCGCCCCGGGATATCCATTCATCGGTGAAATCGCTCTCCCCGGAATCGGCAGCGTCGGAACGATCGAATCGGATCCCGACGACAATGAAGTCTTCTATACGTTCACTTCGTTCCTCGCTCCCGCTTCGGTGTATAGCTACAACGTGAAGCAGCGCACGAGCGAGCTGTACAAATCGCCGAAGCTCGCTGTCGATGCATCGCAGTTCGAGACGAAGCAGGTGTTCTACAGCAGCAGGGACGGCACGCGCGTACCCATGTTCATCACGATGAAGAAGGGCACGGTGCTCGACGGCAGCAATCCGACGATTCTCTATGGATACGGCGGATTCAACATCTCCGAGACGCCGTCGTTCTCCGCCGCGAACCTGGTGTGGATGGAGATGGGCGGCATTTATGCAGTGGCCAACATTCGCGGCGGAAGCGAGTACGGAAAGGCGTGGCACGAGGCCGGCATGCTCGACAAGAAGCAGAACGTGTTCGACGACTTCATCGCCGCGGCCGAATATCTGATAAAGGAGAAGTACACTTCCACCCCGAAGCTGGCGATCTCCGGTGGATCGAATGGCGGATTGCTCGTTGGGGCCGTTCTCAACCAGCGTCCCGGCCTTTTTGGCGCCGCGCTTCCCGCGGTTGGCGTGATGGACATGCTGCGCTTCCAGAAATTCACCATCGGGTGGGCGTGGACTTCGGACTATGGATCCTCTGA
>Ga0209998_10000466_pt1 | contig 11242 bp, 7 predicted proteins | sample EndophyteCoNSPM_FD_187576 | JGI IMG/M metagenome (GOLD analysis project Ga0209998, IMG submission 187576) | Arabidopsis thaliana rhizosphere microbial communities from the Joint Genome Institute, USA, that affect carbon cycling - Endophyte Co-N... | ecosystem: Host-associated > Plants > Roots >... | reverse complement strand
ACGTGCGCGGGGCGGCCAACCTCGCGCAGGCCGATCGTCACCGCACGCAGCCAGTCGGCCGCGCGCGCATCCGCGAAGTCGAGGACCGGGCCGTGCGGGACGTACCAGAAGGCCCGGCCGAGGGGCAAGCCGCGCTCCTGCGCGGCGACCAGGGCGACGATGTCGCCGTCCTCCTCGAGGACGAAGCGCCGCTGCGGCTGGCCGTCGAAGGCCGCGACTGCCGCCCAGGCCCAGTCGTGGAGGAAATCACCCGCGGCGCATCGGCCCAGGAGTGCCTGCCAGGCGGCCTCATCTGCGGCGGTGGTGGCTCGGAAGCGGGTCATGCGGCCTCCCGACCGGTCCCACGGTGGAGCAGGTAACGGCGCACCAGGCCGAGCTCGTCGGACCGCAGCGCGATCGCGGCAAGCACGTATCCCACTGCCCCCGCGGCGACGAGGATCGCCAGCACCAGCACCCGTCCTGCGCCGTTGGCGAGCAGGTCCGCGAACCATTCCTGCGCCGCTGTCAGGCCGGCGAACATCACGACCCCGGCAATCAGGGCCGAGACGCCCGAACGGAGGGCGGAGGGCAGGATCGTCTGCTCATCGATCGACTCGATCCGGCGCCGCAGTGCCACGGCCAGGCCGATCACCTCGAGCGTGGCGCTGATCGAGAGGGCCAGGGCCAGCCCCTCGACACCCATCGGTCCGGACAGGATCGCCATCAGCGGGACGTTGATGGCGACGGCGATGATCGCCCACAGGACCGGGATCCGGGTGTCCTGCATGGCGTAGAAGGCGCGCGTCAGCACGTGCACCACGATATGCCCGCTGAGGCCGATGCTGAAGAAGACGAGCGCACCGGCCGTGCGATCGGCAGCCTCGGTCGAGAAGAGGCCGTACTGGAAGAAGACCGAGGCGATCGGCCTCGCCAGGACGATCATCGTCGCGGTCAGCGGGGCCGCCAGGAAGATGAGGATCCGCAGGCTGGTCGACAGCTGGCGCCGGATATCGGCGATGCGCCCCAATGCAGCGTCGCGCGAGAAGGTCGGGAAGAGTGCGATCGCGACGCTCACCCCCAGCACGCCGACCGGGATCTGGCCCAGCTGGTAGGCGTAGTTGTAGGCGGTCACGGCCCCCACCCCGAGGTTGCTGGCCAGGATGGTGCTGGCCACGAAGTTCACCTGTCCCGCGGCCAGGCCGAGCAGGCGCGGCCCCATCAGCCAGGCCACCTTGCGGACGCCCGGATGGCCGAGGCCGATGGTCAGGTCGTAGTGGCCCGCCACCTTACGGAGCTGCGGCAACTGGATCGCCAGGTGCAGGACGGAGCCCGCCACCACCCCGATGGCCAGGCCCTCGACCCCGAGCGTCGGCGCAAGCACGACCGCCGCCGCGATGATCGCCAGGTTGTAGACGAGCGGCGCGACGGCCGGCACCCCGAAGCGCCCGTAGCTGTTGAGGAGGCCGCTGGCCACCGCGCCCATCCCCACGAAGACCGGGCTGAGCAGCATCAGGCGGGTGAGCTTCACCGTCAGCTCGGTGGTGGCGTCGTCGAAGCCGGGGGCGATGATCGGCACGACCCAGGGCGCGAGCAGGGCCATCACCAGGCTGAAGACGGCCAACGCGATCAGGACCAGGTTGATGATGCTGCTCGCCAGGCGCCACGCCTCCCGTTCGTCCTCGCGTGCGCGGTAGCTGCTGAACACCGGGATGAGGGCGGCCGACAGGGCCCCTGCCACCACCAGCTGGAAGATCGCGTCCGGAATCCTGAACGCGGCGAAGTAGGCGTCCAGGTCCCGTGACGCGCCGAACTGGGAGCCGATGACCAGCAGGCGGATCCAGCCGAGCAGGCGGCTGGCGAGGGCGGCGACGGTGAGGATCAGGCTGGCGTAGGCCAGCACCCGGCCGACCGATGGACCGGCCGGAGCTACCGCCTGACCGGCCTCCTCCGGCGGCGTCTCCCCGCCGACGGCGTCGGTCACTCTGTGGAGCGGCCGGCGCCGGCCCGGCCAGAACGGGGATGCGCCGAGCGATACGCCGTCCGCAACGAAGCGTCGGAGAGGTGCGTGTAGATCTGGGTGGTGGCCAGGCTGGCGTGGCCGAGCAGCTCCTGGACGGTGCGCAGATCCGCGCCACCCTCCAGCAGGTGGGTGGCGAACGAGTGGCGAAGCGTGTGCGGCGAGGTGCTCGCCGGCGCGCCCGAGGCGGTCACCCAGCGATCGACGATCATGCGGGCCCCGCGGGCGGTCAGCGGCCCGCCGGCACTGTTCAGGAATAGGGCCGGCACGGCGCGGGAGCCGCGGGCCGCCAGGGTGGGTCGCCCCGATGCCAGGTATGCGCGCACCGCGCGGGCGGCCGGCTCGCCGAAGAGCAGCTCGCGCTCCTTGCTCCCCTTCCCGATCACGCGCAGGCGGCGTCGGGTCGGGTCGAGGCGATCGACGGTGAGCGAGGCGAGCTCGCTGATCCGCATCCCGGTCGCGTACAGGAGCTCGAGCACCGCGGCATCGCGTCGCGCCGAGGCGTCCGCCAGTGCGGGATCACGGCGACGTCGGCCGGAACGGATGAACGTGGCGGGCGCCTCGACCAGGCGAGCGGCTCCGTCCACCGAAAGCACGCGCGGCAGGCGGCCGGGCCGCTTCGGCGAGCGGACGCCGGCGACCGGGTCGCCCTCGATCCAGCCCTGTCGCGCGGCGTGGCGGTAGAGGGATCGGATGGCGGCCAGCTGCCCGCCGACCGTGGAGGCGGAGAGGCCGCGTTCCGCCAGCGTCCCCAGGTAGGCGCGCACGGTGGCACGGTCGGGTGACTTCCAGTCCACGCCCCGAGCGCCGAGGAACGCGAAGAACTGCGATACGTGGCGGCGGTATTCGCGGACGGTGCCCGGCGATGAGTTTCGACTCGAGAGGTGCCCCAGGAAGCGCTGCAGCGCCGCCGCCGCGTCACCGCTCAGCGCGGTTGCCTCAGCCACTGGCGGCCGCAGCTGCCGCGGGAGCCTCGCCGTCCTCCTCCGGACGTCCCGGCCGGGTCCAGCTGGCGTAGTCGCAGTCGGGGTAGCGGTCGCAGCCCCAGAACGGTCGCCTGCCGCGGCGGGCACGCTTGGTAACGACGGTGCCCAGTCCGCACTTCGGGCAGACGCCGAACTGCTCCGCCGCCGGCGTGTCGCGCTTGATGTACTTGCACTCCGGGTAGCGGTCGCAGCCCACGAACGGCCCGAAGCGGCCGGTGCGCGCCACCAGGTGGCCCTGCCCACAGAGCGGGCACTCCTCCCCCACCCCGGGGAGCGCATTGGCCTCGGCCTCCTGCTCGGGGAGCGGCATGGTGTGCTTGCACTCGGGGTAGGCACTGCAACCCAGGAACCAGCCATTGCGCCCGAAGCGCTTCACCATCAGGTCGCCGCTGATCGGGCAGACGATGTCGGTCAGCTCGACCTGCTTGGCGATGTTGGCCTTCCCGTCGGCGATCTTGATGCTGAACGGATCCCAGAAGGCGCGGACCATCGGCACCCATTCGTTGGTGCCCGCCGCCACCTCGTCGAGCTGCTCCTCCATGCGCGCGGTGAACTCGATGTCCACCACCTCGGGGAAGTGCTCGACCAGCAGGTCGGTCACCTTGAAGGCCGACTCCTCGGGGAAGAGGCGGCGCTCCTTGATGGTCACGTAGCCGCGGGCGCGAATCGTCTCGATGGTCGGGGCGTAGGTCGACGGCCGCCCGATGCCATGCTCCTCTAGCGCCTTGATGAGCGTCGCCTCGGTGTAGCGCGGCGGTGGCTGGGTGAAGTGCTGCTCGGCGGCGACCGCGGCGAGGTCGAGCGGCTCTCCGTCCTTCAGGTCAGGGAGGACCGCCAGGCGCTCGTCCTCCTCGTCGTCCTTCCCCTCCACGTACACGGCCTGGTAGCCGTCGAAGACGCGCTTCCGCGCTCCGGCGTGCAGGAGGTATCGGCCCGCCTCGACGTCAACCCCGACCTGGTCGAAGCGGGCGGGGGCCATCTGGCTGGCGATGGCGCGCTTCCAGATCAGCTCGTAGAGGCGGAATTCTTCGGGCTTCAGGTGCGCTCGCATCGAATCCGGCGTCCGCGCGAAGCTGGACGGACGGATCGCCTCGTGGGCCTCCTGGGCGCCTCGGCTCCGATTTCGGAAGGCATTCGGCTTCTCGGGCACGAAATCGGCCCCGAATCGCTGGCCGATGACGGTCCGCGCCTCGCCCACGGCGCCGCTGGCGATCGAAAGCGAATCGGTGCGCATATAGGTGATGAGGCCGACCTGGCCCTCCGGCAGCGAGACGCCCTCGTACAGCGACTGCGCGATGCTCATCGTGCGGCGCGCCCCGAAGCTCAGCTTGCGAGAGGCCTCCTGCTGGAGGGTGCTGGTGGTGAAGGGGGGCGGCGCCGACTTCTTCTGCTGGGTGCGGGTAACCGCGGCGACCTGGTATGAGGCGGCCTTCAGCCCGGCCTCGTGCTCCCGCGCCTCCGCCTCCGAGCCGATGCGCGCCTTCTTGCCGTCGATCTTGGTGAGCTCGGCGGTGAATTTGCCGCTCTCCCCTCGGCGTGTCAGCTCGGCGGCGATGCTCCAGTACTCCTCGGCCGTGAAGGCGTCGATCTCGCGCTCGCGATCGACCACCAGCCGGACCGCCACGCTCTGCACGCGTCCGGCGGAGAGGCCACGCCGGATCTTGCTGCTCACCAGCGGGCTGAGCTTGTAGCCGACCAGCCGATCGATCACGCGACGCGCCTGCTGGGCGTTGACGAGGTCGAGGTTGACCGCTCGCGGATGGGCGAAGGCGGCCTCGATGGCCGGCTTGGTGATCTCGCTGAAGGTCACGCGGCGAACGTTCGCGTCATCCAGCCCGGCGTAGTCGGCGATGTGCCAGGCGATCGACTCACCCTCGCGGTCGAGGTCGGTGGCGAGCCACACCGTCTCCGCCTTGCGCGCCTGGTCGGCGAGCTTCTCCAGCTCCTTGCGACGCTCCTTGAGCGGCTCGTAGTGCGGGGCGAAGTCATGGTCGACGTCGACCCCCAGCTTCTTCTGCGGGAGGTCGCGGACATGTCCGTAGGACGCGGTGACGGTGTAGCCCGCCCCAAGGTATCGCTCGATGGTCTTGGCTTTGGCGGGCGATTCGACGATCACCAGGTTGCCGCTGGAACGCTTCTTGGGGGGCATCGGTCAGGGAGTGTAGCACCCGTCAGCGGGCGCTCCGGAGCACGGACTAGTCCGTGAAATCCCAGGTGATGTACACCTTGGCCCCGCTCACCGCGATCCCGATCCCGATCTTGTGGTAGTGGGTGCTGAGGATATTGCCGATGTGATTTGAGTAGCCGGGGTACGGCTCGGACATGAACTGGGAGTGGCACCAGTTCAGCACGTCGGTGGGCGATCGGGCAGCGTTGTAGCTGTAGCAGATGTTCTCGCCGTTCCATGAGTAGGAGATCCCGGCATTGTTGAGCCGATTCTCCTTGGTGCGGCCATCGATGCTGGTATGGCTGAAGTAGCCGTTGGTCAGCATGTCCCATGAGTGCTCGTTGGCGACCGCCGACAGGGCCGACGAGAGGACCAGCGGCGGGAGGCCATAGGCTGCGCGCGCTGTGTTGACCTGGTTGAGTGCATAGCCGACCAGCGTCGGCGACGAAGGCGTCGTCGGAACCGAGACGCGGGCGCGCGCGACGGTCGTTGCCTTGGTCACGAAGGTCAGGCTGGCCGTCACGGCATTGCCATCGGCATCGACGGCGCCGTCGGCGAGGCTCACGTCAAACCGGTGGCCGCCGGCCAGCGCTCGATCCGGCGTGAAGGTGAGCTGCGTGTTGAGGCTGTTCCACGAGGTCTTCCCGGACAGCACCGCGCCGGTGTTGCGGTCGCTGACGCGGAGCGCCGTCGTGACGGACGCTGCGTTGACGGGCTGACTGAACCAGAGGGCGATCTCCTTGGTCGTGATCCCCTTCTCATCGGCCTTCGGGGTGGTCTGCACCAGCTGGGCGCCCGCTCGGGTGGTGAACGAGAAGGTGGCATCGCCGCCGAGCGGGTTGCCGGCCAGGTCGTGAACGCCGAGCAGCGAGACCGCGTAGCGAGCGTCGGAGGCGAGTCGCTCGGACGGCGAGAAGGTCAGGGTGCTGCCGTCCCAGCGGAAGGCGCCGGGCACGCCCGGGCTCAGCGAGAAGGCGCGTTCCACCTCGCCGCGGTTCATCGGCGCGCTGAACGAGATCTGGATCGAGGTCCCGGCGCTGACACCCGACGCCGTGTCGGGCGGCGGTCCTCCGCCCTCCTCAGCACCCGCGCTGAGCGCCGCGGCGCCTGCCGCCGGCTCGGCCACGAAGTGGAGTTCGAAGTCGGTGATGCGAGGCGCGGTCTGGGTCGTGAAGCTGAATCGGGCCGGGGAGCCCAAAAGGGCGCCCGAGGCCGTCCTGGCATCCGCACCGACGATCACGGCGTACCTCGTGTCGGGCGACCAGAGTCCGTCGGGCACGACGCGCAGCTCGCGACCGTCGTCCGACCACACCAGCTGCACGCCGTGCGACGGGGAGATCGAGAACGACCCCTCGACCGACGCCGCGTCCATGGCGTGTTCGAAGGGCATGCTCACGACCTGGGCGGTACCGATCCCCATGCCAACGCCAACCGGAAGGATCGAGGCGGGTGCGGGGAGGATGGTCGTCAATCCGGCCTGTGCGGCACCGCCTGCGGAGACGGCTGCGGCGAGGGCCAGGGAGAGAGCTGCGATCAGGGTGCGGGTGATGGCACGATGGCGTCGCAACTGGTACGAGAGCGACGCAAATGGTGCGCGGTATGCGTAGCGCGCAGTGCTAAGTGAGATCAATAGACGGTGACTCCTGTCACGGGCTGACCGCTGTCGGGCACGACCCACGGCTGCCTTGTGGCGTGCCGAGTATAACCGCGGATCACCTTTCAAGCCCGGTTGGACGCCCGATGCGCCGCGCAACGAGCGTCGGATGGAAGGTCGCGCCACCGTAGGATTCGACCAGGCCGCGAGCCTCCAGGAGCGTCAGCGTGCTCGCCAGCGCCCCGGTCGTCATGTCCGTGCGACCGATCAGCTCCTCGATCGAAGCCGGCCGCTGGAGGAGCGCGTGGAGCACCATCGCCTCGGGATCCGAGAGGCTGGTCACGCTCACCGGCCGGCCGGCGGGCACCGATCCGATTCGGTGGAGGAGCGCTGCGGCCGAGGTGACGATCGTCGCCTGGTGATCGGCGATGAGCCGGTTGCAGCCGCGCGAGGCGACCGCGTCGATCGGGCCCGGAACCGCGAACACCTCCCGCCCATGGTCGATCGCCGCCGCGACGGTCAGGAGGGCGCCGGAGCGATCCGGCGCCTCGACCACGACGACGGCGCGCGCCAGCCCGGCGATGATCCGGTTGCGGCGCGCGAAATCCGGCTTGCCCGGCGCCGCGCCGGGGGCCAGCTCTGACACCAGGGCGCCGCCGCCCGCCACGAGCCTGGCCGCGAGCGACCGATGACGGGGCGGGTAGATCCGATCCACCGGCGAGGGGAGGACGGCGACGCTCCTGCCTCCGGCGATGACCGCCGCCTCGTGCGCCGCCCCATCGATCCCGAGGGCGAGGCCGCTCACCACGGTGACGCCCGCCCCCGCCAGCTCCGCGGCGATCTCGGCCGCCACCGAGCGGCCGTAGCTGCTGGCCCGACGGGTACCGACCACGGCCACGCACGGGGCCGCCATCGAGGCCGGGTCCCCCGCGACGTACAGCACCGGTGGCCGTGGGTCCGCCGCCTTGAGCGCCATCGGATACTCGTCGTCGAGGGCGGTCACGACCGCCCCGCCGGCACGCCGCGTCGCGGTGAGGATCCGCGACGCGATGCGGCTGACGCCCTCGCGCTGCAGCCGGGCGAGCGCGGCAGCGGCGTCATCCGGGAGTCGTGCCAGGGAATCGAGCAACGCCGGCCCCGCCGCCCAGGCGGCGCGCGCGCTGCCGAATCGCCGCAGGAGCCGGGCGAACCCCACCGGCCCCGCGCCCGGGACGAGCGAGATGGCGATCCAGTGGGGCACCTCCGACTCCCGGTCGAGGGCGGAAAGGTCGATCCCGGTCCAGCCGGCGTGATAGGGGCGCCCCTGCGACTGGTTGACCCGCGTCGCCTCGGCCACGGCGAGCGGACCGCGTGCGCCGACCCCGATCACGCGTCCACCGCCCCGCGGTAGGTCAGCGCCTCGTCGATGTGCTCCCGCGCCACGTCGTCGTCGCCGGCGAGGTCCGCGATCGTCCTCGCCACGCGCGCGGCCCGATGAATCCGTCGCGGCGACATCCGGAAGCGGCGGCCGCGCTGCGCGAGCACGCTGTCGGCTCCCGGGCCGAAGCCGCGCGTCGCATCCAGCGCGCCGGCCGGCAGGTCGCCGTTCGCCATCCCCTGGCGGCTCAGCTGGCGACGCCATGCCCGGCTGATCCGGCTCGCCACCGCCTCGCTCGGCTCGGTGCCATCGGTGCGGTCCGCGTGATGCGACGCCGGCTGCGTCATCGTGACCCAGAGGTCGATCCGGTCGCGCAATGGACCGGAGAGCCGCGCGAGGTAACGGCGAGCGGCCGCGTCCTCGCAGATGCACTCCCGCTGGCGCGAGCCACGCCAACCACAGGGACACGGGTTGAACGCCGCCAGCATGGTGAAGCGGGCCGGCATCGTGAGCGCGCCATCCACCCGCGCGATCGTGACGCTCCCGCCCTCCAGCGGCTCCCGCAGCGCGTCGAGCGCGTCGGAGCGGAATTGCAGCGTCTCGTCCAGGAGCAGGAGTCCGCGGTGGGCGAGGGATGCCTCGCCGGGTCGGACGCGCGGACCGCCCCCCACCAGCGCCTGGGTCGAGATCGTGTGGTGCGGAGCGCGGAAGGGCCGCTCCCGAATGAGCGGTGCGCGCCGGTCGAGGAGCCCTGCCACCGAGTAGATGCGGCTGACATCGATCGCCTCGTCATCCTCGAGCGGCGGCATGAGGTCCGCCGCGCACCGCAGCAGGAGGGTCTTGCCGATCCCCGGCGGCCCGCACAGCGCCAGGTTGTGATGTCCCGCAAGCGCGATCTCCAGCCCCCGCCGCGCCAGCGCCTGCCCCGCCACCTCCGCGAGGTCCGGGCCACGCCTGCCCTTAGGGACCGCAGGCAACGTCGTCGGCTCCGCCAGCGGCAGGTCGTGGACGCCAGCGAGGTGAGCGACCGCCTCGCCCAGGGAGGTGGCGCCGTGGACACGCAGACCGGTCACGGTCGCGGCCTCGCCGGTCGCTCCTGCGGCCACGATCAGGGACGGGATGCCGGCGCCGAACGACGCCGCGGCCAGCGCCATGGTGCCGGGCACGGCCCGCACCGCGCCGTCCAGGCCCAGCTCCCCGACCAGGGCGGTCTCGCGCAGCCGCTCGACGGTGCGCAGCTGGCCAGAGGCGGCCAGAATCCCCACCGCGATCGGCAGGTCGTAGCCGGTGCCGTCCTTGGGCAGATCAGCCGGCGACAGGTTGATGGTGATCCGGCGCGCCGGCACTTCGAAGCCGCTGTTGCGAAGCGCGCTCCGCACCCGCTCGCGGGCCTCCTGCACCTGGCTGCCGGCAAGGCCGACGATGGTCAGGGCTGGAAGCCCGAAGGCCACGTCCACCTCCACTCGGACCGGCAGCCCCTCGACCCCCACGATCGACGCGCTGAGCGTCTCGGCCAGCACGGGCACCACCTCGCAGGGGAGGCGCATAGGTGCGAAGCGATAGCCGGTCGCACACCTGCTCGCCTCCCAAACTCCGGCGGCGACCGGCTGGGCAGGAGGCTAGGCGAGGGGCCTTATCGGCTCGTTAAGGGAGGCTTATCGGTCAGGCGCGAGCCGGCACGGCCTCGGTCGCGAACGCCTTGTCGATCGCCTTGGCGAAGGCAAGCACGCTCTTGCTCAGCGGCGCATCGGCCCGGCTCGACATGAACGGCTCGCCCGAATTGAGGGCGCTGATCGCACCGCGGTACTCGTTGATGACCTGGAAGTCGATCTTGCGGCCGAGCGCGGACTCTGCGTTGCTGACGTTGATGCCGGTGTAGGCGTTCGACCGATTGAGGACGAGCTGCACCTTGTTCTGCTCGTAGCCGAGGCTGACCATCGTGTCGAGCACGAGCGGCACGTTCTTCAGGCACGACAGGTCGGCGGTCATGACCACGTAGATGACGTCTGCCTCGTCGAAGAGATGCAGGTTGAAGTCGTCGATCGCCTGCGACATGTCGACCAGGGTGTAGTCGTACAGCCGTCGCGACAGGCTCAGGAGGTTCGTGATGACGGCCGGTGCCGCGCGCTGACGCTCGACCACGATGTCCGCGGCTGCCGGTGTCGGCGGGGCCAGCAGGAGGTCGATCCCCGACCGATGGCTCACCATCATGGTCCGGAACAGGTCCAGGTCCAGGTCCGGCTCGCTCACCGCGCTCACGATCGACGCGGTGTCGAGCCCAAGGTCCAGGAACACCCGCAGGTCGCCGAACTGCAGATTGGCATCGATCAGCGCCGTCCTGCGCTTCACCTCGCGGGCGAGCGCGATGGCCGTGTTGATCGCGATGGTGGTGGTCCCCACCCCGCCCTTGGCCGGGTAGAAGGCGCACAGCTTGCCGAGGGTGGGAGCCTCGCTGCCGGGCTTCGCCAGCGCCGGCATGCTCTGCGCCAGCAGGGCCTTGATGCGCGCCATCAGCTCGAGCGGGTGGAACGGCTTGACGATGTCGTCGTCGGCGCCGGCCCGGAGGCCGCGGACGCGCTGCTCCACGTCCGCCTCGGAGGTGAGCATGATGATCGGGACGCGGCCCACGCCCTTCTCGGCGGCGCGGATCTGCTGCGTGGCGGCGTAGCCGTCCAGCTTCGGCATCGCCACGTCCATCAGGATCAGATCGGGGCGGGCGTCGAGCGCCATCTCCACGCCGGCGGCTCCATCGGACGCGACCGTGACCTCGTAGCCCTCCTGCTTGAGGGCAAAGACCAGGACGCGCTGGATATTGAGGTCGTCGTCGACGACCAGGACCCTCGTGGCCATGCAGCTCCCCGGGGACGGATGGAGGTCCGGCCGATTATACGGGCGCTTCCCCATCGAGGTGACGAGCCAGAAATTCCAGCACCCGCGCCTCGTACGCCTCCGGGTCGGTCAGGTGCGCCTCGGCATGGGCCGCTCCCGGGACCACGAACAGCTCCTTCGGCTCGCCGGCCGCCTGGAACATGCGCTGGGACTGGTGCGGGCTGACCAGCCGATCCTCTCCCGGCGAGATGAGCAGCAGGCCGCGCGGGGCGATGTGCGGCACCCGGCCCATCGGCGAGCGGAGCCAGACCCA
>Ga0209998_10000465_pt1 | contig 11254 bp, 10 predicted proteins | sample EndophyteCoNSPM_FD_187576 | JGI IMG/M metagenome (GOLD analysis project Ga0209998, IMG submission 187576) | Arabidopsis thaliana rhizosphere microbial communities from the Joint Genome Institute, USA, that affect carbon cycling - Endophyte Co-N... | ecosystem: Host-associated > Plants > Roots >... | reverse complement strand
GCTGCGCCTGGTGCCGCGCCTGGATTTCCGGGCGCGCGTCGCGAAGATCGCGGCGGTGGACGCCCTGGCGGCGGCGACGACCGGTCGCGCCGCGGAAGAAAAGGCAAGCGCGGCTCAGTCGATCAAGAGGCAGTGTCGTCGAGCATTTCGCGCACGATGACCGCGCTGCGTCAGGGTGTAGTGCGCCGTGGCGCGGGACGACGCTCCGACGAATCGAGCCGCGAGGAAGTCGAGGCGCAGCGTGCCGCCGCTGCAGAGCGTGAAAAGAAGACAGTACGCGTGAACGAGTTCATCACGGTGAGCGAGCTCGCGGGCATTCTCAAGATTCCCGCAACGCAGATCGTTGGGTTCGCGTTCAAGAACCTCGGCTTGATGGTGACTATCAACCAGCGCCTCGACTTCGACCAGATCGAATTGATCGCCGGCGAGTTTGGTTTCCAGGCCGTCAAGGAAGAGGAATACACGGCGGGCCTCGAGGAAGCTGTCGTCGAGGATACGCCCGAAGAGCTCGAGTCGCGGCCGCCTGTCGTGACGATCATGGGTCACGTCGACCACGGCAAGACGTCGCTGCTGGACTACGTCCGGAAGGCGAATGTAGTCGCTGGTGAGTCCGGCGGAATAACGCAGCACATCGGCGCGTACAACGTGACGTTGTCGGGCGACAAGCACATCACCTTCCTCGATACACCGGGCCACGAGGCGTTCACGGCGATGCGCGCGCGCGGCGCGCAGGTCACCGACATCGTCGTGCTCGTCGTCGCAGCCGATGATCAGGTGATGCCCCAGACAATCGAAGCGATCTCGCACGCAAAGAACGCCGGCGTTCCGATGATCGTCGCGATCAACAAGATCGATCTTCCCGCGGCAAATCCCGGAAAGGTCAAGCAGGATCTTCTTCAGCATGGCGTCGTTCTCGAGGAGTACGGCGGAACCGTTCTCTCGAGTGAGATCTCGGCGAAGAAGGGAACCGGCGTAGACACGCTTCTCGAGCAGATTCTCCTTCAGGCCGAGATTCTCGATCTCAAGGCGAACCCGAATCGGAGGGCGGTCGGCGCAGTCGTCGAGGCACAGCTCGATCCGGGCAAGGGCCCGGTTGCGACCGTGCTCGTCTCGGCGGGAACACTCCATGTGGGTGATGATTTTATCTGCGGCATGTTCGCCGGGCGCGTTCGCGCCCTGCTCGATGAGCGCGGCAAGACGGTGAAGGAAGCCGGCCCGGCAATCCCGGTGCAGGTGCTTGGAATGAGCGGCGTCCCGATGGCGGGTGATCAGTTCGTAGTCGTCGAGGATGCGATGGAGTCGCGCGAGATTGCGCAGACTCGTCAGCGCCTCGATCGCGAAGCGAAGTCGCGCCGGACGTCCAAGAACATCGTGTCGCTCGAAGACTTCATGAACGCTGCCGCGGCCGGTGAGAAGCGCACGCTTCGCATCGTGATCAAGGCCGATCAGGGCGGTCCGGCGGAAGCACTGGCCGATGCACTCGGCCAGCTCTCGCACGACGAGGTGTCGGTGGAAGTCATTCACCGCGGCGTCGGTGCAATCAACGAGGGCGACATACTTCTCGCCCGGGCATCAGGCGCGATCATCATCGGCTTCCACGTGCGTCCCGACAACAACGCGCGCGCGGCCGCCGAGCGTGAAGGGATCGACATCAAGCTGTACAAGGTCATCTACGAGGCTGTCGAGGACGTACGCGCGGCCCTCGAGGGAATGCTCAAGCCCGAAGAGCGCGAAGTCGTGCTCGGAGAAGCTGAAGTTCGCGAGACGTTCAAGGTTCCGCGCATCGGCCTCATCGCCGGCTGCAGCGTGCGCAGTGGTGTCATCAATCGGCAGGGAAGAGCGCGCGTCATACGCGACGGCATCGAGATCTACGACGGCAACATCGCGTCGCTCAGGCGCTTCAAGGATGACGTTCGTGAAGTGCGCGAAGGATTCGAATGCGGTATCGGCATCGAGAACTTCAACGACATCAAGGTGGGCGACGTGATCGAATGCTATCGCAAGGAACAGGTAGCGCGCACGCTCGCGTCAACCGCGTCGGCGTAATGGCCGCGCGCAACACTCGTCGCGCGGATCGCGTCGGTGAGGCGATCCGCGAGGAGATAGCGACATTCCTCGCGGAGTCAGCCAAGGATCCCCGGATCGTTGGCTTCGTCACCGTCACCGGTGTCGAGGTCTCACCCGATCTTCGCCACGCAAAGGTCTTCGTCAGCGTGATGGGAAGCGAGGCGGAAAAGGCCGCGACTTTTGAAGGTCTCGCCAGCACCGCCTCCCATCTGAGGTCGCGCGTCGGGCGCGCGCTCAGGCTGCGCGTCGCTCCGGAAATTCATTTCCGCGAAGACGAGAGCGTCGCGCGCGCGGCGCGCATCGAGGCGCTGCTCGCGGACATCAAATCGGATTCGTCGGCCCCGAATCGCGAAGAAGACAACAGCTAGCAGCCCCATGTCCGCCAGGCCCGAAGGTCTCTTGCTCGTGGACAAGCCGGCAGGCATGACATCGCACGACGTGGTCATGATCGTGCGTCGCGTTTACGGAGAAAAAAGCATCGGGCACCTGGGGACTCTCGATCCGTTCGCCACCGGACTTCTGATTCTGCTGATCGGCCGCGCGACACGCCTCGCGAACTTCATCGTCACCGATCCCAAGGTTTATGAAGCCGCGATCGAATTCGGAGCTGAGACCGACACCGACGACTCCACCGGGATCGTCGTCAGAGAGTCTGACCCGCCACTGCAGGATGCTGTCGATACAGCCATCCGCGAGCTCACCGGAAGAATCACGCAGACGCCGCCGGATTACTCGGCCAAGTCGATCGATGGTGTCCGTGCCTACGACGCGGCGAGAAACGGCGTGCCTCTCGCGCTCGCACCGGTCGAAGTGGATGTCCTTCAGTGGAGAGTACGCCGTCGCGATGAAGCCACAATGCATGTCACGATCACCTGCGGCAGCGGCACGTACATCCGCGCGCTCGCGCGCGATCTTGGACGGATGACCGGAAGCGCGGCGCATCTGAGCTCACTGCGGCGGATTCGGAGCGGGGAGTTCGACGTTGCACAAGCGACGACGGTAGACCGACTGAAGTCGGACCCGCCGCCACTGCGACCGCTCGCGGTCGTCGCGCTCTGATGCACGACTCTTCGCACGAGTCGGGGCTTCCACCGACCGTACAGGGAACGGTCGTCACTGTTGGAACCTTCGACGGAGTTCATCGCGGGCATCTCGATGTAATTCGACGCCTCGTTGGCCGCGCTCGCACGCTCGGCCTTCCGAGTCTTCTCGTCAGCTTCGATCCGCATCCACTGGAAATCGTCAACCCCGCGGCGGCGCCGCTCCTTCTCACGACGAGTGAAGAGAAGCTCGAGGTCATCGCCGAGACGGGTGTCGAGTATTTCGCGCTCCTTCCGTTCACGCACACGCTTGCATCGTACGGCGCGGAGCAGTTCGTCGATCAGGTTCTCCGGGCTCGTTTTCGAATGTCCGAGCTCCTGATCGGATACGACCACGGCTTCGGGCACCGCCGGGCGGGGAACGTCCAGGTGCTCAGACAGCTCGGCCGCGAACGTGGATTCAACGTCGATGTCGTCGAGCCCGTGTCGCTTGGCGACGGGCAGCACGTATCGTCGACGTCGATCCGCCGGGCCATCGCAGGCGGAGATCTCGATCGCGCAATGGAAGGGATCGGCAGACACTACTCCATCTCGGGAACGGTCGTCGAGGGAAACTCGCGCGGGCGTCGCATCGGATTCGCAACGATCAATCTCTCGCCGCCCCCCGCGAGGAAACTCCTGCCGCCCGAAGGTGTCTATGCAGTCATGGTGCAGACGCCACGAGGGCGTTTTGGCGGAATGATGAACCTCGGCCCGAGGCCGACCTTCGGCGACATGGAGCGCTCGATCGAGGCTCATCTGTTCGACGCCGACGAAGATTTCTACGGCATGCGCGTCCGAGTCGATTTTGTCGCATTCCTTCGTGAGACCAGGCGTTTTCCGAGTGCGGCCGAGCTCATTCAGCAGCTGGAAAAAGACCGCGAAAGCGCACTTCTCGCGTTGACTCGCCTCACTGGCTCCGGTAACCTTAAAGGCTCTATCAAAACCGAAAACTCCACTCCTTCAGTCGCATGACCCTGAAGTACCGCATTTTCGTAATCATCGCTCTCATCATCGCATCCGCGGCAGCGCTTTTCCCGCGCAACGTCACGGAGCGGGTAAAGGGTCCGAATGGATTCGTATACGACACTGTCCGACGGGTGCCCCTCAAGCGCGGGCTGGATCTCAAGGGCGGAATGCACCTGGCTCTTGAAGTCGACGAATCGAAAGGCCGCGTTGCGGACAAAGCCGACGCGCTCGACAAGGCGCTCACGGTCGTTCGCACGCGCATCGATCAGTTCGGAGTTTCCGAGCCGCTCGTCCAGAAGTCCGGCGACGACCGCATCATCGTGGAATTGCCGGGCATCGATGACCCGCAGCGAGCACAGGAAGTCGTTCAGAAATCCGCGTTTCTTCAGTTTCAGATAACCGACAAGACTCAGGCACTGGAAAAAGTTCTGCCGCGGCTCGATGCGATCGTCAAGACAGCGGGCGCGCAGGTCGCGTCGAACACCGCGACTCCCGCAGCTGCCGCCGCGCAGGCCCCGCCCAAAGCTCCGGCGACCGACCTTTTTACCACGGATACGACCGCAAAGAAGGCGGCTGACTCGGCGAAGTCCGATTCAGCAAAAACCGACACGGCCGCTGCCGCGCCGACCGGTGGCGGGTTCTCGAAGCTGATCCAGCAGGGCCAGATGCCGGGTGAATACTTCGTCGCCGAAACCGACATACCGACGCTCGAGTCCTATCTGTCGAACCCGGCTGTTCAGGCGGCTCTGCCGCCGGGCAAGGTCATTCGATTCGGGAGCGACTCCAGCCAGATCGCAAACCGCCTGTATCGCACCATGTACGTTCTCGACGCAAAGCCCATCATCACGGGCGAGAACCTCATCGATGCAAAGCCGAACACGTCGCCGACCGAGGGCACCATAGTAGAGTTCCAGTTCAACAACGAAGGCGGCCGGAAGTTCAGGAACGAGACTTCCCGCCACATCAAGGATTACATGGCGATCGTCCTCGACGATCGAGTCATGGGCCGCCCGCCGGTCATCCAGAGCGCAATCGGAAGCCGCGGCCAGATCACAATGGGCGGACGGGATCTTCAGGCTGCGTCTGACCTCGCGCTCGTTTTGAGAGCGGGCTCGCTGCCCACGCCTCTCAAGATCGCCGAGGTCCGCCAGATAGGAGCGAGCCTGGGCCAGGATTCGATCAACAAGGGCGTGACCGCGGGAATCATCGCGATTCTCCTCGTCGTCGGCGTGATGGTGATTTACTACCGCTTCTCCGGAATGCTCGCGATAGCCGCTCTCGTCCTGTACGTCCTCTTCACGCTCGCTGTGCTTGCAGGATTCGGTGCCGCGCTCACCCTGCCGGGCCTCGCCGGCTTCGTGCTATCCATCGGAATCGCAGTGGATGCAAACGTTCTGATATTCGAGAGAATTCGCGAGGAGCTCGCGCACGGCAAGACGGTCCGCACCGCCGTGGATGAGGGCTTCAGGCATGCGATGAGCGCCATCATCGACTCAAACGTCGCCACCGCTCTCACCGCCGCCGTTCTATATCAGTACGGCACAGGTCCTGTTCGCGGATTTGCTGTGACACTTCTTGCCGGTATCGCCGCGTCGATGGTTACATCGATCTTCGTCGTGCGCACCTTCTATATGATCTGGCTCAACCGCTCGCAGAGCACACAGACACTGAGCATCTGATGCTTCGCATACTTCACGATACAAACATCGACTTCATCCGCTGGTGGAAATGGGCGGTGGGTCTTACCGCCGGATTCATTCTTCTCGGTGCGGCTTCTTTCTTCATCAATCCGAAGATCAATTTCAGCATCGAGTTCACCGGCGGCACGATGATGCAGGTTGAATTCGCAAAGCCCATCGACGTCGGGGGACTTCGGTCCGCGCTCGATAGAGCGGGAATCACGGGCGCCGAGATTCAGCAGTTCGGAACCAATCGCGAATACACCATCCGCGCTCAGGAAGCAGAGCAGAAAGGAGCAGCCACCACCGGAGCCGAGTCGGTTGCGAAAGGGATCGAGCGCGTGCTCAACCAGGAGTATGGACCTGGACAGGTTCGCGTGGCGCGCACGGAGGCTGTCGGGCCACGCGTAGGTGACGAGCTGAAGCGCGACGCCGTGATCGCGATGCTTCTGTCGTTCCTCGTGACAACGGTGTATCTCGCGATCCGCTTCGAGTGGAGATTCTCGCTTGCCGCATTGATCGCCACCAGCCACGACGTCTTCACGACACTCGCGTTTCTCAAGATCATGCATCTCGAGGTGTCACTCACTGTCGTGGCCGCGATTCTTACGGTGATCGGATATTCGCTCAACGACACGATCATCATCTTCGACCGCGTCCGCGAAGATCTGCGCAAGGGTCGAAAGGAGACTCTCTATCAGACGCTGAACCGCTCGATCAACGAGACGCTGCCGCGTTCGGTCATGACGCACGCAACGACTCTCGCGGCGACGCTCGCCCTGCTCATCTTCGCCGGCGAAGTAATCCGGCCGTTCGCGTGGGTGATGGCGTTCGGTATCTTTACCGGAACGTTCAGCTCGATCTACATCGCTGGACCAACGCTTCTATGGATCGAACGTAAGTGGCCGAGAAAGACGGGAATATCAAAGGGTACATCGACAGCCACGCGCACCTCGCCGACCCGGCGTTCGACAGCGACCGCGACGCGGTAATCGAGCGCGCGAAAGAGAACGGAGCCGAGGCCGTCGTCTGCATCGGCTCGGGAAGCGGCGCCGAGGACATCTTCGGCGCCGCTCGCGCATCGAGGGCAATCGCCGAAGCGAACCCGGGCTTCGTCTGGCATACAGCCGGTGTTCATCCGCACGACGCAATCGGGTTCGATCCACTTCAGCACTTGAACGCGCTTCGCGATGTTCTCTCCCACGGCGCTGTCGCCATCGGCGAATGCGGGCTCGACTATCATTACGATAATTCCCCGCGGCGCGAGCAGCGGCGCGCTTTCGCTGCGCAGCTCGAGCTGGCGCGCGAGACACGCAAACCCGTCGTCGTGCACACTCGCGATGCCGAGGATGACACCGGCGCAATGATCGCCGAGGCAAGCGCGCATGGCGTGAAAGGAGTTCTTCATTGCTACACCGGATCCCACCAGCTTGCGGAAAAGGCGATCGAGTACGGCTGGTATGTGTCGTTCAGCGGTATAGTGACGTTCAGGAAATGGATCGACGACGATTTGCTCAGGCTCGTGCCGGATGACCGGGTGCTTGCTGAATCTGATTCGCCTTATCTTGCGCCTGTTCCCAATCGTGGAAAGCGCAATGAGCCCGGCTGGGTCCGGCACACGGTTGAAAAGCTCGCCGCTGCGCGGAACATCGCGGCATCCGAAATGGGGAGAATCGTCGCGCAAAACGCGAGACGATTATTTTCGCTGGCGTGATGTCACGCCGAACGCGTAACATTGCGCATTCACCGCACAAACAGCGAGGCAGAGAGTGAAGCAAGTGAGCACCAGCGACGCGCCGGCAGCCATCGGACCTTACTCGCAGGCAATCGTTTCCGGCGGATTTCTTTTTTCGGCGGGACAGATTGCGATCGACCCTGCCACCGGCCAGATCGTCGACGGCGGAATCACCGCGCAGACCGAGCGCGTGATGTCCAACCTGATCGCCGTTCTCGAGTCCGCCGGACTCGGATGGAGTGACGTTGTGAAGACCACTGTATACCTGCATGACATGGCGGACTTTCCCACCGTCAACGAGATCTACGGCAGAATACTCGGCGAAGCACGCCCGGCGCGATCGACGGTGCAGGTATCCGCTCTCCCGCGAGGCGGACTAGTCGAGATAGATCTCATCGCGGCGACACGCAGCTGATACAACCAGGAGGAGATGGCGCAATGAGCACATCGAAGACGCGCGACGAGCTTTTTCGTCTTACCGCGTTTGCGCGATGCGCTGGTTGAGCGTCCAAGATGGGTCCGGGTGACCTGTCCGAGGTGCTCGCTTCACTCCCTGCGTCGAGGGACCCGCGACTTCTCGTAGGCCGCGAGACTTTTGACGATGCAGGAGTGTACATGCTGTCCGACGACATTGCGCTCGTTCAGACGGTCGACTTCTTCGCGCCCATAGTCGACGATCCCTACGACTTCGGGCAGATCGCCGCGGCTAACGCTCTCTCCGATGTATACGCGATGGGCGGCCAGCCTCTGACCGCGCTCAACATCGTCGCGTTCCCGACAGGCGAGCTTCCGCTCAGCGTATTAACCGAGATCCTCCGCGGCGGTCAGGACAAGGTCCATGAAGCGGGCGCGCACGTCGTCGGAGGACACTCGATCATCGACACCGAGCTCAAGTACGGGCTCTCGGTGACAGGCAGGGCACACCCGGCTTTCCTGCTTACGAATGCGGGAGCAAAACCTGGCGACGCGCTCATTCTGACGAAGCCACTGGGCAACGGTATTCTCGCTACCGCCCTGAAGCGTGGTTCGCTGGACGATGCCGCTGCAAAAGGGATGATTGCATTCATGAAGGAGCTCAACGGGGAGGCGAGTCGTGCCGCTCTTGCCGTCAAGGCGAAATGCGCCACCGACGTTACCGGATTCGGTCTTCTCGGCCACGCGTCGCACATCGCGCGCGCCAGCGGCGTGACGCTTCGCATCCACTCGTCATCGGTGAAGATTCTTCCGGGTGCTCTCGAGGCGCTCGAGAACGGGGCAACCAGCGACGGGCTGAAGCGGAACCGCGCGTATCTCGATTCTCTCGTCGAGTGGGGGAATACTCCCGGAGAAATTGCGGCTGTTCTTTGCGATCCGCAGACATCCGGCGGACTTCTCGTCGCCGTGCCTCGCGAGCGCGCATCGCACTATCTTTCGCGGGTGAACGGAGCATTCGAGATCGGAGAAGTTACCGAAAGAGAAAACATTGCCATCGTGGTTGACTGATCACGGGGGTGGATGGGGCCTGGTGGCTTCCCCAGTCTTCAAAACTGGTGTGACCCGACCTTGTCGGGTCGGGTGGGTTCGATTCCCACACTCTCCCGCCATGGCGGTTGTCCTGGCGCTGGCGCTCCTGATTTCCGTCGACCCGGTCGGCGCGCAGCAGGACCAGAGGCCAAAGCCCGGCAAGCTCGATCGAATTACTGATTGCCTGCCGCTCCCTGTCGACACCCTTCCTCAGGTTCAGGTCCCGAGCGTAATCCTCGGCCCTGTCACGCCGAAGACCGGCCCGCCGCCCTGTCGTGTTCCGATCTCCCCGGGATCCGCGTTCCTCCGCTCGCTCCTAGTGCCGGGGCTCGCTCAGTTCAGACTCCAGCGGCCAAAAGCGGCGGCGATTTTCATCGCGGCCGAAGCCGGCACCGTCGGAATGTCGCTCAAGTCGTGGACTGACCTCCGCAAGGCAAAGAACGCGCGGAAAGACACGGTGATGACTCCACTCCTCGATGAAAACGGTGCGCCCGTGCTCGACCCCGAGTCCGGCGAGCCGAAATTCACGAGCGCTCCGCGCAATCCCAACCTCGTCGGACGAATCCGCGCAAGGCGAACGCATCTGGAGGACTGGATTGCCGCGACAATCTTCAATCATCTATTCGCAGGCGCTGACGCGTACGTCGCCGCGCATCTCGCTGACTTCGATACGAACGTGCAGGCGAGTTATGTCCCGGGACAATGGCGCGTGATGGCTCGCGTCACCTGGTAACGTGTATTCGGCAGCATGACGATTACCCGCAGCGATCCGATCGGAGTCTTTGATTCCGGCATCGGCGGTCTCACGGTGGTTCGCGAGCTCATGCGACAACTGCCGAACGAGAGCATCATTTATTTCGGCGACACTGCTCGCGTTCCGTACGGCCCCAAGAGCCCGGACACGGTAGTGCGGTACAGCCGCGAGATTGTCGACTTCCTGAAAAAGGAAGGCGTGAAGGCGATCGTGGTCGCATGCAACACTGCCACTGCCCACGCGCTACCGACACTCAAGGCGGAGAATGACCTTCCCATCATCGGCGTGATCGAGCCAGGGTCGCGGGCTGCCGCGCGCGCGACCAGGTCGGGCAGCGTCGGTGTGATTGGAACGCAGGGAACGGTAAACTCGCGAGCGTACGAAAAAGCCATCGCCGCTGCCGCTCCCGAAGCGCGAATCATCGCCCGCGCGTGCCCGTTGTTCGTTCCTCTCGCGGAAGAAGGCTGGCTCGACACCGAAGTCACCCGACTCGTTGCGCACGAGTATCTCGATTCGCTGCATGACGCCGACGTCGACACGCTCGTCCTCGGATGCACACACTATCCGCTGCTGAAGGGAGTGATCGGCGACGTCATTGGCCGCAAAGTGCGACTGATCGACAGCGCCGAAGAAACTGCCGCCGAAACGGCAGCAACGCTTAAAGAGAAGGGACTGGCTCACGACAAGACCGACGACGCCAGGTACCGCTTCATCGCGTCCGATGCGCCGGAACAGTTCCTACGAGTTGGTGGCCGCTTTCTCGGATCTTCGATCGATCGAGTTGAGACAGTCACCCTCGGCTGATCCACTCGCTGAGCGAAGCTCGATTGTTTCATGAGTGACCCGCAGATATGTCGGCGCATCGAGCCACGAGCCCGCATTTGCGAATATTCCGCCTCCCGGTGCCCGCTCGAGCGCGGCGACGTGCGAATGTCCATAGATGAGGAGCTCCATCGTCGGGTCGCTATCGAGCTCCTTCATTGCGATCGCGCGAAGACCGCGGCCCTCGTCGCGAGAGCGGTAGTTCCTGCTTGCGTCCGAGCTGCCCATTGCAAGGGAGCTCGCCCAGTCAGGATGGAGCGCTCTGAACGCTTTGATCGCAAAGCGGTTTCTCATGATCGGCCGCACCATCCTGTATCCGCGATCCTCTTTCTCGCGCAGCCCGTCGCCGTGCTCTATGCGCGTGTTCCAGCCGGCGAGATTTCCGCGCCATGATCCGAGGTGATACTCGACTCCAATGTCGCTTCTGAGAATCTCATCGCCCCAGCAATCGTGATTTCCGGCAATCCACAGAATCGGCAGGCCCGAGTCGCGCAGATCGGCGAGCGCGGCGAGCGCGCGGAAGCTGTTGCGCGGAATGACAGACTTCCATTCGAACCAGAAATCGAACAGGTCGCCGTTGATTACGAGCGATCCTGCTCTCGTCGCCAGTCCGCGCAGAAAGCCAACGAGCTGGCGCTCGATGCCG
>Ga0209998_10000463_pt1 | contig 11259 bp, 15 predicted proteins | sample EndophyteCoNSPM_FD_187576 | JGI IMG/M metagenome (GOLD analysis project Ga0209998, IMG submission 187576) | Arabidopsis thaliana rhizosphere microbial communities from the Joint Genome Institute, USA, that affect carbon cycling - Endophyte Co-N... | ecosystem: Host-associated > Plants > Roots >... | reverse complement strand
ATCCGCCCGCCGTCGAGCTGACCCACCGGGAACAGGTTCAGCGCGGTGACGAACAGTCCGACCCAGCCCGCGAGCGCGACCGGGTGCACGAAGACGTCCATGCCCTGAGGGATCGGCCCGAACACCAGCCAGGTCAGGCCCCGCATCAGGATCGAGTCGCCGAAGGTGATCCCGGTGTGCTCGGGCAGCACCATGCCGACCCGCGACCAGCTGAGGCCGAGGAGCAGCGCGGGGATCGCCACCACCAGCCCGGCCAGCGGCCCGGCCACCGCGATGTCGAACAGCGAGTTGCGGTCGCGTGCGGGCGAGCGCATCCGGATCACCGCCCCCATGGTGCCGAACAGGAAGATGGGAGGCGGAGCCGGGATGAAGAAGGGCAGGCTCACCGACGCGCCGTAGTGGCGTGCGGTGAAGTAGTGCCCGAACTCGTGCGTGCCGAGGATCGCGAGCAGGGTGAACGCGAAGGGAACCCCGTCGAGCAGCTTGGCCGGCTGCAGGAGCGGGTTGAACGTGACGAACGGAAACGAGCCGCTCAACATGAAGCCGGCCGCGAGCGTGGAGATCACGGTGAGCACGAACAGCACGATATTGGTGCTGGAGCGACCCCGCTCCCCCACCTCGCCGAGCGGCACCGCCCGGATCCACACCAGATCTCCCTGCCGGCCCAGGAACGGCGAGTAGCCGAACGACTTGAAGCGCGGCTCGATCAGGGCGAGGGCGCGCGCCGGCTCGACCAGGAGCGTCCCGCCCCATCCGAAGGTCGCTCCGCGCACCTCCTGGCGTTCGACGCGGAAGATGTCCTCCACGTTGCGCCGCAGCAGATCCTCGATGACCGGATAGCCCTCGGGCGTGATCCCGTTCAGCTCGTGCGTGGTCGAGGAGAAGGGCCACAGGCGCATGGGTGCAGGTTACCACACGGCCAGCGCGGCGACCGCGCGCCGGCACGCGTCGAGGCCGCCCTCGCGGTAGATCACGCCGAGCACGGCTTCCAGCGCGGTGGCGAGCATCGAGTCCTTGTCGCGTCCGCCGGTCTGCGCCTCGCCGCGTCCGAGCCGCAGGTGCGCGCCGAGGCCCAGATCGCGCGCCCAGCGGGCGAGGTTCTCGCCGGACACCAGCGCGGCGCGCCGCGGGGTCAGCACCCCGACCGGCTCCGCGGGCGTGTCGGCGAGCAGGCGCTCGGCCACCACGAGGCCGAGCACCGCGTCGCCGAGGAGCGCGAGCCGCTCGTTGTCGGCCGCGCCCGGATTTTCGTTGGCGAACGACCGGTGGGTGAGCGCCTCCCAGAGCAGATCGCGGTCGCGAAAGGAGTGGGCGAGGCGCCGGCCCAGCGCCTCCCGCGGGTCGACCGCGGCGGTCAACTAGGCGCGATACTTCCGGAAGACGAGGGTGGCGTTGGTGCCGCCGAATCCGAAGGCATTGCTCAGCGCGATCTCCACGTCCTGCTTGCGCGCCTGGTTGGGCACGTAGTCGAGATCGCAATCCGGATCCGGGCTCTCGTAGTTGATCGTCGGGGGCAGCACGCCGTGATGGATGGCCAGCGCGGTCGCGATGGCCTCGATGCCGCCGGCCGCCCCGAGGAGATGCCCGGTCATCGACTTGGTGGACGAGACCGCCAGCTTGCGCGCATGCTCGCCGAAGACCCGCTTGATCGCCATGGTCTCCGACTTGTCGTTGTAGGGCGTCGAGGTCCCGTGCGCGTTGATGTAGCCGACCGTCGACGGCTCGATCCCCGCGTCGCGCACCGCCAGCGACATGGCCCGCGCGGCGCCGTCCGCCTCCGGATCCGGCGCGGTCATGTGGTGCGCGTCGCCGGTCATCCCGTAGCCCACCACCTCCGCGTAGATGCGCGCGTCCCGCGCGAGGGCGTGATCGAGCGACTCCAGCACCAGCAGGCCGCCGCCTTCCCCGCACACGAAGCCGTCCCGCGCCGCGTCGAAGGGCCGGCTCGCCCGCGTGGGCTCGTCGTTCCGCGTCGACATGGCCTTCATCTGGCAGAAGCCCGCGAAGGTCAGGGGCAGGATGATCGCCTCCGACCCGCCCGCGATCATGACGTCGGCGTCGTTGCGCTGGATGATCTTCATCGCGTCGCCGATGGCGTGGTTGCCGGTGGCGCACGCGGTGACGATCGAGGAATTCGGGCCCTTGGCCCCGAAGCGCATCGAGATGAGCCCCGAGGCCATGTTGATGATCAGCATCGGGATGAAGAACGGCGAGACGCGGTCCGGCCCCTTCTCGAGCAGCACCTTGTGCGTCTCCAGGAGGGTGGTGATGCCGCCGATTCCGGAGCCCACCAGCACCCCGAAGCGGGTGCGGTCCACCCGCTCCACGTTCAGGCCCGCGTCCTCTACCGCCATCGCCGCGCAGGCGATCGCGTACTTGAGGAACGGGTCGAACTTGCGGTCGTCCTTCTTGTCGATGAACCGGAGGGAGTCGAAGCCCTTGACCTCCCCCGCGATCTTGGTGGGCAGCGGCCCGGCGTCGAAGCGCGTGATGGGGCCGATGCCCGACTTGCCCTGGAGCAGCGCGGCCCAGAACTCCTCGGCCGTGTTGCCCACGGGGGTGACGGCCCCCACCCCGGTGACGACGACTCGGCGCGCCTCCACCATCGCCGGCTCCGCCCGCGCCCTACGAGTTCTCCTTGATGTAGCTGATGGCGTCTCCGACGGTGGCGATCTTCTCGGCGTCCTCGTCGGGGATCTCGAGGTCGAACTCCTCCTCGAAGGCCATCACGAGCTCCACCGTATCGAGGGAATCCGCTCCGAGGTCCTCGATGAACTTCGCGGCGGGCAATACCTCGTCTTCCTCGACGCCCAGCTGCTCGACGATGATCTCCTTCACCCGCTCCTCGACCGGCTTGGCCATGCCCTCCCTCCCTGACTGACTTCGCTTGATCTGAAAGGCTTCGTGGTCACACGTACAGCCCGCCGTTGACGTGAATCGTCTGCCCGGTGATGTAGCTCGCGCCCTCGCCGGCGAGGAACCGCACCACCTCCGCCACCTCGCGCCCCTGCCCGATCCGCTTGAGCGGCACCTGCTGGAGCATCGCCTCCCGCGCCTCCGCGGGAATCGCGGCCGCCATGTCGGTCTCGATGAGACCGGGAGCCACCGCGTTCACGAGGATGTTCCAGTGCGCGAGCTCCCGCGCGGCGGCCTTGGTGAGCCCGATCACTCCCGCCTTGGCCGCCGAGTAGTTCACCTGCCCGGGATTGCCCATGGCCCCGGCGGTGGACGCGATATTGATGATGCGCCCGCTCTTCTGCCTGATCATCACCTTGCCCACCGCGCGGGTCATCAGGAACACCCCGCGCAGGTTCGTGTCGAGCACCTGGTCCCAGTCGTCGTCCTTCATCCGGACCAGGAGCTGGTCGCGCGTGATGCCCGCGTTGTTGACCGCCACGTCGATGCGGCCGAAGCGCTCCCGGGTCGCCTCCACCAGGCGATCGACGTCCTCGCGCTTCGCCGCGTCCGCCGCGACCGCCAACGCCGCCCCGCCCAACGCCTCGAGCTCCTTCACCGCCGCGTCGAGACGCGCCGCGTCGCGGCCAGAGACTACCACGGAGGCGCCGTCGTCTGCCAGCGCGCGAGCGATGGCGAGACCGATGCCGCGCCCGCCACCGGTGACGATCGCGACCTTTCCGGCCAGGGACTTGGCCTCGGTCACGCGGCGCCTCCCCGGACGGCGCCGACCGCCTTCTCCAGCGACGCCGGATCGTCCACGTTGTGGCCGCGAACGCCGTCGAGCGTGCGCTTGAGCAGCCCGGTCAGCACGCGTCCGGGGCCGACCTCGACGAACGCGGTCGCCCCCTCGCGCTGCAGCCGCGCCGTGCACTCGGTCCAGCGCACCGGGCTCGCCACCTGCTGCACCAGGAACGGCTTCACCTCGTCGGCGGTGATGGTCACGCCCGCGTCGACGTTGCGCACCACCGCGATGCGGGGCGCGCCCACCGGCACCCGCTCCAGCTCCGCGGCGAGGCGGTCCGCCGCCGGCTTCATCAGCGCGCAGTGGAAGGGAGCGCTCACCGGCAGCATCACGCTCTTCTTGGCCCCGCGCGCGGCCGCGCCCGCCACCGCGCGCTCCACCGCGGCCCGGTGCCCGGCGATGGCAATCTGGCCCGGCGAGTTGATGTTGGCCACCCCGACCACCTCACCCTGCGCGGCCTCGGCGCACAGCTGCTCGGCGGTGGCCAGATCCAGACCGAGCAGCGCGGCCATCGCCCCGGTGCCGACCGGGACCGCCTCCTGCATGAACTCGCCGCGCCGGCGCACCAGCCGGACCGCATCCGCGAATTGCAGGGCGCCGCCCACCACCAGCGCCGAGTACTCCCCGAGGCTGTGGCCGGCCGCGAGCCGCGGAGTGACCCCGCGCTCGGCCAGCGCGGCCGCCGCGGCCACGCTCGCGGTGAGCACCGCGGGCTGCGTGTTGGCGGTCAGCGCCAGATCGGCCTCGGGGCCTTCGAAGCAGAGCCGCGAGAGCGCGAAGCCGAGCGCGGCGTCGGCCTCGGCCCATACCGCGGCGGCCGCCGGCGAGGCCTCCGAGAGAGCCCGGCCCATCCCGACCTCCTGCGAGCCCTGACCGGGGAAGAGGAACGCGATCCCGCCCGCTACCATCGCAGGAGCACGGCTCCCCAGGTGAAGCCGCCTCCGAAGGCGGCCAGCAGGACGAGGTCGTTGGGCTTGATGCGTCCGGCCTCGAGGGCCTCGGCCATGGCCACGTACACCGAGGCCGCCCCGGTGTTGCCGTAGCGATCGACGTTGACCATCACCCGCTCCATCGGCACCCGCAGCCGCTTCACCGCGGCCTCGATGATGCGCAGGTTGGCCTGGTGGGGCACGAACAGATCGAGATCGGCGGCGGTGAACCCGTTGTTCTTGAGAATGCGCTCCGCGCAGTCCCCGAACATGCGCACCGCCACCTTGAAGACCTCGTTGCCCTTCATGCGCGCGAAGTGCAGGCGCTGGTCCACCGTCTCGTGGGTGGCCGGCCGGAGGGAGCCGCCCGCCGGCTGGATGAGGAGATCGCCGTAGCGGCCGTCCGAGTAGAGATCGGTGTCGATGATGCCCGCCCCGTCCTCGGGGGACGGCCGCAGCACCGCCGCGCCCGCCGCGTCGGCGAGCAGGATGCAGGTGCCGCGGTCGGTGAAGTCGGTGATGCGCGACAGGCACTCCGCCCCGATGCAGAGCACGGTGCGGTACTTGCCGGTCTGCACGTACTGGGCCCCGATGGAGAGGCTGTAGACGGAGCCCGCGCACGCCGCGTAGACGTCCACCGAGCCCGCGTTGCGGCAGCCCAGCTTGTGCTGCACCAGGTTCGCGGTGGTCGGGAAGTGCATGTCGCCGGCGGTGGTCCCCACCACGACGAAGTCGATCTCGTCCGGCGCCACCTGGGCCCGGTCCATCGCCTGCCGCGCCGCGCGGACGGCCAGGTCCGACGGCCCCTCGCCCTCGTCCACGATGCGCCGCTCCCGGATGCCGGTGCGCTGGACGATCCACTCGTCGGAGGTATCGACCATCTTCTCCAGCTCCTGGTTCGTCAAGATCCGCGAGGGGGCGTAGGATCCGACACCGATGATGCGGGCCCGGTTCATTCGCGGCCTCCCTCCCGCCCCTCGGCCAGCACCGCTTCGGCCTCGAGAGCGGTCTTGATGTGCTGGTTCACGTCGTTGCGAACCCATTCCGCCGCCACCCGGACCGCGTTCTTGATCGCCTTCACCGGCGAGGCGCCGTGACAGATGATCGCGGCGCCGTTCATGCCCAGCAGCGGCGCGCCGCCCATCTCGGTGTAGTCGACCCGCTTCTTCAGCCGCGCAAAGGCCCGCTTGGAGAGCGCGGCGCCCGCCAGCGACATCATGTCCCGCGAGAGCTCCTCGCGGATCATCGCGGTGAGCATCTCGGCGAGGCTCTCGGACACCTTCAGGCACACGTTGCCGGTGAAGCCGTCGGTCACCACCACGTCGCAGCGGCCGTTGTAGATGTCGCGCCCCTCGATGTTGCCGATGAAGTTCAGCGACGAGCCCCGGAGCTCCTCGAACGCCTCCTTGGTCAGCTCGTTGCCCTTGCCTTCCTCCTCGCCCACCGAGAGGATGCCCACCCGCGGGTTGTCCTTGCCCACGATGTGGCGCGAGTAGATGTGCCCCATCACCGCGAACTGGAAGAGGTGGCGCGGCTTGGGATCGACGTTGGCCCCCGCGTCGATGAGCACGGTGTAGCCGGACAGGCTCGGCAGCGGGGCCGCGATCGCGGGCCGGTCCACGCCGGGCAACACGCCCAGCACGAACATGCTGATGGCCATGGCAGCCCCGGTGTTGCCCGCCGATACCAGCGCACCGCACTCGCCATCCTTCACCAGCTCGGCCGCGACGCGCAGGGAGGAGTCGCGCTTGCGGCGCAGGGCCTGCGAGGGCGATTCGGCCATGCCCACCACCTGCGAGGCGTGGCGCACCGTGACCGGCAGGTCCTGGGCTCGGAGCCGGGTGATCTCCCGCTCGATGGCCGACTTGTCGCCCACCAGCACGGATTCGAGGCTGAACTCGCGGCACGCCGCCACCGCGCCCTCGACCACGACGGCGGGTCCGAAATCGCCTCCCATGGCGTCGACCGCGATCTTCATGGCGCCGATCTTATGGCACGCCCGGGGCCAGCCGGAAAGAACTATTCTCCCTCGACCGAGATGACTTCGCGTCCCTTGTAGAAGCCGCAGTGCGGGCAGATGCGATGCGGCGGCTTGACCTCGCGGCACTGCGGGCAGAGCGAGCGAGTCGGCGCGGCCATCTTGTAGTGGGTGCGCCGCTTGCGGCCGCGCGTCTTGGAGTGACGTCGCTTCGGCAGAGGCATCGGGAGTCTCCTATCTCGTACGCTCGGCCCAGCCCTTGAGGGCCGCCCAGCGCGGATCGGGCGCGTGCGTCTCGCACGCGCAGCGCGTGACGTTGCGATTGACGCCGCACACCGGGCACAGGCCCTGGCAGGCCTCGCGGCACAGCGGCTTCATGGGCAGGGCCAGCGTCGCCTCGGTCTCGAGCAGCGCGGTGAGATCGAGCTGGCCGTTGTGATAGACGTCGGTCTCCAGGTCGTCGGCGCCCAGCTCGCGCTCCTCGCCCCGGGTGGCCGGGCCGGGCACGAAGCGGGCGTCCACCGACGGGTGCACCGTGACGTCGTAGGACTCGAGGCAGCGGCCGCAGGCCAGCGGGACGCGGGCCGAGAAGTCCCCGCGGACGACGACCACGTCGTCGTCCTTCTCGACGGTCAGCGAAAGGTCGTCCAGCGCCCACGCGGCATCCTGGAACGGGCGCGGAAAGTCTGCCACGCCCTCGATGCGCAGACCCTCGGCAGGAATCTCGGCGACACGGATGAGCACTGAGGACCCCGGGCTAGCCTCTGACTCGGCTATCTTACGTAAGTTTCGATCAATTAAGGCGTTTTCTATTCGGACGGGTCAGTATATGCACCGGGTTACCCCTTGTCAACCGAAAAGCCCGTAAATGCCCGTCGGCTTGACGCTCTGGGGGCCGACTGCTACATTCCGTTCGGGAGGACGAACCCATGGGCAACCTCGTGAAAACCGGTGTCCTGCTGGCGGCGCTGACCGTGCTGCTCGTGCTCATCGGCGGGGCCCTCGGCGGACAGCAGGGCATGATCCTGGCCTTCGTCATGGCCATGGTGATGAACTTCGGCAGCTACTGGTTCTCGGACCGCATCGTGCTGGCCATGTACCGGGCCCAGCCGGTGGCCGAGGCCCAGGCGCCCGCCCTCTACCGGATCGTCCGGACCCTGGCAACCCGGGCCGGGATCCCGATGCCACGGATCTATCTCCTGCCCGACGAGACGCCGAACGCGTTCGCGACGGGCCGGAACCCGCAGCATGCCGCGGTCGCAGTGACCGACGGCATCATGCGCATCATGAGCGAAGAGGAGCTGGAAGGCGTGCTGGCCCACGAGCTCTCCCACGTGCAGAACCGCGACACCCTCATCATGGCGATCGCCGCGACGCTGGCCGGCGCCATCACCTACGTGGCCCACATGGCCCAGTGGGCGATGATCTTCGGCGGCGGCCGTCGTGACAGCGACGAGCACGAGTCCGGCGGAGGCGGCGTGCTGGGCGGACTGCTCATGATCGTGGTGGCGCCCATCGCCGCCACCCTGATCCAGCTCGCGGTGTCGCGCTCCCGCGAGTACCAGGCCGACGCCAGCGGGGCCCAGATGGCGGGCCAGCCGTGGGGGCTCGCCAAGGCGCTCGAGAAGCTCGAGATGGCTTCGAAGATGGCTCCGATGCAGGACGCCACCCCGGCGACCGCGCATCTGTTCATCGTCAACCCGCTCACCGGGGGCGGCTGGACGACCCTGTTCTCGACGCATCCTCCCATCGCGGAGCGGGTGGCGCGCCTGCGGGCCATGTCCAGGACGCAGGCCAGGTAGCCGATCCCCACTTCGCCACTCGCAGACCTCCCGGCGCTCTCCCCTCGGGGCAGAGCGCCGGGTGAGGGGCTTCGGGGGAGACGGTCAGCCGTCTCCTCCTTTTCGCAGACATGATCGCGGCGCATGACCTCCGGAAGATCTATGGCGGCACCGTCGTGCTCGACGGCGTGTCCCTGACCGTCCCCGCCGGCCACTGTCTGGCCCTGCTCGGTCCGAACGGCGCGGGCAAGACCACCCTGCTCCGGATCCTGGCCACGCTGCTCCGCCCGACCACCGGCACGCTCCGGATCGATGACGTGGACGCGCTGCGCGAGCCCGAGCGTGTGCGGCCGCTGCTGTCGATGGTGGCCCACGGGTCGCACGTGTACGAAGACCTCACCGCGCGCGAGAACCTGCGCTTCTGGGAGACGCTGCGCGGCGGTGACCCGGCGCCGTCCCGCCTCGGCGCCGCTCTCACCCAGGTGGAGCTGGACGGCGTCGCCGACGAGCGGGTGCGGACGTTCTCGTCCGGCATGAAGCGCCGCCTCGCTCTGGCCCGCGTGCTCCTCGGCCAGGCGCGCGTGCTGCTCCTGGATGAGCCGTTCACCGGCCTGGACCGCCGGGGCCGCAAGTGGGTCAACGAGTTCTTGCTCGGGTTCAAGGCGCGGGGGGGCGCCGCGGTCGTGGCCACCCACAGCTTCGGCGGCGGCCTCGGGGTGGCCGACCGCGTGTGCATCCTCGGCCAGGGCCGGCTGCTGCTGGAGCGCCCGGCCGCCGATCTCTCGGCCGACGAGCTGCACCGGCTCTACGAGAGCCTCACCGATTCCGTCGAGGACGCCCCGTGAGCTACGCGCGCCGGGCCTGGATCATCCTCTGGAAGGACTTCCTGGTCGAGCGACGCTCCAAGGAGCAGCTCAACGCGCTCCTCTTCTTCTGTCTACTGCTGCTCTTCCTCTTCCAGTTCGCCCTCGGCCCCGACCGCGAGCGGCTCGCCGCGGCGCTGCCGGGCCTGCTCTGGCTCGGCTTCATCCTGGCCGGCCTGCTCGGCCTCGGGCGCAGCTTCCTCGCCGAGCGAGAGAATGACTGCTGGGAGGGCCTGCGGCTCAGCCCCGGCGACAAGTCGGCCATCTACGTCGGCAAGCTCGCGGGCAACTGCGTGCTGATGGCCGTCGTCGAGATCATCCTGGTGGTACTCTTCGGGGTGTTCTACGACGTCGATCTCTGGACGCCCGCCGCCCCGCTCGCCCTGGTCCTGGCGATCGGCACCGTCGGGCTCGCCGCGGTCGGCACGCTCTTCGCCGCGATGACCACGCACGTACGCGCCCGCGAGCTCCTCTTCCCGGTGCTGCTCCTGCCCGTGCAGGTGCCGGTGCTGCTCGCCACCGTGAGCGCGACGCAGGCGCTGCTGCTGGGCCAGCCGCTGGCCGACGTGGCCCACTGGCTCAAGCTGCTCGTGGGCGCCGATCTCGTGTACGTCACGATCGGGCTGCTCACCTTCGAGTTCGTGCTCGAGGCATGACGATCACGCGGATCCTCGGCTGGCTGGCCGCGATCGGTCTGATCGCGGGCCTCGCGGCCGGCTTCGGCTACGCCCCGCGCGAGGCGATCCAGGGCAACGTGCAGCGCATCATGTACCTGCACGTGCCGTCGGTGCTCACCTCCTACCTGGCCTTCGGCCTGGTGCTGATCGGCAGCATCGCGTACCTGGCCACGCGGCGCGCCGGCTGGGACCGGCTCGCCGGTGCCGCCGGCGAGCTCGGCGTGCTCTTCACCGGGCTCACCATCGTGACGGGCTCGATCTGGGGCAAGCCGACCTGGGGCACCTGGTGGACGTGGGACGCGCGGCTCACCTCGACCGCCGTGCTCTTCTGCGTTTACGTGGGGTATCTCCTGCTGCGCAGCCTCATCGAGGATCCCGACGCCCGGGGCCGCTACGCGGCGGTGGTCGGCGTCCTCGGCGCGGTGAACATCCCGATCGTGCATTTCTCGGTGAAGTGGTGGCGGGCGCTGCACCAGCCCTCCACGATCCTCGGGCCCGAGCCCTCGCCGATCGACCCCGCGATCGGGCTCGCCCTCTTCGTCAACTGGATCGCCTTCACGCTACTCTTCGTCTACTTCCTGTCCCGGCGGATGGAGATCGCCCGCCGCGAGGAGCAGATGTGATGCCGGCCAACTGGGGCTACGTCATCGCCGCGTACGGCATCGCCGCCGTCGCGCTGTTCGGCTACTGGCGACACCTCGCGCGCCGGGCCCGGGCCGTCGCCGCGCGGCCGGCCGCGAAGGGGCGCCGCGCGTGAGCCGCAAGACCCGATTCGTCGCGGGGGGGCTCGTCATCGTGGCCGCGCTCGCCTATCTCCTCTACACCGGGGTGAGCCAATCCGTCGTCTACTTCGTCACCCCCGCCGAGCTGGGCGCCGCGCCGGTGCCCGGCAAGGCGTATCGTCTGGGCGGGATGGTGCTGCCGGGCACGCTCACATGGGACCCGAAGAGCCTGGACCTGCGCTTCACGCTCTCCGACGGGCAGGCGTCGGTCCCGGTGCGGCATCGCGGCACGCCGCCCGATCTCTTCGCGGAGAGCCGCGGCGCGGTGGTCGAGGGCACGTGGAGCCGCGACGGCTACTTCCAGGCCACCACGATCCTCGCCAAGCACTCCGAGGAGTACAAGGCCCCGCACGACGCCAATCAAGCCGGCTACAAAGAATTGCTCAAAACGCTGCGAGGGTCCGATGGACGGTAGCCCGATGCGCGCATGCCCCCCGGTCGCCTCGGTCACCCCGATGAGCCCCGCAGGGGCGAAGAGGCCCCACCGCCCACCGACGTCTTGCACCGCGGAGGAGCCCCGATGAGCCCCGCAGGGGCGAAGAGGCCCCA
>Ga0209998_10000462_pt1 | contig 11263 bp, 7 predicted proteins | sample EndophyteCoNSPM_FD_187576 | JGI IMG/M metagenome (GOLD analysis project Ga0209998, IMG submission 187576) | Arabidopsis thaliana rhizosphere microbial communities from the Joint Genome Institute, USA, that affect carbon cycling - Endophyte Co-N... | ecosystem: Host-associated > Plants > Roots >... | reverse complement strand
TCTGAACCAGATCTATTACGGCCACGCGGCTTACGGCATCGCCGCGGCGGCCGAGGTCTACTTCGGCGTTTCCGACCTCAAGCTGCTGACCCCGGCCCAGGCCGCCATCCTCGCTGGGCTGCCCCAGGCGCCCAACACGTACGACCTCTACAAGTGGGCCGAGACCGACGCCAATGGCCAGCTGGTGGTGCCGCTCGTGCCGACCGAGGCGCATCCAGAGATCGCCACGCCGGTCAAACGGCGCAACAAGATTCTCGAGAACCTGGAGCGCGGCGACGGCCACTTCATCCGGCTCACGCCGCAGCAGCTGGACCAAGCACTTGCGGAGCCGATCGTGCTGCATCCGCCCACGCCCTTCCAGCTCAAGGCGCCGCAGTTCGTCTTCTACATGAAGAACCAGCTCGAGGCGCTGCTGGGGGATCGCGCGCCCGTCGAGCGCGGCGGCTACAGGGTGATCACGACGCTCGACATGGGCGCGCAGGCCCTGGCCGAGAAATACGTCGCCGCGGGCACGATCGTGCCCAACCTGCCGACCGATCAGATGGAAGCCGAGATCGAAGCACAGGGCCTGGGCGAGGACCGGCGCTGGATCGAGGCGCTGCATGGCACGGACATTCACAACGGCTCGCTCGTCGCGATGGACGCGCGGACGGGACAGGTCATTGCCTACGTCGGCAGCGCCGGCTACTACCGCGACGACATCGCTTCGCCACAGTTCGATCCCAAGTACGACGTCGCCGGCACGGCCTACCGGCAGCCGGGGTCGGCCTGGAAGCCGATCATGTATGCGGCCGGCTTCGATCAGCACATCGTCACGCCGGGCACGCTGCTCAACGACGTCGTGACCGAGTTCAGCCGCGGCTGGTTCCCGCGCGACGCCGACCGCAAGGAGCGCGGCCCGGTGCTGATGCGCGACGCCCTGACCTACTCGCTCAACATTCCGGCCATCCGCGCGCTCGATCGCATTGGGGTCGATCCCGTTGCCAACCTTGCCAGCAGCATGGACCTGGACTTCCTGCGCGAGCGGCAGCTGTTCCAGGCCGGCCTCGCCGGCGCAATAGGCACCGTGGAGGTCAAGCAGGTCGAGCTGACCGCGGCCTACGGGGCACTGGCCAACCGAGGGGTGTACCTGCCGATCCAGACGATCCTGTCGATCACCGACGCCAACGGCAACTCCGTCCCGGTGACACCTGCGACGCCCAGGCAGGTCGTGAGCGAGCAGGCGGCGTGGCTGATGAGCGACATCCTCAAGGACTCGACCGACCCGGCGCTCAACACGGTATTTGGACCGCGCCTGCAGATCCTCAACGGCGTCCCCGATCCGCTAGTCCCGGGTAGCACACGCCGGCCGGCCGCCGCCAAGACCGGTACCGCGAACGACCTGCGCGATCTGCTCGCGTTCGGCTACCTGGCGCCACCCGCGGACCCAAACGCGATGCACATCGTGGCCTCGGTCTGGACTGGCAACAGCGACCATTCCGCCCCAAACGCGGGCGACTTCTCGATCATCGCCGCCGACGGCCCGGGCCGGATCTGGTCGGCGTTCCTGCGCGAGCTCTCGCGCGAATGGCCCATTGCCGCATTCCCCGCACCGCCGCCGGGTGTCGTGCAGGCGACGATCGACGCCTGGTCAGGTGGCGCGCCGGGGCCCTGGACGCGCGACACGCGAACCGAGTGGTTCATAGAGGGCACCCAGCCGGGAGGCCCGCTCCAGGTCGACCCGCCGGGCATCCTCTACACGCAGATGTGCAACCGGTGGTTCGTCGACATCACCAAGGTGGAGCAAGGCGCGCCGACGCGCTGGCTCGAGGCCGACCTGGGCTGGATGGAGCGCGCGCGGCGCGGGACCGGGGTGCGCGGCGAGGCCGGGGGCACCACGGCGCACCTCTTCGGTCGCTCGGACTGGGGCGGCTTCATCGCCCCCGTCGACTGCTCGTCCGCGCCCCAGCCGACTCCGCAGCCGCCGCCCCCTCACACGCCCGGTCCCGGACCCACGCCGGCGCCAGGGACACCCACCCCGACCGAGCCGCCGCCGCCGCCCACCGAACCGCCGCCAACGCCTGCACCGTCCTGACGGCTAGCCCTGGGCTTGCGAAGCGACCTGCAAGCACGCTGATACGGCGCGTGAGTTCGCGCCGGAATGTCAGTGAGCCGCGCTACTGGACCATCCGAGTCATCCATATCAGCGGAGGGATCTCACGATGGCACAGACAGGTACGCGCTCGACGACGACGCGTAAAGGCGCCGGCACTGACACTGATGACACGGAGAACGGGACCGGCCAGACTCAGATCAACGCGGTCATGAGTGGCGCTCAGCAGGCGGCCGAGGTGGCCCGTCAGACCGCGGAGCGTGCCGCGGCTCGGCTGCCCGAGGCCGTTGCTCGGACGCAGGTCGCGGCGCGCGACACTCAGGTCGCCCTTGAAGGCATGGATGGCCAGACGCTGCTTGCAGGAGCGACGTTCTCGCTCGGCCTTGGTCTTGGCCTGTTCGTCAGCGGTGCGCACCGCCTACTCGTGACGGCCGCGTTCCTGCCGGCGCTGGCGATGTTGCTGACGCTGCTGGGCCGCAAGGAGGAATAGCGGCATCCGCACTGCGCAGGCCGCGCGGCCGCGCAGCCAGACAGAGCTTAGGAGGCGGTCACCGCTGCGGCGCCAGCCTGGCCACCGGTCGAGCCAGTCGCGGTGCCGCCGCCGTGGCTGGTGCTCGAGTCGCCGAGGTTGCCCTCGGTGTCGAGCACGTAGCCGATGCCCTGGAATGTCTTGATGGGGCCGGCCTCGCCGGGCGCCGCACCCAGCTTCCTGCGGACGCGCGAGATCCAGACGCGCAGGTACTGCAGGTCGTCGCGGTATTCGGGCCCCCAGACCTTGGTCAGCAGCTCGGTGTGAAGCACGACCTTGCCGGCATGCGCGGCGAGGTGCTGGAGCAGCAGCCACTCCGTCCGGCTGAGCGACACAAGCTCGCCGCCCTTGCGCAGGAGCCGTCGCTCGAGGTCGATCTCGATGTCATCAAACGCGACGATGCCGGCGCCCGGCGAGACACCGCTGGCGCGGCGCAGCACAGCGCGCACGCGGGCGGCCAGCTCGTCGGGGTGGAAGGGCTTGGCGACGTAGTCATCGGCGCCCAGGTCGAGCCCCTTCGCCTTGTCGCTGGTCGAGCCCTTGGCCGTGAGCAGGATGACCGGCACCGGTCGCCATTCGCGCAGCTGGCGCATGACTTCAATGCCGTCCAGGTCGGGCATCACGATGTCGAGCAGGACGATGTCGGGCCGAACTTCCTCGGCCTTCTTGAGCGCCTCTTCACCGCCGCCCGCGGTAACGACGCGGAAGCCTTCATCGTGCAGAGTGAGAGCGACGAGCTTGGTAATGCGCGGCTCGTCGTCGGCCACGAGCACCAGTGGTTGACTGTTCAAGAGACCCTCCTGTTCTTGCCCCGACCGTACCCGTTGGGGGTAAGTCCAGCCCTACCGACGCAAGCAGATCACATTACAAATTGAAATCAGTATTGCAGCCGGTGGGATTGAGTTGGAACCGCCGCGGCCCCACCCTGAGGCGCGGATGAGAGCCCAGGCATTCCTCTGGTTCGTACGCGGCGTCGGGCTGGCGTTTGGCGCGGCGCTGGCGGTAGGCCTGATCTACGGCCTGCTGCTGAGCGCGCGGGTGGCCGTGCTCGTCTTCATCGCGCTGCTACTGGCGTCCGGCCTGGAACCGCTCATCGACTGGCTGCGGGCGCGCGGCGGCCTGCGCCGCGGGGCCACGTTGCTGCTCGTCTACGCCGGGTTCTTCGGAGTCGTGGTGGTCTTGGCGTTGCTCGTCATACCCGGAGCCATCAGCCAGTTCGGGGAGCTGGGCGCGCGCATCACGCCGCTGCTCACGGACGTGCGCGAGTGGGCGCAGTCGGTCGAGCCACGTGCGCTGTCGGTCAGCCTCGTTGGCCTGGTCGATACCCTGCAGCGGGTCCTCGTGCCAGCGGTGCCAAGCGCGCCGGAGCCCGATCAGCTGATCGCCCTCGGACTGACGTTTGCCGAGATCGTCATCAGCGCGATCGCGGTGCTGACGATGGTCTACTTCTGGTTGACGGAGCGCGCCCGACTGCAGCGCTTCTTCCTCGCGTTGCTGCCCGCCGACAGGCGCGGCGGAGCGCGCGATGCATGGAACGAGATGGAGCTCAGACTCGGCGGGTGGGTGCGCGCCCAGCTGATCCTCATGGGCAGCGTGGGCGTCGCAACGACGATCGCCTACTTCCTGATCGGGCTCGAGGGGGCGCTGCTGCTGGGGCTCATCGCCGCGCTCGCCGAAGCCATACCGCTTGTCGGGCCTGCCCTGGGCGCCGTCCCGGCACTGATCGTCGCCGCGATGACCGGGCGGATCGAAGTCGTGATTTTGGTCGCGGTGGTGTACGTCGTCATCCAGATCGTCGAGGGCAACGTCCTCGTGCCGCTGGTGATGCACAACACGATCGGCGTCCCGCCGTTCCTGGTGGTGGTCAGCATCCTCGCGGGCGCGGCCATAGCCGGCATACCCGGCGCATTGCTATCCGTGCCACTGGCCGCCGCGCTGCTCGTGGTGGTGGAGCGTCTCCAGGCGCGATCGGAGACGGTGCCGCTGTCGCCTGCCCAGCCGGCAACGGGCGAGCCTGTCGAATCGAGTTGATAGGCACCTGACAGGCACGACTCACGGCACTTGAGCCTGCGCGCAACTGCCTGCCCACCACGCTGACGCAATGGACGAACAACGCAAGCTTCCCGGCGAGCCCGGCGAGGGTTCGCATCAGCCCGGCACGGGCGACGATCCCGACACGGGCGACCTCCGCCGGCTGGGCGAAGAAGGCGGTCCGGTGGGGCTCCGAGTCGGGCGTGACCCGGCCAACCTGGGCGACGAGGTGCCCGAGGAAAGCGACGTGACCCTGCCCGAGACGGTCCCTGCGACGGGCGAGATGTGAGCATCCGCAACCGGATCGTCGGCTACGGGCCGATGACCCAGCGCGTCTTGGCCTACAGCGCCAGCGTCGTCGACCGCGACCACGGCTCGTACGGCAGCCCGGGCGGCAGCGACACGCGTGGAGCGCGGACGATGATCGAGCCGCTGATGCGGTTTTCGCTGGAAGTCGAGGCCGACTCGCTCCGCCTCGAGCCGGAATACCGCGAGGGCGATCGCAACTCGCGCACGCTGGCCAAGGAGACCGACCTACGGGTGATGCTGACCGTCCTGCGCGAGGGCGCGGCGCTCGACGAGCAGGACGGCGACGCACGCACGACGGTCCAAGTAATCGACGGCACGGCAACGGTCGAGATCGATGGTGCCGAGGCGCACCTGCAGCCGGCCGAGGTTGCCGTCATCGATCGCGGCGAGCCGTGGATCATCCGCGCCGACAGCGACTGCGCCCTGCTGCTCACGATCGCGTGGCCGCCGGAGAAGGCACGCGTCTGACCCGCGGCGCTGACGCCGATTAACCGGTCCCACCTCCGCAGTCGGCCTGCGGGCCGCTGCTGCGCGTCGGCTCGCGGCCTCCGCGCAAGCGCGGATGCGGCTTTGCCTCTTTACGTAACCTGAGCGGCGCCATGTCGCTCGACACCTACAAGAAGAAGCGCGACTTCAAGAAGACGCCCGAGCCGGCGGGCGAGGTCGGCGCACCGCCGCGCGGGTCGCGGCGCTACGTGGTCCAGCGTCACCGCGCCACCCGGCTGCACTACGACTTCCGGCTCGAGATCGACGGCGTGCTGATGTCGTGGGCCGTGCCCAAGGGACCCAGCCTCAACCCGGCCGATCGACGCATGGCCGTCCACGTCGAGGACCATCCGCTCGACTACTTCGATTTCGAGGGCGTGATCCCCAAGGGCGAGTACGGCGGGGGCGATGTCATCGTCTGGGACTGGGGCACGTTCGAGCCCGAGGAGACCGACGACCCGGGCAAGGCAGTCAAATCGGGCGAGCTCAAGTTCGCGCTCGACGGTGCGAAGCTGCACGGCCGCTTCACGCTGGTCAAGACGCGCAACTACAACGCCGGCCAGGACGACTGGCTCCTCATCCACAAGAAAGATGAGTTCGCCGATCCGAATTGGGATGTCGACGCCCTGCCGCGCTCGGTCAAGACGGGGCGCACCAACGACGAGGTCAAGGCCGGCCGCGATGCCATCTGGGATTCCGGCGCGCCGGCGGCGGAGGCAGCGATCGACCTGGCCGGCGCTCGCGCGGCCAAGCTGCCGGCGTTCATCGAGCCCATGGCGGCGACGCTCGCCGGCGGGCCGTTCGACGACCCTGACTGGCTGTTCGAGCTGAAGCTCGACGGCTACCGGATCGAGGCGATCGTGGATAGCGGCAAGGTCAAGCTGTGGACGCGCAACCAGCAGGACGCAGCGCGCTACTTCCCCGATCTCGCCGCGGCCAAGCCGACCTGGATCAAGGCCGAACAGGCGATCGTCGACGGCGAAGTCGTCGCGCTCGATCGCGCCGGCCGGCCGACCTTCTCACTGCTCCAGGACAGGGCGGGCATGGGCCGCTTTGGACCACGACCCGTGCCGGTTGCCAAGGAGTCGCGGCGGGGCAAGAAGGCTGCCGCACAGGAGCCGGATGACGGGTTCGTCGCGCCGGTCGTCTACTACGCCTTCGACATCCTCTACCACGACGGTCGCCTTCTCACCGACGTACCACTGGAGCAGCGCAAGCGGCTCCTGCGCTCACTCCTGCGCGAGCACGACTCGGTCCGCTACGCCGCGCACTTCGATGAGGGCAAGCAGTTCTACGAGGTGGTGCGCGAACAGGGCCTCGAGGGCCTTATCGCCAAGCTGCGATCGAGCCGCTACGAGGCCGGGCGACGCAGCAAAGCGTGGCTGAAGATCAAGATCCGGCGCGAGCAGGAAGTCGTGGTCATCGGCTACGAGCTGGGCAAGGGCGCCCGGGCGGATCTCGGCTCACTCATCCTCGCCGTGCGCGACGGCAACGAGTGGAGTTACGTCGGCGAAGTCGGAAGCGGTCTCAACAACAGGACGATCCGTCAGCTCAAGAAGGAGCTCGACGACCATGCCGTCGATGCGCCCGTCGCGCCAAACGCACCACGTCTGCGCGGCGCGCGGTGGTCCGAGCCACGCCTGGTCGTCCGGGTCGAGTTCAGCGAGTGGACCGACGATGGACTGTTGCGCCAGTCTGCCTACAAGGGCCTCGAGATCGGCAAGGATCCCAAGTCGGTCCGGCGCGAAGTCGGGATCGCGACCGGGCCAGCGGTCAAGGAGGCGGAGAAGCAAGCGGCGGCCGCTGCACCAAAAGTGGCTGCGCGAAGATCGGCTGCGCCAAAATCGGCTGCGCCCAAAGCGGCTATGCCCAGACCTAATGGTCGGACGAGGAGGTCGGCCGCGGCTGGGCATCCACAAAGTGCGACCAAGCAAGAGCTGGCTGCCCTCGACGCCATGACCAGGGATGGCGTGTGGGAAATTGGCGGCGAATCGGTCAGCCTGTCCAATCTCGACAAGGTGCTTTTCCCGGAACCCGGCTTCACCAAGCGCGACCTCATCCGCTACTACGTATCAGTTGCGCCGGTGCTGCTGCCGCACCTCGCCGGCCGGGCGCTCAACCTCTCGCGCTGGCCCGACGGCGTGACCGGGCACTCGTTCTGGCAGAAGCAGATCCCCAACTGGGCGCCCGAGTGGATCACCCGCTGGGACTACCCCGAAGCAGGCTCGAGCGAGAGCCATACCTACCTGGTCGCCGACCGCGTGGCGACAATGGCGTGGCTGGCCAATCACGCGACGATCGACCTCCATCCGTGGACGTCCAAGACCGATTCGTATCGCAATCCGACCTTCGCCCTGATCGACATCGACCCCGGTGAGAAGACGACCTTCGCCGACATCCTGACCCTGGCCCGGCTGTACCGCGCGGCGCTCGAGCACCTAGGTGTGGTCGGGCTGCCCAAGACCACCGGCAAGCGCGGCATCCAGATCTGGGTTCCGGTGAGGCCTGGCTACTCGTATCGCGAGACGAGTGATTGGGTCGAGGCGCTATCGCGTGCTGTGGGCGCGGCCGCTTCAAGCCTCGTCAGCTGGGAGTGGGCCAAGCGGTCGCGGCGCGGCCTGGCGCGGCTGGACTTCACGCAGAACGCGGTCAACAAGACGCTCGTCGCGCCTTACGCGGTGCGGCCGGTCCCCAACGCGGCGGTCTCAACGCCCATCACCTGGGACGAGCTCGACGACCCCAGGTTGCGGCCCGACGGGTGGGACATCAAGACGGTGCTCGAGCGGATCAAGAAGCGCGGCGACCTTTTCGCGCCGGCACTCACCGTGGAGCAGGAGCTGCCGGACCTCTAGCCGGATCCAGTCGCTCAAACTGATATGCCGCGTACATCGCCCCGGCGCGAAGGCGCAGATATGCTCGGCCGTCGTATGGCGAGGGGAACCCGGTTGGCTGCGCCCAAAGCCCCAGGCAGCGCGCGCGCGAGAGCGTCGCACCTGGCGAGGCACGACGAGCCGCTGCCGCGGTCCACGACCGAGCAGCTCGTCGCCCAGCAGGCGACGCTCGCGCACATTGGCCAGGTCGCTCTGTCGAATCGCTCGCTCGGCGACGTGTTCAAGGATGCGTGCGCCCTCGTGGGCCAGGTGCTCGATACGGAGCTGGTGGCCCTGCTCGAGCTGTCGGCGGATCGCGACACGCTGCATCTTGTCGAGGGCATAGGCTGGAAACCGGGTGTCGTGGGCGAGCTCAACGTGTACTCGATCGAGAACACGCAATCGGGCTACACGATCGCGACCGGTGGCCCGGTGATCGTGCCTGATCTCGCGGCCGAGGAGCGCTTCAAGGTCTGGCCGGCAGTCTCCGAGCATGGCGCCAAGGCGGGCATGAGCGTGCGCATTGGCGGCGCCGACAACCCCTACGGTGCCCTCTCCGCGTACACCACCCGTGCCGGCCGCTTCACACGAGACGAGGCGAACTTCCTGCAGGCCGTGGCGAACGTGATCGCGGCCGCGGTCGAGCGGCAGCGCATCGACGACGAGCTGCGCGCATCGCGTGACCAGCTGGCGGCAATCGTGAGCAACATCGACGAAGGCATAACGGTCCTAACGCCGACCGGGCTGCTCTTTGCCAATGACGCGGCCGCGCAGCTGTCTGGCTTTGCGACCGGGGCGGAGATGGCTGCCACCCCGCCGCGCGAGATAGTCGGCCGGTTCGAGATGTTCCGCGAAGACGGCACGACCCTGCCGGAAACGGAATTGCCCAGCCGGCGCGCGATGGCCGGCGAGGATAGGCCGGAAGCAATCGTCGGCTTCAGGATCAAGGCGACCGGCGAGGAGCGCTGGTCGGCGGTGCGCAGCACGGCCGTCCGCGATCCGGCCGGCGGCCGGACGCACGTCGTGACCACGTTCCGCGACATCACGTCCGAGCGCTGGGCGAACCACGCGCGTGAATTGATGGTCGAGGCGACGGCTGCGATGTCCGGCACGCTGGACATCGTCGAGGCCGCGCGGCGGCTCGCCGACCTGGCCGTGCCGCGACTCGCAGACTATTGCAGCGTTGACCTGCTCGAGCCCGACGGAAGCGTCGCGTCGGTGGCACTCGCTCATGCGGATCCCTCGCGACTGGCCCTCGCGGAGGAGGCTCGAACCCTGCAGCACATCACCACCGAAGCCCCGAGCGGACCGGGCAAGGTCATCCGTGAAGGAACCCCCGAGCTCGTCCAGCTGAACCTGGAGATGCTCGAAGCGGCAGGCGCAACAGAGCAGCAGATCCGTCTGGTCAAGGACCTCGAGCTGCGCTCATACCTGTGCGTGCCGCTGGTGGGCCGGCACGGCCCGATCGGCGCATTGACGCTGGTCATGGCCCAGTCCGGGCGCAGTCTTGGTCCGCGCGAGCTCGCATTGGCGGTCGAGCTCGGGCAGCGCGCCGGCATCGCGCTCGAGAACGCGCAGCTCTACCGCACGGCCAACGACCGGCGGGCCCAGCTCGACACTGTCCTGGCCGCGCTCGAAGAGGCGGTCATCGTGTACGACGGCAGCGGCAAGCTGCGCCTGGGCAACCGCGCAGCCGCGGGCATCTTCGAGGGCACTCTGCCAACCACGCTCGATGCCCTTTGGAGCCGGCTCACGCCGTTGCCGGGCGGCCCCAAGCCCGACAGCGCCCGGGCAGAGACCGGTGTGGAAGTGGCGCCCGACGGCGGTGAGCGTTGGTTCGAGCTGCGGCGCTACGGGGCGGCCTCCCGCGGGGCAAGCGCGGGCGACAGCGCGAGTGCGGCGTTACCGCCACCGACCGTCGTCGTGCTGCGCGACGTGACCCAGGCGCGGGCAGAGCGTGCAGCACGCGAGGCATTCCTGGGCGTGCTGTCGCACGAGCTGCGGACGCCCATCACCACGATCTACGGCGGCAGCCAGCTCCTGGAGCGCGGCCTCGATCGCGGCCGGCGGGGCGAGGTGATCAGCGACATTCGCGTCGAATCTGAGAGGCTCGTGCGATTGGTCGAGGACCTGTTGGTGATGACCCGCGTCGAGCGGGGCATCGTGGAGACAAGCGAGGAGCCGGTGCTGCTCCAGCACCTTCTGGCCAAGATCATTGCCGGGTCGCCTGCGCGCTGGGGCGGTGCGCACATCAACCTGCATCTGGGGCCGCGGCTGCCGGCGGTGCGCGGCGACGCAACCTATATCGAACAGGTCGTGCGCAACTTCCTGACGAACGCGGTGCGTTACGGGCGGGGCGCCGAAAAGGGCATCGACGTCCAGGTCGAGGAGGTCGATCACTCGGTCGCCGTGCGCGTCCAGGACCACGGCGGCGGGCTCGATGGCGAGGACCCTGCGCGTCTGTTCGAGCTGTTCTACCGAAGCCCGGGCGCGCGCTCCGTCCCGGGTGGCGCGGGCATTGGCCTTTTTGTGTCGCACAGCCTGGTCGAGGCGATGGGCGGCCGCATCTGGGCCGCAGACCGGCCGGAGGGCGGCGCGGAATTCGGCTTCACGCTGCCCGTGCTGGAGCCCGACACCGCGCCGTAGCGGCCACCCCCGTCACGTGGCAAGGCCGGCTAAGGCTCCAGGACCTGCTTGGCGAGCGACTGGATCTCAGCCATCTTGGTGCCCATCTGCTCGCGCTCATCGGTTGAAAAGAGCTCGCGGATGTCGCGGAACATCTCTGTCTCTTCTTCCTCGATATGGTGCTCGATGTTCTCCTTGGCAACCGTGAACTTGGCGCCCCACTGCTCGTCGGTGACCGGCATCGCCTCGAGCTCCTCGAGCACGAGGTCGACCACGTGATGCTCCTCGTACGCCTCGAGGGTGAGCTCCTTTGACTTGGGA
>Ga0209998_10000461_pt1 | contig 11268 bp, 13 predicted proteins | sample EndophyteCoNSPM_FD_187576 | JGI IMG/M metagenome (GOLD analysis project Ga0209998, IMG submission 187576) | Arabidopsis thaliana rhizosphere microbial communities from the Joint Genome Institute, USA, that affect carbon cycling - Endophyte Co-N... | ecosystem: Host-associated > Plants > Roots >... | reverse complement strand
TGTAATTTATCAGAGTCAAATATTGAATAGGTCTTATTTATTTCCTGTATAGTTTCACTCATCCTAGATTCAAGAAGACTACAAATTTCCACATCAGAATTTTTCATATTTTCTAAAACCCAATTAATCAATTCAATCCTTTTTTTGAGATCACGTTTGTAAGTTGATTCTTCATGTGTACGAGAAAGCCAAAGTTCTGAACCGTTAATTTCTTGCTGTAATAATTGATCCACAGTCATACAATAAATTCGACTGGAGAGGATTTAATATACAGCGTTCGTTAAAGGGAGGGACTGCTTGATTTATTCTTAAACTTTGTCGTCCATAGAAGTGTATCAGCATGGAAGTGTATCACGATTCATACCAACTATAGCGGTTGGACCTGCCCTTCACGTCAATTTGCCCGCCGATTACGAAGTAACTCTGTCAGAACGATTTTCAAAAAGAACATGACGATTTTGTCCTTAACTATGTTGATTTTTAGTATTTATTCAATTGGTGACTTACAATCAGGTACTGCACAAATTGAAAATTGGAAAAAATATGATGGCCCTGGCAAAAGATTTACTTTTTTGTATCCGCCCAATTGGATGGCTAACACCACGCATGTAAATACTTCTGGTCTTACCGAGGTGAATCTTGCAAATCCAGATTCTACAAGAATGAAAGTTTCGATAATTTATACTCCAAAAGACGGGTTTCTATATTCTAACACAGGCAAGCCAGTGCTCGCATCAAGGGCATTGACAAATCTGGAGGAGGAAATTAGCGCTGACTATATCTTCTTTAACAGTACCGGTAAATTTCCGCACAAATATGTTGTCCGAGGACATAATTCCGCAAGCGACTTAATAGATTATGAAAAAATTAATGGACAGCCGGGAAAGATGTTAATAGTTCTTGCTAAGGTAACTGATCAAGATTCGTTAGTGTTTACCTATTCGGAAAGCAAAAGGCTATTTTACAAGTCGCTTTCGAATGTATCACAGATTGTTAATTCTATCTCTGTCAATTAAATTTGATTTCCTCACGCCTTCATTAAAGAAATAGTTTGTAGGTCTTTCGAGTTCTGCTGAATAAACGGGTGATTCTTCTTTGTTGCTGCAAATGGGATAGTTATTTGCTTCTATTCTACTATTGTAATAAAACTCATGAATAAACGACTAAGTTTTGGAGTTATGGTAAGCCATTTGAATATGTCGAATTCGTGTTACTCGATGGTAAAGTCTGATTACTATTTACATCAGTGTATTCGTCCAAATCATTTTGTATCAGCGGGGGATTCTCAGTTATGGGCCACTGAGCAAAGGTAATGGAAGGGATACAAATCAAAGCAAATGTGATTATGACTGAAAAAATAAAGTAAGTTTTTCTCCCCATTGATACTCATATCACTTCAAAGTTTATTAAAGGATACTTGGCCGCCTAAACACTTACGATTATTCAGAATAATTAAAAACTGATAGGCCAAGGTTAAACGATACGGCCCACCAGATTAGTAGGTTCTAGTCCATGACGTTTTACCATTATCAACAACAAAATATAAAAAAGTTAAAGCCTGGGGAAGAGGACTTGGCTATAAAATAAATCCTCTCTCCCATCAGACCATTTAAAACAAGGAATATTTTTTAATTAAGAGGTAAATTAATAATTTTCTAATGCGCATAAGCAATAGCGGTTACGACTAAAGCCACAACAATAACTGTTAATGCAGTTGCGACAACTTGCAATATCAATAATACAATAGTTAATAATTTCAATTAAAACCTAATGCTAGAAAATTCTAAAATTTGTTCTATAAATAAAATCGTACTTCATATTTCACTAAACAGAAATGGAAAAGGCTTGGCAGTAAATGTCTTGTATGACTCTAAGTATACAATTGATTTGAAATTAGTTACTCACAAGTCTTATCTCTTATTAAGAAAAGGTATTTTGGGTAACAAATCGTTATCTGTTACTATTTAAGACTATGGTATATCTGGAATTAATGTAGTAGGTCCGAATACCTCGTCTATGAATACCTCGTCTATGAATTCATTGTCATCGCCGTTAGCCGGAGAAGTAAGGGTGTTGGTGCAATCAAATTGGTTGTTATTGACGGGACTGCCCATGCTGTCTATGTGCTTATATTCATTCACTGCCTTACAATCGTTATCCTGTTTTATCTTGTGAGTTCTCTCGTTACAGTTGTTGTCGTCATTGTCTTCGCACTCTTCCTTGTCAGCAAATGCTGGTGCCACCTGCGACAGACCTGTTCCTGTTAGCGCTGTCAATATTCCTATAGACAGTGCTACGAACATTAACATGTTTTTTGTATTCAAGTTTGTTGTCGTAAAGTGATACTAAACAAAGTATAAGTGGAGTGAGTAAGAACAAGTGCTAAAAAACGGAGAGAGTCTTCTTTACCATGTTAATTCTGAATTTAAGAATAGAATATTATTCATTCATCTTATTATGTATATTACATTTACTTATTGATTGGCGTAATTTCAATAATTAACATATTGATGTAAATTTCGTATCATATTTTTATAATCTTACCCTTGGGGGTAAAGTTTAAAAGTCAAGAATGCAGGTTCCTATTCTTTTTAAAGTATTAATAAATTTTTATTACACTCAGAATATAAATTAATAAACCAAAAAAGCATTAGAATTCAGAGATTATAATTAAATTAAAAAACAAACAAAAAACATAAATTTTTTACATAATATTAATAAGTCTAAACTGCATATATTAATATGATGTCTATTTGTGTTATGTGTTTGAAACTTTATGACGAGGATAATGTAAATCTTCAACGAAAAATATTAAAAGACAAAGATTTCTGCAACGACTGTTGGACAGAAGTTATGAATATAGAATAACGCTATTAGAATCTGCTATTATCTTTCTTTGTTTTGAAAGTTATGTCTCAGGAATTCCAATTCCTCTTTTTTGCTTCATATTCGTCCCTTGTATATCTAACAGATGCCGGATGGCCCATTACAACTACGTCAGGCGGTACATCTTTTGTTACAACTGCCCCCATGGCGACAACGCTGTTTTTACCTACAGTTACTCCAGCCCTAAATACAGCTCTTCCCCCGATTATTACTCCGTCCTCCACCACAACACCTATCATTTTCGGACTCATTGGATAAGGATCATTTGTAAATGCCGCGCAGGGTCCAATGAATACGTTTTTTCCGATTTTTGTTAAGGGAGGAATATAAACAGATCCTTCAATTCTTGTATTTTCTCCTATTTTTACATTGTAATCTATGTGGACAAGTGAACCAATAGAGACATTGTCGCCTATCTCCGTATTGTTACCAACGTAGCTAAAATGCCATATCTTTACGTTCTTTCCTATCTTGGCAGATTCCGAAATAAAATTTATCAAACTATCACTCTGCTTTTCCATATTTTGTCATCTCTTATAGAGAATAATATACTATATCTATATTCAAATTCAATTTACCGTTCCTTGGCAATCGTAATCACTTTAAATGCCATGGTTTTGCGCTTTTTGTTATCTTATCTGGGATTTTTTGTTCCCATTTTTGTAAAAATTGAATATCTTTTTCCTTGTCACGCAGATCATCTGGTAGCATAACTGGAATCTCTTCAATAATTGGATAAAACCTCGAACACTCGGAACAAAAAAGTACTCCTTCCTTTATGACCAATTCTTTAACAGTCGTATTTTCAGCGGAATCAAGTTGAATCAATTCCAATGGATAATGTTTATCAATAGGACATGCCAGAATGTCTAGCATTGATAGTCTCATGCTTTATGTATTGACTGGTACATCTTATTATGTTATTTTAATTCCAAATAAATTGGCGATCCAGTTTCGCTTGAAAGAAGTGCTGCCTCGGCTACTTTTGTAACATTTGTTGCCTCCACAGAAGTGACTACCGGCTTTTTTCTCTTCCCTTCTATAGTCTCAATAAAACTCTGTAATTCCAATACAAGAGGCTCTTGAAACTGTTGTCTTCTAGGAATTATGGTCGCCTCGCCATGATCAATTCTTATCTCCTGAGTAATAAAATCACCATTAACTGTACCTTCAGTACATACAGCAGAAAAAGTTCTGACCTTTTTCGGTGTAACCCAATTTGATGCAATTATTGCTACCTTTTGATCCTCAAATCCCAACATTATTGTTGCAAAATCCTCGAACAAATGAAACTTTTTGCCCGCTCTAGCAAAGACCATTTTTGGACCTTTACCGAAAAGGAACATTGCGGTATCAATATCGTGAACTGAGGTATCATAGATGACACCTACATCCTTGATGTGTAGCGGCATTCTGTTTTCCCTGTGGAATTCCATCATCAAAAGGTCACCGTAAGTTTGTTCCTGGATTATCTTTTTCAAATCCTGAACAGCAGGATTAAATCTTTCTACATATCCGCATGTTAAAATCAGGTTGGCCTTCTCCGACATGTCTGTCATCTCTTCACATTCTTTGGATGAAAATGAAAGAGGCTTCTCCACAAATGCATGACAGCCATTTTGAATTACCTCCTTTACTACTGGTAGATGGGATTTAGTAGGTGTGCAAACTAAACAAGCATCCAACCCTCTTTCATTGGAAAATAGATCCTTTAATGAGGAATAAAATTTCGTATCATATTTTTTTCCAATTTCTCGCGCACGATCTTTAGACAGATCACAAACTGCTTGGAGGACGCCCATGTTGTGGAGAACCCTGACATGATTCTTGCCCCAACCACCTACTCCAATTGCACCAATTTTTAGTCCACCGTTCTTGTTTCTTACCAAATAGGCGTTAGCCACCCCATAAATTTTTCAACTTTTCCAATAACAATCCTTTCGTAATTTTCTCGTATACTTTTTGTTATGGCACCTTCCCTTCCATTTCCAACTACATTTCCGTCAATCTTTGTAATTGCTATTATTTCAGCGGCGGTTCCCGTCAGAAATATCTCATCAGCCAGATACAATTCTGTCCTTGAGATTGGACGTTCAACAACTTCATAACCAAATTCTTTTGCAATTATAATGGCAGTATTTCTTGTTATGCCTTCTAATATCGAATCTGATAACTGTGGTGTGTGAAGCTTTCCATTTCTGACAATAAAGATATTTTCCCCAGATGCTTCGCTAACACACCCATTCGTATCTAGAAGTATCGACTCGTCATATCCATTTCTTCTGCATTCTTGGGTAGCCAATATAGAATTAAGATAATTGCCTGAAGCCTTTGCCATCGGAGGAACGGATTCATCACTAATTCTTCTCCAAGAAGAAATGCAGGCAGAAATGCCATCGCCCTTAAAGTACTTTGCGAATGGAAATATTATGATCGTTGTGTGTGTTGGAGAATTCTTTGTTACGTTTAAATCTATTCCATGGAGACCAACAAATGTTAGTGGTCTAATATAACATGATTCCTTTATAGAGTTTTTTTGAATTAATTCAACTGTGGCATTACAAAGTTCGTCAACTGAAAATTTTGTTGTAAAGCAATACACATTAGCTGATTTATGGAGCCTTTCCATATGCTCCTTTAATCTGAATATATACAAATTCTCATCAGATGAATATGCACGTATTCCTTCAAAGACCGCGGTTCCATAATGAAGAGCGTGAACAAAGATAGGAATCTTGGCATCTTCCCATTTTAGATGCTGTCCATCGAACCAGACAAAATCAACAGCCTTATCCTTCATAGAGGGAAATCAATAATTGGATAATAAAAGTATTCAAATCCAAATCCTCCATATTCAGAACGTTGGAACTAATTGAGAATACCTTCTGTCGGGAACTTCATCCCAAATATTTTAATGGTTTTGTCAGTTGATTGGGCAAATTTTTCAACTGTGCTCCAGTTATCCATAATTACATTGGCAACAGATTTAGGTACCATTGCTTCCCATGATTCTCTAACTCTTCCATTGTATTGTTCTGTATGTTCTGGATGATTGTTTTGGGCTGAGTGGTTCATGTTATTGTGAGTATTATTGTCAAGTTCGTCCTTTCTTAGCTTCTCTATCGCCTCTTGATAAAGTAACTCTTTTACATTAGATGAAGATATCTCAAGTCTCTTTGCTCTGATTGGATGAAGATTATACAATCGCAGAGCGATTCTTTCAGCCCTATCTCCTGTATACGAAATATACCGCTCCTCGAGGACGTCACGGAGAATCCCTGTACGCAACATCCATGAATATGGGGACACAATCGGCGGAAGGTATTTGATATATGGAGAAACAAATTTGTAATTAGGTAGGATCTCTATATTATTATGACCATTGAACAAGCTTAGTAGCATCTTTTTTCTTATCTCATACGAGAACGGAAAAGTTCTTGTATTTACCTCTCTATCTTCTCTTAAGAAAATAACTGGAAAAATATACACATGATATTCTTTAGCTAATTGAGAAATTATTTTTTCATGCGAATTTGTGATTGGATTTAAATGTGCTAGATATAGCGCTGCAGTATTTTCCAATTATCAACCTTGATAGAAAATAATAACAAAAAGTAAGGAGGAAGCCCCTATGCTTTCTTTACTTCGATTTCAATAGTGGAGACATTCCTTGTTCTGCCATCTTCTGCTTGGAGCGTTTCTGAACCAATCCTTACATCACCTATTGCATATCCTGCATTTTCCATTCTCTTTAGAATTATTTGTGAGACATCGACAGCTCTTCCGATACTAAGACCTCTTGCCTTTATGGTTACTGATGGTTGATTTGCCAATTGAATAAGCGTAGAGGTTACATACGCCATCAGAGGTTTCTTGCCTATGTATATAGAATCGCGTGGTCCGTCTCTTTGTGTTTGTGCATTCTGTTGTACTTCAGACATGAAAACCGTTAGTCAAAAGGATAATTTAAATCTAAAAGATGTTTTCTGAATTGAAAATATCAATGTTCTGAGGAGTGAGTAACTTGAGTCGATGAAGTTTCAGGAAAATCGTGAAGTCAAAGGCAACAAAAAAATAATTACCGATGCCTTTCACGGTTATATATCTTAGTTTACATTTGTACTATTGAGATATGGAGAAGAGAACCAGAGAAAATGGAACTAATGCCGAAGACAATCTAGCTGAATCAAACACAGATACAGACTCAGGCATTCAAGGCACTGATTCTGATTCTGAAAATTTACCTATCGATAATAACGACGATGAAATTCAACCAACCCGAAAAACACCTAGAAGGTCAAATTCAAACGTCAAAATTGAAGATTATGACTTGATAGTGAACAGTCTAAAGGAGGCCACCACATCCTTTAAAGATGTAATTTATTCCATCAGCAAAAAAGCCCAAGAATTTAGAGAGAAGGCTGAAGAAACATTTACAGTAGGAGCAAGGAGAGATGCAAGAGATATCAAGGCACTTGGAGTTTATGTAGAAAGTGTCACCAAGGGTTTCGAAGATACTATGATGGAAATCAAAAGGAATAGTTATGGTGACGAGGAAAAGCTTTTGAAAGGTTATAAGAAGCTACTTGAAGAACAAATTAATCTCATTAACGCTAGAATAGAAATGGTAAAGAGACTTAAATCTAGATGATCAAGCCGTAGTAGAAAAGTGCAATTTAAAGATCTTTATATCCACATTTTACCGAGGTCTAGAAACAATATTATTCATTTGAATTATTTATGTTCTCATGATTCCTACTTGATAATATTTAAGAGCATCCAGATCATCAATTAGAAAACATGGTCTTATTCGATGAGATGAATCACACCAAATTATCAATTGTATTATCAGCCCTTACCATTTTTTCAATTTTTCTGATAGTAGATTACCTGGAACACAATCTTGCCTTTGGTTCATTCCATGAGAATCCGATAATTACTATTGGTTTGGATTCAGAATTCCTGACTTATGATGATATTATAACTGGATTTAGCATAAAATATCCTCCCGATTGGGAAAGGGCCCAACACTTGGACAAATCAGTCACATTTCTAGCTCCAAGAGAAAGTAATTCAGATACAAATCCAGCAGGCCTTGGGATTATGGTTATAGAAGTTGAATCGAATAAGACACTTGCTTCAATCACTCAGAACCAACTAAATATACTAAAGAATCTGTACCCAGACATTCAAATTCTGGAATCAATGGAAACTATATTTCTAGGACACCCTTCCCATATGATTATTTTTACAGCCACTGATAATACACAAAGTATGAGAAAGGCTATGCAGATCTGGTTTAAGGAAGACAATAAAGCATTTTTAATGACTTACAAATCAGATAATCAAAGGTACATAAAATACCTACCCACTATAGATAAAATGCTAAATTCATTTTACACATACAAAAAATAATTAATGAATGTTATTGATTTGATTTTAGTGATATCATTTCACAGACCTATCAAAAATATTTACGAATTATAACCTTAACTTGTCAAAACCTGAATTTGACAAGGATATTTTATTATTATTAATTCTTTCATTCTTCGGGAAGCTTTGAAATGCTCAACAGATCTTCAATATTTTCTTCGCTAACACCTTTTTTGGCTAATTCTCTTCTCAGTTTCTTCTTATCCTTTATCTTTTGAGGGACATTTCTTGTATATTGCGTTATATAATCAATGAATTGTGAATCATCTATTATTGCATTGTTAAACTCAGTACTTGAATTAACGGTTAAGGATTCATAGTGAGGATTTATTATTATTGAGTTTGTTAGCTCCGTATGCTTAAGATCTGCACCCCCAAGGTCTACTCCTACCAATCGGGCACCCCCAAGATTAGCTCCTACCAATCGGGCACCCCCAAGATTAGTTCCCATTAATTTGGCACCCACAAGATGTGCATCTCTCAGGTTAGCCCCCCAAAGACGAGTGCTTATTAGATTAGCCCCCCAAAGACGTGCTCCCACTAGATCGGCACCCCCAAGATTAGTCCCTACCAGTCTGGCTCCACTCAAATTCGCTCCATCAAGATCCGCTCCACTCAAATTCGCTCCCATCAGATCCGCTCCATCAAGATCCGCTCCACTCAAATTCGCTCCCATCAGATCCGCATCCCTTAGATCCGCATCCCTTAGATCCGCATCCCTTAGATCCGCATCCCTTAGATCCGCATCCCTTAGATCCGCATCCCTTAGATCCGCATCCCTTAGATCCGCTTCTCTAATTGATAAAATCTTAAATTCTATCGCTCTCTTGTCATTGAATTCATTAATCTTTCCACTTTGCAGTAACTTTACTGCTTCATAGTTTACAGTTTTTCCAGGGATGCCAGTAGGCTCAATAGCAACTTCTATTGCACGACTGTATATGCTCCAATCGCGTACGTTTCTTAAAGTATTTGAATTTTTTACCAAAAAATCCCACAAATCCGAATCTGATTTAAAATCGCGCAACACCTTCCATACTTTTGTATCAAATTCATCTTTTTTTTCTTCGTACAAGTCCAAACTTTTAAGACGAGTCTCGTCATCCATCTTGAGATATTTATCTAGTCCTCTAAAGAAAGATTCATCGGATTTTACTAATATATTATAAAACTTATTCCATCGTAAATGCACAGCTTGTACTACTAGTAATTCCTTTGCTTCAAAATTTTTCTTACCTGAAAAAATCAATTCCTTTGCTTCAAAATTTTTCTTACCTGAAAAAATCTCACAAGCCACAAAAAAGTTGTTCAAGAATCTTTTAATTTCTCTAGGATTATTGTCTATTGCAACTGAAATAAGTTCTATATTCTTGTCTACAATATCTTTGAATTTATCATGAATCATACCTTTTTTTATGAGATCCTTTACTAATTTGATGATATCTTGGTTACTCCATTTAGGTAAAGTTATTGGTACTTGGATCAACTTCTTAATGTAACGTTCTCCATCAATGCTAGATTCGCTATTTCCAACTTTGCTTAACTTGACTATCATATCATGGCTTAATTCTATTACGTAAATAAAACCCTCAATATCATGAAATACTCTTATCATCTCTAATATTTCAAAAGCTTTTCCTGGAGAACATTTGTCCAAATCGTCAACAAAAATAACAATCCTAAAAGCAGGATTATCTTCTCGCAGATTCTTTATCTCCTTATTGATTTCCCTAAAACCATCGAAGTAGATTGAATCCCTGTCTAATTCTGCAATTAATTGAATCTTCGAGTTTAGCTCTTTCTTGAATGTATTTATCATTTCGTGGGAAATTTCATCCTCTTCTGAGGCGTACTTTGATATAATAGATGTAAGAATATCCGGAGTTCTCTTCAGAAAATTTATTGCACTTGTTTCTAATTTCTGCTTTAAATTTTCAAATTCTTTGTCAGCAGGTAACGTATAAGCTATGCTTTTTAATAATGAAGCCAGCGGAAACATTTCCCTTTTGTACCGTGACGCTTCGAGTCTTATTTTGACTAAGTCCCTGTCAGTTTGAAGGGCTTTATCAACAGAATTAATTAAAGTTGTCTTTCCAGTCCCCCAATCACCAAACACTCCGATACTAAATTTTGGATGAGAGTTTTTTATAATATTGACAATGGCATTAGAGTATAAATTAAAATCAAGGATTGGATCAATAACCGTGTCGTCTGTTAAGATTAATCCGCTTTGAACCAGTTCACCCTCTTTAGACAAAATCACATCTTACTTTAACTTGATTCATTTTTAAGTATTTGTTGCTATCCTAGATTTAGCTATAGTGTGTTTTGGTGAACTGAGTTAACAAAACGACTTTTATGTATTACCGACATTATTAATTATCTAATTGGACAAATACAAATTAGACCTTTTGAGAGGTTTATTCAATTGATTTGGACTTGAATTATTAAATTATTAATTGAAATTGAAAGTTTTTTAAGATATAATTAGGCATTTTCGTGATTTGGATTTGGGTTTGGATTTGAATGATATTCTTTTAGACTTTCGATGAAACAAATGATTACTAAATAAGAGACTTGTTAAGCTGACTTTGAAAGGTTTTTTAATATTTGTTCGGTCAGATTCTGATATGATACTAGAAAAGATAAATATTATTCATAGTAACAAATTATTCAAGGTAACACAACAACGCAATAGTAAATTTTTATATTTTAATTCTGCACAGCGACTATCATGTTCTACTATTGTAGAGGATTGATAGAATGTCCTATTATACTATCGCCTTTCAGAATAATACAACAGGGACACTTTTGATCTAGACAAACTGCTGCCTGTTCATGCTTACATACAGAGCAAATACATTGTTGCTGTTGTATCTTTCCTAACTCCTCCATCTCCTGCATCTCTTTCTTTTCTTTACGTGATCTTTCATCAGCGTATAACCATAA
>Ga0209998_10000460_pt1 | contig 11281 bp, 10 predicted proteins | sample EndophyteCoNSPM_FD_187576 | JGI IMG/M metagenome (GOLD analysis project Ga0209998, IMG submission 187576) | Arabidopsis thaliana rhizosphere microbial communities from the Joint Genome Institute, USA, that affect carbon cycling - Endophyte Co-N... | ecosystem: Host-associated > Plants > Roots >... | reverse complement strand
CGTTGCTCGCCTTTGGCCGCTGAGCATTGCGTTAGAACGACACAGAGGCCAGATAGTGGAGCCAGGACTCATCGGTGGGCTAGTTGGCACGGTGCTGGGGGTGTTGGGCGGTGCCGTCGGGACCTACTTCAGTATCAAGAATACCTCTGGGCCGCGCGAACACACTTTCATGATTCGGGTGGCGGTTGTGGCGTGGGTCGCGGTATCTGCGTTCGTGCTGGGCCTGCTGATGTTGCCGAGGCCGTTCAACTTTCTACTGTGGGTGCCGTACGCAATCGTACTGCCGCTGGGAATACTCTGGTGCAATCGGCGTCAGCGGATGATTCGAAGTGAGGAGGCCGGTTCCGGGGCTCCCGGCACGGGGCCGCACTGAGAGATCGGTGAAGGTATCGTCTACAACGCGTTGGAGCAAACGGCGGCGCTAACGGGAGCAAGCGTGTGAGCGAACGGCTGTGACTCGCTCGCGCAACGACCCGCCTACGGCAGGTCGGCGCGGCGCTCCACCCAGCTGATGCCTTCCGGGATCCTGAACTTGGTCACCGTGTCCGAGCCCTCGCTGTAACCGGTGAACCAGTCGTCCTGCTCCCACAGGACGCCGTAGGGCAACAGGAACCGGGCCAGCACGGTCGTGCCGCTCGGGCGCAGCCGCACCGGGGGGAGCGGGCGCGTCGCCAGGCCGTCCTTGTCCGGGATGTAGAGCGTGGCCGGCAGGTCGCCCCCGGGCCACGCGCCCCGGTGCCTCAGCCTCACGGTGTAGGCGCCGGCCGCGGCGCCGCGCAGCCAGAAGACCTCGAACGGTGCGGTGGCCGTGGCCCTCAGGACGCCGGGCAGCCGCACCGTCTGAACCGGACCGTCGAGCCGATCCGGCGTGGATCGCACCACGGCGCTTGCCTCGACCTCGAGCCCCTCGAGGCCCTCGGGCCACTCCATGATGAGGACACCGCTCGGCTTGCGCGGGCCGCCGGCATATACCGTGATCGCCTCACTCCGGCTGCCGGGCCCCTCGCCGGGCGCGGCCTCCGCTCGCAGATGGAGCACGGGGGCGAATATCGGCAGCACCTTGCGGAATCGCCCCTCGGAGACCTTCAGCGGGATGCGCCGGTCATTGGCGAGCAGCGAGAGCGTCGTGACGGTCTTGTCCTCGACCGTGCCCTCGACGACGATGACGGGCGGAGCGTCCGGGCCGAGAACGAAGCCGTCCCCGGGGCTCGTGAAGACGATCCGGCCCGGGCCGGCGGGGACGTACTCGATCGAGATGCTGCCCTCAGCCCTCGCGTCGCCGGGCCCGGTCGCCACCGCGCGCAGGCGGTTCAGCCCGGGCTGGAGCCGCACCGAGGCGCCGAAGGTCCCATCGCTGCCGAGGACCACCTCGGTCGGGGCCTCGTTGACGGAGAGGGAGAGCTGGTCAGCTGGCCCCCCCAGTACCCTTCCCGTCACGGGCTCGACCTGCCGGTGGGTGACGCGCGCTCGCGGCCCGTCGAACTCGAGGCCGAGGCCCCGCGCCGCGGTCCCCGGTCGGGACCCGGCGCCCGCGCCGCCAGACCCGGGCGTCCCGGCGGCGCCTGGCGCCCCGGTGGGCGCCGCCGTGCCGGAGGTGCCGGGCGTCCCGGCGGGACCGAGCGCCGTGGCCGGACCTGCTGTCGTGAAGGGACCGGATGTCCCGGACCGGCCAGGTGTGGTGGAGGCGCCGGCTGCGCTGGAGGCGCCAGCTGCGCGGGAGGGGCCGGGTGCGCTGGAGGGGCCGGGTGCGCTGGCAGGGCCGGGTGCGCTGGATAGGGCGGGTGCGCTGGCCGATGCCTCGGCCGAGCCCGGCTGGGGCGTCGCGAGCGAGCTGGCCAAGGTGCTCGGCGCCGCGCCAGCCGACGGCGCCATCGCCCCCTCGGCCTGCGTCGGCCTGTCTGCCGCCCGAGCCACAGCCGCCGCGGCCTCCCGACTATCACCGGCCACGGCACGCGGCCCAGGCGGCTCGTCCTCGGCGACCGGCTCCGGCGGCGGGGCTGGTCGAGGCGACGGCTCCGGAACCGGTGCCACCCGTGCGGCGGGCGGTGTCGGGCCCGGGTCGGAGGCGCGCGGGAGGGCCGGTGCGGGCGCTCCGAAGTCAGGCGCCGACAGCTCGGGCGCCGGCTGCTCCCTCGCCGCCGACACCTCGGGCCGAGCATCCGGGGATATCGGCTCTGCGCGCGCGCTAGCCGCGGGCGGCGCCTTCGGCGAGCTCTCGAGGCTCGGCGACGGGGTCGAGGTCTGTGGGGCAGTGAGCGCGGGTACGGACGCCACCATCGGCGGGCGCTCTCCGGGAGCCGGTGGCTCGGGAAGGGGCCATGCCGGGCCGACCGGATCCTCGCCTTCCGGCATTGGAGGCAGGCCGGATGGCGGGACGCGGACGGCTACCTCGCGCACCAGGGGCGCGGGCCTCTCGGGACTGGCCGGCGGCGGTGGTGCCGGAGACGGTTTCGGCTCTGGCTTCGTCTCGGCGCGGGGCGGGCTCTTCGCGGTCACGATGGGCCTCGCGGGCCTGGCCGGCGCTGCCGCCGGTGTCGGTGGGGTGGTGGCGCGGCGGCGTGGCGCCGGGACCGCCGTCTCCCGATCGGCATCAACGCGAGGCGCCGCCGTCGGCCGCGCCGTAGCGGCCGCCTTCCGATCGGCCTCCGGTGCGCCGGCGCGGGCCGCGCTCGCGGCGGCTCCCGCGGGGGCGCCCGGTGATCGGCGCCCGGGAGCCCGCAGCGGCTTCGTGACCGGGGGCGGTGTCGGGGCGAAGCCTGGAGCCGCGAGCGCGGCGGCTTCTGCTCCCGGCGCCGCCGGGGCGGACACGCCGGCACCGGTCTCGGAGATGGCGAGATCTGCCCAGGCTACCTCGGGCTCGGCGCTCGGCGCACCCGACAATGAGGCGGCCACCCAGACGAGGTCCATCGCGACGGCGATATGAAGCAGCAGCGAGCACAGGTACGCCAGGGTGAGTCGCCAGACGGGAGCACACCGGTCGCGCCGGCGTCGCGCGAAGGCTGAGAACCGGCCGAGCGGCCGCGCCGATTCGTGGGGCTGAGCGGGATCCTCGGAGGCGCTGTCCGGTCCGGCGTCAGGCGTGGTCATCCGGCTGCGACAGGCGGCGGGGCATGATGATTTGCTATCCCATGGCTCCGAGGAAGGGGGAGTCTAGCTACTCCGGATCGATCTGTCAACCAAGTCCCACGCGCCGACGGCATGCCCGACGTGGTTGGCGAGCGGCTGGATGTGGACTGGACCCGCTGGCTCGCGCGCGGAGACGGCCATGCGTCGGCCCGCTGGACATCCCGGTGAACGCGACGCGAGGCCTTCGTCAGCGGAACAGGTCGATCAGCTCCTGGAGCGCGACCATCTGGTTGCCCCGGGTGGACGAGGGTACCATGATGAGCGTCTTCACGCCGGCCGCGTACCAGGCCTCCACGCCGTCGCGCACCTCGGTCGGGCTGCCGTAGAGCGTGACCTGCGAGAGCCAGCGGTCTGACATCAGCGAGGGAATGCGGTCGTCCTGGCCGGCCGCGATCGCCGTGCGGATGGCCTGTATCTCCTCCGCGAAGCCGGCCTCGATCCAGTAGTTCTGGTAGTTCGGCAGCTTCACGTAGCCGACCAGCGTGCGACGGTTCACCGCGGCGGCGGCGGCGCGATCGGCGTCGATGCAGGTGGGCACCATGTTGCCCACGAAGAAGTCCGGGTTCGTGCGCGCGGCCTCGGGCAGGGCCTCGAGCGATTTCGGCATGTACGAGCGCGCCGCGTTGGCCCACACCGCTCCCTGGGCGATCTCGCCGGAGAGCGCCGTCATTTTCTTCCTGAGCGTCGCCAGCGTGATCGGAGGCAGCTCGCCCACCTGCTTCGCCCCGGTCTCGAGGTCCTGCACGAAGCGGCGGATGTCCTCGAGCGGCTTGCCCGGCTTGACGCCGAGCCGATCGTGCGTCGGGCCGTGACTGATGCCAATGCCGAAGCGGAAGCGACCGCCGGACAGCTCGTGGATCAGCGCCGCGGTCTGGGCGAAGTCGAAGGGGTGGCGCGTGTAGATGTTGGCGATGCTGGTGCCGATCGAGATCGAGCGGGTCGAGAGGGCGAGGGCCTCGCAGAGCCCGAGGCCGTCGCCGAAGCTCGGGCAGTAGAGCCCGCTGAAGCCTTCCTCCTCGAGGCGCCGGGCGACCTCGATGGTGGCCTTGCGGCGGCCGGGAACCGCCGCGAGGCTGACCGCCGGCTTGCGCGTCACGCCCACGGCACGGCTCCGCCCCAGCGGTTCAGCGACGTCGTCTCCGACGTGGGCCGCCGCTTGCTGGGGCCGTACTTCACGGCCGGATAGCCGAGCGGGATGCAGAAATGGAACGTCATCTCCTTCGGAATGTCGAACATGGCGTGAAAGCGGTCCATCACCTTGGCGTGCAGGGTCGTCGGCAGCGAGCCGATGCCGAGGGCGTGGGCGGCCAGCATCAGGTTCTGGCACGCGGGGATCACCGAGTTGGCGCCGCCGCCCGGCGCGGTGAAGGCGAAGACGATGCAGGGGGCGTCCTTGATGTCGTCGGCCAATCCCATCGCGGATCGGTGGTTCTTGTCGGTGAGCGGGATGTCCTCGGGCTTCGTCCAGCGGTGATCGTCCCAGCGCTTGGCCCACCAGGCCTCCTTGTAGAGCGCGCCGAACTCGCGGATCTTCGCACGGTCGTTCACGATCAGGAAGCGTCCCACCTGGTTGTTGCCGCCGTTCGGCGCCTTCACCGCGGCCTCGATGATCAGGTGGAGGTCCTCGACGGGGATGGGATCCGGGCGAAGCTTTCGCGTAGATCTCTGGGTGAACATGGCTTCCCCGATCGGCATCTTCAGACGGTCGGTCTGCATGGGCGCACCTCCTGTCGGTGGGGTCACGCGCCGAGCACGCGCCCGAGCCAGCGGGCGATGTCGGCGATCTCCTCGGCGGAGACGGAATGCGGCATCGGGTACTGGTGCCACTCGATCGAATAGCCGAGGGCGGCCACCTGCTCACGCCCGTGCTCGGCCATCGCCAGCGGGATCATCGGGTCGTGGACGCCGTGGGCCCAGAAGATCGGCACGCCGCGATTCGCGGGTGACGCCTCCGCCGCCAGCGTGGCCGAGAGGGGCAGGTAGCACGAGAGCGCGAGCACGCCGGCGAGCCGCTCGCGGTGGCGCAGCCCCACCTGCAGCGCCATCGCGCCGCCCTGGGAGAAGCCGGCGAGCACGAGCCGGCCGGGCGCGATGCCGCGCTGCCGCTCGCGCTCGATCAGCGCCTCCACCTGCTGCGCCGACTGGCGCACGCCCGCCTCGTCCTCGCGCCGCACGCCCGCGAGCGCGCGGATGTCGTACCACGCGCGCATGACGTGACCCTGGTTGATGGTCACGGGGCGCAGCGGCGCGTGCGGGAACACGAAGCGGATGGCCGGGCGCTCGGGCAGCCCCAGCTCGGGCACGATCGGCTCGAAGTCGTGCCCGTCGGCGCCGAGGCCGTGCATCCAGATCACCGCCGCGGTCGGATCCGGCGCGGTCTCGACCTGGAGCGAATCGAGCAGATCGGCCATGGCGGACGTGCTACGAGCGGGGCAGCGGGGACGGACCGCCGGAGACTACCGGCACTCCTTCACCCAGTCGACGGCCTCGACGGTGACCCGGTAGGTGCCGGCGTCGGCCACCGGAACGTCGAAGAGCGAGCGGCCGCCCGAGAGCACGTCGCCGACCACGCGGCGGCGATACGTGCCGGTGACCGCGCCGTCGCCCCCGATGCGGTCCACCCGGAGCATGACGTTGGCGCCGTCCTTGATGTGGTCGTTGTAGAGGTAGCCCACGACGCGAGCTCGTCCTCCCGGCGCGGGCTCGACGACCCATTGAGGCCGCAGCGCGGCGACGTCCTGCGCCCCGACCACGCGCGGCAGCCCGTAGACGAGGCCGGCCGCCAGCACGAGCATCCCGATCCACCGCGGCATGGGCGGAGTGTACCGCGAATCTTGCCCCGTGGAGTAGAGTACGGGCGTGACCCGCCGTCGCTCCGGTTCCGCCTCGTTCGCCCTCCTGCTGGCGCTCCTGTTGACGACCACCGTGGCGGCAACGCCCGCCCGGCTCGATCCGGCGGAGCTCCTGGCCGATGTCACCGCGCTGACCGCGCCCGAGATGGAAGGGCGGGGCTCCGCCACGCCGGGAGGCGATCGCGCAGCTCGCTACATCGCCGACACGCTCGCGCGGGCCGGTCTTCGTCCCGGCGGCGATGACGGCACGTTCTTCCAGGGATTTCCCGTCGCACAGGTCCCGGGGCTGGGCCCCCGCAACGCGCTCGAGTCGACCGGCCCCGCGCCGCGAGCACTACCCGCGCCGCGAGCACTAGAGGTCGGCCGCGCGTGGACGCCGCACGGGGGCTCGGCCACCGGCGAGGCGGTCGGCGAGCTCGTCTTCGTCGGCCACGACGACTACGCCGGGGTGAACGCGCACGGTCGCATCGCGCTCGCGCTCTCGGGCGCGTCCGGGCCGCCGGCCGCCCGCGCCTCGCGGCTGGAGCAGGTGATCGCGGCGCGCCGCGCGGGCGCTCGCGCAGTGCTGATCGTCGACGACGCCCTGCCCGCGGTGACGGCCACCGGCGCGCCGGTGGCGATCCTCTCGGGCAGCATCGGCCGGGACGCGGTGGACGCGCTGCTCGCCGGCTCCGGACACTCGCTCGCCACGCTGACCGCGCCCACCGCGACCGGCGTCTCGGTGCGGCTGCGCGTCGACCTGGCCACCGAGCAGCGGCGCGCCGCCAACGTCATCGGCGTGCTGCCGGGGACGGATCCCGCGCTGGCCGGCGAGGCGATGGTGATCGGCGCGCACTACGATCACCTCGGGCGCGAGGGCGGCGACGTGTACCCCGGCGCCGACGACAACGCCTCGGGCACCGCGGTCGTGCTGGGACTCGCGCGGTCGCTGGCCGCCGCGCCGCCCGCGCGGACCCTGGTGGTCATCCTCTTCGCGGGCGAGGAGATCGGGCTGGTGGGCTCCGACTATCACGTGCGCCATCCGTCGGCGGTGCCGGTCGAGCGCATGGTGGCCATGCTCAACTTCGACATGGTGGGACGCCTCGAGGGCCGCCGTCTGCTCGTCGGCGGCGTGGACACCGGCAGCCGGTTCCGCGCGCTGGTGGAGGCGGCCGCGACGGAGGCCGGGCTCGACGTGGACCTGCGGCCGGCCGGAACGGGGCCGTCCGACCACACGCGGTTCCACGGCGCCGGCGTGCCGGTGCTCTTCTTCCACAGCGGCTCGCACGCCGACTATCATCGGCCGTCGGACACCGCCGATCGGATCGACGCGGCAGGCATGGCCCGCATCGCCCATCTCGGCCGCCTGCTGGTCACCCGGATCGCCGACGGCCCGCGCCCGGTGTTCGCGCGCGTGCCGGGCGCCTCGCGTGGGCGCGCCGAGCGCGCGGAGCCGCGCCCGGAGGCGCGCGGGGCCGGCGCGAGCGCCTTCCTCGGCGTCGCGGCCGATTCGCGCGCCGGCTGGGACGGCGTGCGGCTCGGCTCGATCGTGCCGGGCAGCGCCGCCGAGCGGGCCGGGCTGCAGGCCGGCGACGTGCTGGTCCGCCTGGACGAGACGGGACTGCAGGGCTTCTCCGATCTGCGGGCCCTGCTCGAGCGGCATCGCCCGGGCGAGACCCTCCGCCTTGTGTACCTGCGCGACGGCCTCGATCATTCGATCTCGGTCACGCTCGGCGCACGCCCGTGAGCCTGGCGCTGGCGGTCACCGCCGCCTCCTGCCATCTCCGCAACCTGCGCACGCGCCTGCCATTCCGCTACGGCGCGGTCACGTTGACGCACTTCCCGCTGCTCCATCTCGCGCTCGACGTCGAGGCGACCGACGGCCGGCGCGCGCGAGGGTTCGCGGCCGACAACCTGCCCCCGAAGTGGTTCGACAAGAGCCCGGCGCGGAGCTTCCGCGACAACGTGGAGGATCTGCTCGCGTCGATCCGCTCCGCGGAGTCGGCCTATCTCGACGCGGCGCGGACGCCGCGGCCCGTCTTCGACGTCTGGCGCGACGCCTACGCGGAGTGCGCGCGGCGCGGCCCCGGGCTCGGGCTCAATGCGCTCACCGCCGCGTTCGGCTCGTCGCTGTTCGAGCGCGCGCTGGCCGACGCGGCGGGACGGCTGACCGGGCTGGACGTCGTGGGCCTGCTGCGCGCCGACGTGCTCGGCATCCGCCCGGAGGCGGTGCACCGCGGGCTCACCCGGGAGCACCTGCTCGCGTGGGCGAGCCGGCCCGCGCCCGAGGCGATCGCGGTGCGGCATACGGTCGGCCTGCTCGATCCGATCGTGGCCGCCGACGTGGCCGCCGACGGCTGGCTGCGTGACGGCCTGCCCCAGACGCTGGAGGAGTGCGTGTCGCGTCACGGGTTGACCCACTTCAAGCTGAAGGTCGGGGGCCAGGTCGACGCCGACGTGGAGCGCCTGACCCGGATCGCGGCCACGCTCGACCGGCTCGTGGCGGAGCCCTACGTGGTGACGCTCGACGGCAACGAGCAGTACAAGGCGATGGCGGACTTCGCGGCGCTCGTGGCCGCGATCCGGGCGACGCCCGCCCTGTCCCGGCTCTGGCGCTCCACCGCGTTCATCGAGCAGCCCCTCGACCGGGCGATCGCGCTCGATCCGGCGGCCACCGAGGGCCTCGAGGCGCTCGGGCGGCAGGTGCCGATCATCATCGACGAGAGTGACGGCGATCTCGAGGCCTTCCCGCGCGCGGTGGCCCTCGGCTACCGCGGGGTCTCCACCAAGAACTGCAAGGGCATCGTGAAGTCGTTCGTGAACCGCACGCTGGTGGAGGCGCTGAGCGCGGACCGGCCGGAGCGCGCGCGTCTGTTCATGAGCGCGGAGGACCTGACCAACGTGCCGGTGGTGCCGGTGCAGCAGGACCTGGCCACCGTGCGGGCGCTCGGCATCACCCACGTCGAGCGCAACGGGCACCACTACGTGCGCGGCCTCGCGCACTGCTCGCGGGCCGAGCGGGCCGCGGCGCTGCGCCACCACGGCGATCTCTATCTCGGCGACGAGCGCGAGGCGTGGCTGCGCATCGAGGCGGGTCGACTCCGCGTCGGCTCGCTGGCGACGGCCGGGTACGGCGTGGCCTTCGATCCCGATCTGGCCTCGATGATCCCGCTCGACCGGTGGACGTTCGACTCGCTGACCGCCGGGCCGGGGGAGACGGGCTAGCCTAACCGCCGGCTGCCTCGTCGGCGGCGGTAGCGGCGGCGGCGTCGGCCAGCAGGGCGTACTTCGCGAGCGTGCGCTCGGCGACCGCGGCCGGGAAGTGGCCGGCGTCGATCCAGTCCAGCGTCTCGTCGAGCACTTCGGCGAAGTGGGCCTCGTGCCCCGGGTCGAGGCCGGCCGGGATCACGATCTCGTGAACGCCTGGCCCGCGCGGCGTCGCGACCGGCCCGGGCAGCTCCGCGCCCACTGCGGCGAGCGCCGCGTCGAGGGCGCGCGCGGTGGCCGCCGCGTCACCTCGCGCCTCGACCGTCACGCGCCGCTGGAATCCGGTCGCCGCGCTCTGCTCGACCCGGACCAGCGCGGCGCGACCGTGCAGGACGAGGCGGGAGGTGTCCCCACCGCCAGGCGGCGTCGAGATCTCCCAGCGCGTGACCGCGCGGGCTGTCACGCCGGCGAGCGCGTAGGTCAGCTCCGCGTTGCAGAAGACGCGGAGGCTGTCGCCCACGACGGCCGGGCGCAGGTCGGCCGGCATCGAGCGCGTGCCGGTCACCCGGCCGAAGACCTCGAGGGGCACGCGCGTGGACCAGCCCCGCGCGGCGATGAGGGTCGGCGCCCGGCTCGTTGACCGCGGTTCGGCATCGAGGAGCCACTGCGCCTGATCGACCAGGTGCGTCGGGATGTCCACCGCGCCGCCGCCCTGCGCGCGCGAGTCGAAGTACCACCACGGCCGGCGCAGCGGGGCGCCGTCCACCTGCTTCTCGAAGTGGTGGACGCTCTCCTGCTCGATCGCCGGCGTCGCGGTCGACGCGAAGCCGCCGAACAGGACGGAATCGTCCACCAGGCGCTTCACGAGGCGGGCGACCGCGTCGCGGCGGCCGGTCATCATCTCCCGCGCGATCGGGGCGGCGCCGAGGCTCGCGCGGATATCGTCGAGATCGCCGGACCGCACCAGCCACGGCTTGTCGGCCAGCACGTGCAGGCCGGCGTCGTGCAGCCGGCGGATCACGCGGGCCTTGCCGCCGTTGCGCCCGGCCAGCACCACCAGGTCGGGCGGGCGGTCCGCGAGGAGACGGGCGAGCGGGTCGGCGCCGACCTGCACGCGAGGGCGCCAGCGGGTCGGGCGTGTCGCGCGACGGTTGAAGCGGTCGATCAGCGCGAGGAAATCGTCCAGCTCCGGGCCCGCGGCCGCGTAGACCGAGATCTCGGGCGACACGCGCGGATTGGCCTCGCGGAGGGTCAGCGTCGCGTGGAAGTGGCCGGGCTCGAGGAAGGCCAGCGCGTGCACGGGCGGAGCCTAGCACGACGAGCCGCCCACATTGCGCCTCGGGAGCGGCGGGCGTCGAGTACTATGGGCTCGCCGATGACAGGCGCCGGCCGCCTCCTGCACCGCTACCTGCCAGCCGCCGCGCTCTTCGCGGCGCTGCTCGTCGCCTGGCAGCTCGCGGTCAGCGTGCTGGGCCTGCGCGAGTACCTCCTGCCCGCGCCGCTCCGCGTGGTGGCCGCGATGACCGGCGACGAGATTCCCTGGCTCCGCCACGTGTGGATCACCTCGGTCGAGATCGTCGGCGCGTTCCTGCTGGCCGGGGTGGTGGGCGTGGCCCTCGGGATCGCGGTGGCGTGGTCGCCGGTCCTCTCGCGCGCGCTGGTGCCGTTCCTGGTGTTCGTCAACACGCTGCCCAAGGTGGCGGTGGCCCCGCTGTTCCTGCTCTGGCTGGGCTACGGCGTCCTGCCCAACATGCTGATCGGGGCGCTGATCGGGTTCTTCCCGGTGGTGATCAACACCGCGGTGGGGCTGACCCAGGTGGACGAGGAATTGCTCGACCTCGGGCGCGTGTTCAACGCGCCGAAGTGGAAGGTGTTCGCGACGATTCGCATCCCCAACGCCTATCCGTACATCCTGAGCGCGCTGAAGGTCACCGCGACCGCGGCGGTGGTGGGCGCCATCGTCGGCGAGTTCGTGGCCTCGCAGCAAGGCCTCGGCTACGTGATCATCACCACCCAGGGCAGCATGAACACCCCGGTGGCGTTCGCGGCGCTGGTGTGGATCTCGGTGGTCGGCCTCGCGGTGTACGGCCTGGTCGTGCTGGCCGCCCGGCGTATCG
>Ga0209998_10000458_pt1 | contig 11320 bp, 12 predicted proteins | sample EndophyteCoNSPM_FD_187576 | JGI IMG/M metagenome (GOLD analysis project Ga0209998, IMG submission 187576) | Arabidopsis thaliana rhizosphere microbial communities from the Joint Genome Institute, USA, that affect carbon cycling - Endophyte Co-N... | ecosystem: Host-associated > Plants > Roots >... | reverse complement strand
AAATATGTTTTATCAGTGGAGTAGTCTTCCGTACAATCCATAGAAATTAGTACTCAGCACATTTCCATCTGTGTTATTTATTCTAATTTGTAGATATCCATAATTTTTAGTGTTCACATACGGCCACTCCTGACTCGTTTCTCCTTCATAATGGCTTCTACCGCCTGCTCCAGAAATGAACCAGTGACCATTACTTGATTCAGCCATTATGTGATTATGGGCTGAAATTTCATAAATCTGAATACTTTTTGAGATATTGCTTTCAATACCCGATAGCATTACAATGGTAGAGTTTCTTGCTGGGTGATGTGACTCTGGAGTATGCGCGGGCTTATGGGCCAGTAAAAAGACATTTTTGATTCCGTTCATCAAAGTTCCATTTGTTACCACTGACTGTCCCCATTTTGTCTGTGATTCAGTATCTCCGTTAGTATTTAGTGCGATCAAGAGCGTTGTATCATTTGCCATTTTTCGATACCAATGATCTCCGCATAGCTCCAGTGTTTGATTTAGAAGTTCTGTATTTCCATCCTCCTCTGAATCATGATTGCCAACCATGCAAGCCAATTTGTTGGCTTTTATTAAATCACCATAAATATTTGTAAAATTAGTCAAATTAGGTTTGTAACACAGATCTCCAAGAGCAATAAACAGATCTGGATTATCCGATTTGACCTGATCAACTAGGTGATTGGAACAATCTATGTCGCCCGCAGCATTAATTACCGTTACACTTGAATCATTTTTCTTGCTTCCATTAAGCATAGTAGAACTTGTTGTATTTTGATTAGTTGTGTTTTGATTAGTAACGTTTTGTGAAAATGAAATAGAAATAAAAAGAGTAACAAATATCGTTATTAATAATGGATATAATACATACTGAATTTTGATCATTATCTATATCAACTCTAAGTTTTGGATAATAAAGACATTTGGCACAAGCATATAATCTTAGACATCATCTATATCAATCCTAGGTTTTTGATAGTAAAGCCTTGTGGTACAAACGTTTAAGTGAAAAATAACTCAAATTGTCTACATATTCAATATAGTTCAAAATGAATCCATCGGATCAATACTCATAATGCTAATAGGTGCAGTTTTGATTACTCTAGATATGTTTAACAAGAATTCTTGTAGAATATGTGGCTCTAATTTGATATCATCTGCACTCTGCAAGATTTGTAAAGAATCAGTCAAGTGGACTTGTGATAAATGTAATACCATAGAAGAAGTAAAACATTCAGATTTTTATTGTACAATATGGATGACTAGAAGATTAGGATTAGGACTAGAAGATCCAATTGGATTTGAGATTATAATAAATCGATGAATCTTACTGATATTGATTCCACAATACAAATTGATGCCAAGTTATGTGGCTCTTCACACAAGAGAGGGATTGCGTATTCCGTCATGGAATTTCATCATTCACTGTACATCAACAAGAAAGATATCATTTTAGAACAAATCCGTGCTTGTGATCTCCTTTACAAATATGCTATTGATAGCCTTGATAGAAACGTTCTAAGGAAAGAGATATTAGATTTGAAATTGATGCTAGATCTAATAGAATAGTAAGGACGTCAAACACTATTCAATCAGAACCTTGTGAGGACATCTCTTTTTAATGTAAATCGATAATGCTATTGGAATAAGCGAGGCCAGAGCTATAGTTAGAAAAATCAAGTTATATGATTCAGGAGAAGGATATGAACCAACGTTTTTGAGCAGTACTTGATTTGTCTGCATGTAAATTCCTGCAATGGCAGGTCCAACCGATCCTCCAACTAAATTAAATAGAACAGTCATTCCAAGAGATATTCCGCTAAATTTTCTCGGTGTGGATTGCAGAATAATATCAAAACCACCAACTTGCATCAATGACAAACCTCCAGCAATTATTGCCAAATTTGTTGAAACTAAAATTCCGTTTGAGTGAAACAAAAAAAGACTAGAAAATCCCAGAGCACTAACTATACTTCCGATTATTGTTGGCTTTACATTACCCAGTTTCGATACAATAAAGCCAGAAGAGGGAGCAAATAATAGAAACACAATCATAAACGGAAGCTGTATATTTGCGGTTGTTATGACGCTTTCCCCAAATCCAAATGGTTGCGGACTTCTTACTAGAACGGGAACAGTTTGAAAAATTGTGAACATTGATAGAAACGCAATAACTAAAATGATGTTTGCAGATAGAATTGTCTTATTGGTCATTAATTGAAAATTAACCAAAGGTGATTTTGATTTCTTTTCCACGATCACAAATAGCACGAGTGAACTAATGCCTACCAATAGAAATATAGCTATTTGATAATTTCCATTATTATTTGTCTGTGAATAAGAAATAACCATGAGTAGAGAAATTACAGTAACTGCAAGGGTCACTGTCCCCTTCAAATCAATATTTTTTCTATTCTTATCCTTTGTAGGTTGTTCATTGGGAACACCCATTTTATTTTCGTGTGAATTAGAATAAACTTGTTCTGACGAATCAGTCAAACTCCCAGCTTCTTGCTTATCATCAATATATCGTCTAAAGATAAACCATAAGCCAATGGCTACAAATACAACTGAGAAAAAGGTGGTTCTCCATCCAAAGTTCTCTATTATACTTGCTCCCAATGCCAATCCAACAACGGATCCTGCTGCGAACATGGAACTGAACACACCTACACCTATCGCAAGCTTATCAATTGGAAACTGATCTCGTATGATTCCAAATGCAATAGGGAACATCGCGATACCAATTCCTTGGATTACTCTGGCAACTATGAGAAATGTAATATTAGTTGAAATTCCTCCTAGAGTTAATCCGACAATATAGACAATCAATATGATCATAACCATTTTTTTCCTACCGTAGATATCGGAGAGCTTGCCACCTAGGGGAGTTGCAACAGCTCCAGCAATAAGATATGCAGACAGAATCCATGATGATGTATTGTAAGTGATATTAAATTCCTGAATTATGTCTGGTATTGCAGGGAGTAACATTGTTTCGCCATACATGGCAATCAAAAGTGCGGAACCTAATATCGCTAATGACATCCAAGCTTTTCTGGGTACTTTTTGATTCAAGGACGGCGACGTTGGATTCCGATTATTGTTACTATCATGCGGTTGCGTCATTTCAATTCAAATCTTTTTTATTTGTTGGATACTTCTTTTTAATGTATCTAATTAATCTGTACAAATATTATATAAGGAAAGTTGAGTGATAATAGCAAAGTTCTTTTCTACAATTGCTCGAATATCTAATAAAATGTTTCGACAGAGCAAAAAATCTTCTTTTTGAGCATCTAGTCGCAATTCGAATATCATGTCTCTCTCATTAACGATGCCACAATCATTATCAATCATTATCGAATGTCTAAATTTTAATTTTATCATATTGAGTGGAAAATTGCGGATATTTTATTTTCATTTCTGTCATTTCTTTTGCGATTATTTCTGATATAACCCAATTCCTAAACCATTTCTTATTTGCTGGAATTACGTACCAAGGAGCCTGTTTTATGCTACAATTGTTAATTGCATCTGTATAAGCAGACATATATTTATCCCATTTTTTTCGCTTTTCAAAATCATCCTCATTGACCTTCCATCGCTTTTCTGGAATCGATAATCTATCTTGAAGTCTCTTCTTTTGCTCATCTTTACTAATGTGCAAAAAGAATTTTAATATTTTCACATTATTTTCTGATAGCATTATTTCGAACTGCCTTATCTGATCAAATCTTTTTAGGCATGTGGATTCTGGTGCCAGTTTTGCAACACGAACTTCAACAACATCCTCATAATGAGAACGATTAAATACTGAAACAAAACCTTTGCGGGGTACAGTTTTATGAATCCTCCATAAGAAATCATGCGCCAATTCTTCAGATGTCGGTACCTTAAATGACTCAACTCTACAGGAAACTGGATTAAATGCACTTATCACATGCCTTATTACCCCATCTTTGCCAGAAGTGTCCATGCCTTGAAGAACGATTAGTAATGCTTTTTCGTTTTCAATGTATAATTTGTACTGTAATTCTGACATTGATGATTTAAGCTTTGGAAGTTTGTTATCAAGATCATCTCTTTTTTTACCAAATGTATCATCAGGATCAAACTTGGATAGTTCCACGCGCTTTCCAGGTTGAATCAACAATTTCTTGATATCTTTCAACATGTGATTCCTAATGATCAACGATATAACAATGTTGTCCCTTCTATGAATAATAGGACGTTACCACAAAATCAAAAATTTGCGAAAGTCCAACTGGCTTAATAATTTTTCACCTATCTTCATCATTTATTATATCAGGTTAATTGACAAGATGTGGTATTAAATTCAATCCCCAGTCATGAAGCGGTGTTCTCTTGGTGTTTGACCACTCACTTATTGGACATCATAGGTTAAAACCGTCTTACCAATTATTGATTTTCCGAGAATTGTGTGTTAGGAAAGAAATCTGGCCGGTTAATTAGGGGGAAAGAATCTCATGATAATTTCTAAACTATAATTCATGCCCTTCTAATCCCAAAGCTTAACTCAATACCTCTCTTTTTAGAATAGCTATAAGTAAAGGAATCATTCGGCATTACTGGAAAGCTAGACAATTGGTCTTGATTGCAACGAGGACATGTGTTATTTTTTGATAATGTTTCTTCAAGATAATTTTTGTTAAGGCAAGTTACAGTCCAGAAACATTGGTCACATAAAAGAAATATCTTTTCGTTTACCTTGGGATTTTTGGATTCATTCATTGTAATTTTGTTACCGTCGCTATTGTTAACTCTTTTGTTGCTGATACTCATCTTTGACCGTGAATATTAACTTCAATAAAGTTACCTTAGTAATCTGCGTCAATTAATTTAGAGTTTTCGATTTTCTATTTTCCGCTAGACATGTCAAGCCTGTTTTACCTAAGACTGTTTAAATTCAAAATTGATACACTCCTTAATATCATGACCAAATCGCAGGGTTTGCGAGATAATCTTGAGTAGAATTATTTATCAATTGGCAGACTGAAGCTAAATGTTGCTCCTCTGTCTGGATTGTTTTCTGCCCATATTTTTCCTCCATGTGCCTCAACAATACCTTTTGAAATGAAGAGTCCAAGTCCTGTTCCCATATCTGATTTGGATGCAAATTTTGTAAATAATTTGGGTAATATCTCTGAATCTATTCCAGGACCCATGTCTCTCACACTCATGATTAAAAAGTTCTTCCCGTTTTGTTCTTCCTTTCTTAATATTACATGAATTTTTCCTTGATGACTAAAACTGATTGCATTATCAAGAATGTTACAGAACACTTGTGTAATCCTAACCCTGTCTATCGAGGCGTTGATGTTTTTTATTCCATTCTGAATTACTATCAATTTGGTATTTTCATTAATGATTTCTACGTTCTTATCCTCCAATTTGTGGTTATAACTCTCGACTATGTCATTGAAGACTTTACTTGCATCAACAACTTCTCTAGTTAAAACTAGCGAATTGTTCTCAATCCGGGTTACATCTAGCATTAATCGTGCAAGTCTCTCAAGTCTCTTTGCATTCAATATGACTTCATCAAGTAGCCGTCTGTGTTCGTGGTTATCAATCTTCGAATACAGCAATTCTGAAAAACCAATTATTGGCTGGATGGGATTTCGCAATTCATGAGCAGCAATATTTACAAAGTCCTTTTCCAACATTTCTACTTCTTTCATCTTTTCAAAAAGTTCTGCCTGTCTCCAAAAACTTTCGAATACAGCCAAATAGGACGAGTTTATGGTAGGGCTTGTTGAGTATGTGGACAATCCTACCGCTTCATAAGATGTATCTTGTTTATCATCTTTTAACTCTAAAATAAGACATTGCTTAGAATCTACCACAAGTATAGAGATCTTTGTTTCAAGACTTGCACTTATTGTTCTAATATCAATTTTAGGAACATTGAATTTTGTTTGTTCAATTAGTTCTTCTGACTTATCAGAAGATGGAAGTAACATTCTAATTTTTACTTTCCTCTTTTCTGATGCATCTTTCAAGAGTGAGAGCGCTCCCATGGTAATCTGCCGCTTCAGCGCATTTGAAGAGGAAAATAAAACGTCAATTTCTTTTCGAGCGGATTTTACCATGTTCCAACCGCGAGCAATTGAATCAACGGGATTTCGAATTATTTCTATTTCTGCAATGCCGATCTTATCCTCTATGTCTTTAATTCGATATCGTGCGTCGACACCTTCTTTCCATAACTGCTCGAACATGGAAGTAAAATGTTTTATATAAGATATTTCGTTACTCGTAAGAAGATTCTGAATCATTCCTCCTCCTTTCATCTCTTCTACTGTCGCAACAAGTCCATTTTTGCTGACTGCAAAATTGATAGGAGCAAGATTCTTTACATGTCTTATTTTTACTCCTAGTTTAAGAAACTTCTTGACCAGTTTGACACTATCCTTTTCGATTCTCATGATCCATCTAATTCCTTCCCCTTCTCCTCTTTTCTGTTTTTCAAGGACATTCTTGCATTGCTCTAAAAAGCTGTTGTAGGTTAGTTGCATACCTCCATGATTTGACACAACTGACAAGCCTGAAGAAACTTCAGATAGGTGAATCATTTGTTTTATTATCTCATCATGATTGTCCAGTATCTTTGTCTCTTGAGGCAATGCATCCTCTTGTATTTGTCTGAATCTATCCTCAGCTGAGATTGATCTACTCCATAGGGTATCAAATATGCAACGTCCATGTTCTACAATTTGAACCATATCGCTGTAAATATGCTCCGATGCGATTGCCTCACTTTTTTCTTGAATCAGTGGAGCAAGATATTCCTCTTCACTGATCATAAAGTTAGTTTTTACTCCATCTAGATGTCTTAGCTCATCTACAATACCTAGTAACACCTTACAGTCTTCAAAGTTATGATGATTGATCTCGGTAATATATCTAAGCTTCACTCCTCTTCTCTTTGCCGATAAGAATGCATCTCTTATTTGTTTTATCGATATTGCAAGTGAAGGTCTAGTATAGGTCATGCAAGTGTCAATCTGCTTGTTTGCTTTCTTGAAAATTTTTAGTTCGGTATTAATAGCGTTACTCTTTCCAAAGATAACCCGTGTAGCAGGTCTCAACTTTTGTATCCACTTTCCTTGTTGACTAGTTATGATTATGCTCCCCCGGTATGCTTCTTTGCGTGTTGTTTGACACTGTTAATAAGAACATTTGGGTTTACTGGTTTGATGAGGAATTGGTTTAGCTTGACCTCTGGCAATAATGTGGTGATTTCTTGGGCAATATCAAGCGCTGTAACAAATATTATCTGAACGTTTGGATCTAGAGTTTTTAATTGCTGATATAACTCAAATCCATTGAGATGAGCCATCCTAATATCTGTAATCACAAGATCATAATATCTGTAATCTGATTCTATGAAATGAGTAAGGGCTTTTTCAGGATCAGTAAATGAATCTACGACCATTCCTGCTGATCTTAGATACTGAGTAAATAGAAAGGAGATAGATGGATCGTCATCTATTAACAATACTGTTGGAACCTTGGGCATAGATTCAAGTTCATATCTAGAGTCATCTATGGGTGACAATATTGGTTTTCTGGTAATATGTATTTCTGTACTTGATTTTAGCATATATACAGGATATGAATATTTGTTTTCTTTCCATGACAGTTCTTTTATTTCCTGAAAGTGGTATCGTTTGGCAAGCTTTGGAAATGAATTCACGATTCTCCATAAATCCGCGCCTATGGCGATCCCATTTGGCGGTGCCTTTTTATTGATTTTAGCACAAAAGTTTATGGTAGGTCCAAAGAGATCGTAAGAACTGGATATTTCACCTGACATCGCAACCTCCAGTTTACCATAATCTGCGCTAATTCTATAGGAAATATCTGGCAGAAATTCTTTATGAAGTTTAGCATTTAGATTTTGACGAGATGATACCATGTTAAGTAAACAATCCAACGCCTGTTTGAAACCATCTATGTTTTCTACAGCTGAGGTTTTAGGAAAGAAGAATATTACACCATCGCCGACTGTTTTCAATATTTTTCCGTCGTGGAGCTTTACAATATCAGCAATCTCATTGATAAAAACTGTATAAAATTTCTTAATCTTTCCCGAGTTGTACAGTTTTGATGTAATTTGTGTAGATCCAACTATATCAATCATTGAAATACAGTAGCATTCTGACTTGTTGGAAAAAGTTACCTCGCTTTTCCTGATACTATCTTCTGATTCTTTGTATTCATTTTGTCTCCTTCCAATACTGCAGTGACGTAGTGGAGACATCCTAGTGACAAGTATCTTACTATTGTGTACGCCGTCACTTATCTCCATGCATATTATTTAGGCATCTGAGGCTATAGTTCATAGTAAGGAATAAAGCTTATTTCTATTGAATCTAGCTTATTAATTCGTTCAATCCTTAGAAAATAAGAAGATGCAAAACAAAAATGATAGATCTTTTGATCTATCGTAAAAATTTACTGTCGTGTTTGTGCTTGTGATTGTATTTCTCTATTTGAAAAATCTCGCAAGCTATCTTTTGCTACGTTTTCAAAGGTCCTTGCGAAATTTGCGTTGAGTCGTGAAAATTCCTTGGCGTTGTCTCTTGCATGCTGTAACGATGTTTTCCATGCATCCATGGAAGCAAATAGTACATTATTTGCCAATCTAGTTGATGATATAGTACTGTCGGTAATATTGCTGACTGCTCTTGCATAATTTTCTGTGGCTCTCTTTGGTGATGTCCAGTAAGACCAATATGAGTTCTGTACGTTTTCAACATACGGAATCCATAAGGACTGAAGTGAGTGGATAATCTCTTTTTGAGAGTCTAGAAAATTGTCTGCAATTTCCTTTGCTGCTTGAATAGATTCTTCTTGATAGTCATTGACTGCTTTTGTGTATCGTGGTATTTCCTTAATTGCTTCGTCGGTTGTCTTTTTTACTGTCGATTTTGTTTCGTCTAAAGTGATGTTAATAATTTCTCTATTTTTATCCTTGTTTGAAGACATGTAATTTACTTCAGGCAAAATACTATATATGTGTTGGTATTTATTGGTATTTAAAGCCATATAAACCCGTAATCTTATATACATCAAGGGAGGGAACTATCAAACTATGAACAATGAATTTAAAAAGATGGCTATTTGCCTTATATACAAATTTTAAATTCTTCATGATGTAAAATAAATTGGTAGGAATTGCATCTATGTCGTATTTTCTATTATAGGGAATCTGATTATAAATGAAAAAACTGCAAAAACTCATTTTGGTTTCACTCGTAATAATTTCTGCAGTTTCATGGATTATGTCTGTAAATCAGCCAGACATGATGAGTATTATGATTAGCTATAATGCAGTACTAATCGGATTATTTACAGCCAGTTGGACGGCTGGAATGGCAGCAATGATGTTTCCAGCGATAGTACCAATGGTTTTGCTTTACAATAAACTCCTTACCAACGAACAATCGATATCGTCAGTAGAAACACTTGAATCAAAATTCTCCAGACTTAAAATGATACTCTTTGTTGGAATGTACCTCATAGTCTGGGCACTAACAGGAGTAGGATTACTATTAGCTTGGTCTGTGCCCATGAATTATGTGGTTATGTCTAGCGATGCAAATAATATCGGAATAATATTTGGTAGCATTTTGATAATATCCGGGATCTATCAATTTACGCCCCTGAAGAACAAATGTATCGGCTATTGCGAATCTCCCCTTAGTTTCTTCATGCGAAGATGGAGTAACGGAATAATAGGTGCACTCAAAATGGGTATATTCCATGGACTCTATTGCCTTGGATGTTGCTGGCCTTACTTTCTAATTATGGTATCTCTTGGATGGATGAGTATAACGTGGATGGCGCTTTTTGCTGCAATAATATTTGGAGAAAAGATCTGGTCCAGAGGAATATGGATTGCAAGGTCCGTTGGAATTGTCCTGATATCATTGGGGATATTAAGTAGTCTTGGAATAGTTGTAATATATGACAATATGACAGGAATGAACCTCCAAGCAGCAGAAAAAATGATTATGTAATCGAATAAAGAACGATTCTGAAAATATTCTAAATACTAAATTGTTATATGTATGCAACAAGTCTAGTTAATCCATGTCCTCTTCTGGAACTCTACAAGCAGAGTCTATATCGAAATGGAATATGAAGTCAGACTATATAGAAACTTGCAATTGCGATTTTGGATGTCCATGTAATTTTGATGGGTTTCCCACATATGGTTTTTGTAGGGCACTCGTATTTTTCCATATCAAAGCGGGTAATTTTGGCAAAGTGAAACTCGACGGCCTTGAGGTTGTGTATGCAGTATCGTGGCCAAAAGCGATACATGAGGGGTCTGGAACATTACAATTATTCATTACAAAGGATTCAGATCAGGACCAGAGAGATGCCCTTGTGAATATCTTTACAGGTAAAGCTAAAGGGGATGGTCCTTTTGCATTGTTTGCCACAACTTTCAAATATATTTTGGATTCCCAATTTGTAGAAATAAATGCAAAAATAGATGGTACGAAAAGTAGTTTTTCTGTTCCTGGGGTTATGGATGTTCAACTTGAAAATTTTGTAAATCCAGTTACTGGTGACGTACAACAGACAAAAATACAATTACCCAAAGGATTCATTTGGAAAATTGCTGATGCAGCAAAGACAAAGGTGATGAAAATACTAACACCTAATCTTAATTTTGATCATTCAGGAAAAAATGCTTTCTATTCAGTTGTAGAATTCAGTGGACCATAATCCATTTTGAAAGATTGGATTAATATCTCGTAACATACTCCCAAGAGCGCAAATTAACTAGAATTAATTACGACTTAAACGTATAAGTCGATCTATTTTTGGTCCTTATGACTATACTTAATATATCTATCATTTATTGAAAAACAAGAGAACTTGCGACCAAGAGACCTATACATTTCAATTATTTTAGCGATAGCTATAGGAGACTCTTTAATTATTTTTTCGGAACAGGAGGATAAATTGTTCTTCGCTAATCTTGTGCTAAACATCAATTCTTCTGTTGCAGCCAGCCTCGCAATATTTGTTACTATAAAAGAGAAAGATAAAAGCAGTCTAAAGGCCAATATTTTCCTTGTTATAGGTCTAGTACTTTGGTTTGCTGCAAATATCGTATGGGCCTATTATGAGGTGATAGAGCATTTAATGGCTCCAGTACCATCACTTGCTGATGTGCTATTGCTTTCTGCTTATTCAATTTTGATTGTTCGACTATATATTGAATATAAATCCCTGAGAAAGAAACCGACCAAGAAATTTACGG
>Ga0209998_10000454_pt1 | contig 11360 bp, 7 predicted proteins | sample EndophyteCoNSPM_FD_187576 | JGI IMG/M metagenome (GOLD analysis project Ga0209998, IMG submission 187576) | Arabidopsis thaliana rhizosphere microbial communities from the Joint Genome Institute, USA, that affect carbon cycling - Endophyte Co-N... | ecosystem: Host-associated > Plants > Roots >... | reverse complement strand
GACCGCACCTCCGATCAACGAGCCCGTGACGCTCGGGTCGCCGTCGACCGCCGCGCCTGCGCCGGAAGCGACGCCCAGGACGATACCGAGCCGGGGTGCGACACCAACGCCCCAGGCTTTCGTTGACGCCCCGATCGACGAGCTGCTCGACAAGGCGCGGATCGCGTTTCGTGAGCGCCGCTATACGGACCCTGAGAAGGACAACGCTTTCCTCTACTACCTCTCCGTCCTGGCCCAGGAGCCCGACAACGGCGAAGCACTCGAAGGCCTGACCCGCATCGGGGGCCTGCTCGACGCGCGCCTGCAGTCGGCAATGGCCGAGGAGCGCTATGACGAAGCCTCGGCGACGCTGGCACGCCTCAAGCTCATCAAGCCGAACGACGTTCAGCTCAAGGCGACGGAAGCGAAGCTTGCAGAAATACGCATCGCTGCCGCCCTCGAGGACGACGAGGCGGACCGCGCAGCGGCGCTCCTTCGCCAGGCGACGCAGTCGAGCGTATTGCCGCCCGAGCGCACCGCGCGCCTGCGCGAGGAGATCGACAAACGGCAGGCCGATGCGCGAACCCAGCGTCTCGCGGAGCTGGTCTCGGTCCGCATACGCGATGGCCGGCTCGTGGAGCCCTCGAACGACAGCGCCAAGTTCCATCTGACCCAGCTGCGGAAGGTCGCCGGCGACTCGCGACGCACCACGGCCGCTGCGCGCGAGCTCGAAAACGCATACCTGAAGCGCGCACGTGAAGCAGGCACCGCGAAACAGGCCGCGGAGTACGAGCGCTGGCTCGACGAGGCGCGGGAGATCGGTGCAAGTCCCGCGCGAATTAGCGCCTTGCAGCGCGAGGTACGGACCGCGACCGCGGCGAAGGCCACTGTGCCCGACGCCGACAGGAACGCGAAGCTGGTGCAGGAACGCATCAACGACGGGCGCCTGCTCGACCCAGCGCAGGACAGTGCGCTCTTCCACCTCAACGCGCTGCGCGCGAGCGACCCTGCGGGCGCTGCCTCGGCAGCGGGTGCGTTGTCGGCGGGACTTCTCGAACACAGCCGCAGTTCGCTCGCCGCGGGGCGGCTCGACGACGCGGAGCGTCACGTAGTTGCAGCGCGGCAGCTCGGACTCAATCTGCAGGACGTGCAGGAAGTGGAGACGAGCATCGCAGCCGCGCGCATTCCGGCGCCGGCGGCGCCTGTGCAGGTCACCGCAGACAAGCTGAAGCGTACGCGCTACGTCGCGCCGGAATATCCGCGGCAGGCGCTCGCCAAGGACCTACGCGGCGAGGTGCGGCTCAAGTACACCATCGATGCGGAAGGGCGGGTCAAGGATGCGGCGGTGACCGCGTCGAACCCCGCCGGCGTGTTCGACGAGGTGGCGCTCGCCGCTGTGCGGCGCTGGCGCTTCAAGCCCTATGAGGTCGACGGCCAGCCGGTCGAAGCCGTCACGGGCACAGTCATGGTCTTTAAACCCGGCGACGACTCGGACCGCTGAGTCGCCGCCCCGGTCCTACTCAGGAGATTCCCCCGCCATGCGCGAGCTGTTCGCACGATACCGGGATACGGCCACGATGGCCGGCTTTCTGGTCCTGCTCGTAGCGTTCATCGGTACGGTGCTCGTGCCCGGTTACCGGCTGGCCAACGACTTGTCCGCCAACAGCGCGGCGCTGAAGCTCGTAAGCGAGCAGCGGGGTCAGCCGGAGGTGATGATGCGGCTGCTCGCGGCGCTCCGCGACCAGCTTCGTGGCGGCGCCTACGTCGGCCAGTCGCTGAAGGACCTGGGCGTCACGGTCCCGGGTTACGACGCCGCGCTGGCGCAGCTCGGCGAGTCGGCGGCGCAGCAGGCACCCGAGTTCGCGGAGGCCAGGCAGCTCTGGGGCGCGCTCCACGCGCAGGTCGCCCCGATTGCCGGCTTCGCCGGTATTCCCTACAGCGACTCGGACATCGCCGGAACGCGTATCAACGCGGCCGGCCGCGAGCTGCTCGAGGACGCACGCAACGCGCTCACGCTGGGTCGCGACACCGCGCCACAGTTGACCAAGCGGATGACATCAATCGGCGCGCGCCTCGAGCGGGAGGTTGCTCACGGGGCCGCGACGCTTCGCAAGCTCATGATCATCGGCGTGGCATTCGCCTCGGTGCTGGTCGCCTTACTGCTCTATGTCCAGTTGCTCAAGTCGCGTCACGAGCGCGTTGCGCGCGAGGCCCAGAACCAGACCCGGGATATCCTGGCCACGGTGAAGGAAGGCTTGTTCCTGATCGACAGCGACTTTCGAATCGCCAAGGCGCACTCGGCCGCCCTTTCCGCGCTGATGCGGCGCGAAAATTTCAACGACTTGACCTTCGGGGACCTGCTCGGCCAGCTCGTGCCCGAGAAGACGCTCGAGACGGCGACCAAGTACGTCAAGCTGCTGTGGGGCGAGCGGGTCAACGAGAATCTCATCAAGAGCATCAACCCGCTGGCGGAGGTTGAGGTCAACTTCGACCGCCGACAAGGCGGGAACGACATCCGATATCTCGAGTTCGACTTCCATCGCGTAAAGGGCGACGGTGGCGCACGGCAGATCCTGGTGTCGGTCAACGACGTCACCTCGCGTGTACTGCTGTCCCGCGAACTCAAGGAATCGCAGTCGAGCAACTCGGTCCAGATGGACATGCTGCTCGGGATTCTGCGGATCGAGCCGCGCCAGCTCGTATCGTTCCTCTCTGACAGCGACGCGACCCTCAAGATGGTCAACACCGTGCTCAAGGTCCCGGCGCGCGACGATGCGGGCTTCCGGCAGAAGATCGACCAGATGTTCCGCGAGATGCACAAGCTCAAGGGCGAATCGGCCGCGATGGGGCTCGTCACCGTCGAGAACCGCGCGCACGCGTTCGAAGACATGCTGAAGGAGCTGCGAGATCGCCCGGAGCTGACCGGTAACGACTTCCTGCCGCTGCTCGTGCGGCTCGACGACCTGTTCGCGCACTTCAAGACGGTGCGGGAGCTCATCGACCAGCTCGATGGTCTGCGCGCGGCGGCACAAGTGGGCGCGATCGTGAGCGGCGGGACCATGGCCGTGCAGGCGATGGATGTCTCCCGCGTGCTCATGCAGCGACCGGTTCAGGATGTAACCAGCGGGCTCGAGTCTCTCGCCCAGCGAATCGCCGGGGAGTACGGCAAGAAGGTGCGATTCGAGGTCCGCGGCCTCGAGCTCGTGCCGAGCGACTTCCTGCGCACGATCCGCGCAGTGGCCATCCAGTTCGTCCGCAACGCGGTGGTCCACGGGATCGAGGACCAGACACAGCGCGTCACCAGCGGCAAGCCCGATACCGGAACGATGCAGCTCGAGTTCACCCGAGCGGCCAATGGAATCGACATGGTCTTTCAGGACGACGGAGCAGGTCTCCTCGCCGACGAGATCAAGGAGGCGGCCGTGCGCCGCGGCACGATCACCGCCGAGGAAGCCCGCACGCTCGACGGCAAGGCCGCGATCGGCCTCATCTTCCGCCCCGGCTTCTCGACGCAGGAACAGGAAACGAAGGACGCGGGCCGCGGCGTCGGCCTCGACGTGGTGTGGAAGACCGTGCGCAGCATGGGTGGTCGGATCTCGGTGTCGACCGCGCCGGGCAAGTTCACCCGCTTCAAGATCCATCTCCCGAACGAGAGCGTCCAGCAGGGCGCGGTCGCCTGATCGACCGGGAAAGAGAAGATGTCCGCAGTACCCCGCAACGCGCCGCTCAGGCTGCTCATCGTCGACGACTCGAACATCATGCGCCGCCGTATCGAGCGCTGTCAGAACATCCCGCAGCTCGAGGTCGTCGGCTCTGCTTCCAACGGTCTCGATGCGCTCGAGCTCTTCTGCAAGACCGACCCGGACGTCGTCACTATGGACATCACGATGCCGCACATGGACGGCATCGAGTGCGTCGAGCGGATCGTCGCCATCAAGCCGAACATCCTGATCCTCGTGATCTCGGCGCTCGCGGACAAGGCGACGGCCGTCGAGGCCATGGAGAAGGGGGCGAACGGCTTCCTCAACAAGCCGTTTTCCGACCGTCAGCTCAACGATGCGCTGGAAGAGCTGCTCGGCAACGCCTGACAAGAAGAAAACATGTTCGACGAACACGAAATACGCACTTTCGTATACGGGACTACCCGGTACTTCGAGGTCGCGGCGCAACAGCCTGCGACGGTGGGTTCACCTTACCTGGTTACGCAAGGTGCGCCGGAGACCGCCGAGTACACCGGTATCATCAACATCACGGGTCGCCGCAACGGCATCGTTTATTTCACCGCGCCGCGCGGCATGCTGATCGTCATGCTGATGAAAATGAACGAGAGCGACGTGTCGCACGACAACCTGTGCGACCTGGTCGGCGAAGTCGCGAACACGATTTCCGGCAATGCGCGCCGCGACTTCGGCAAGGAATTCATGATCTCGGCGCCCGAGGTGGTCTCGGGAAACGGCAAGGATGTGAAGCCGCCGACCGGCTGCCGGCCGTTCGTGATCCCGATCAACTGGCGCAGCCACTCCGCCAAGCTGGTGGTCTGCCTCAAGTAGTTCGGCTGGGAGAGTAAGGTTCCCGGGTCCGCTAAAGCGCGTGCCCGCGCTCCGAGGCGATCAGGTCGCTCACATCCTGCACGTCCCTGAGCCGATGCGCCTCGCCGGACATGCCCGCGATCAGGCCCGCCGCTTGTGACAAGGACGCATCGTGTTTCGACCGTCCGGCCGGGTCATCGGACTCGGTGAGCGAGCTCACGTAAAGGGCATAGGCGCAGTCGCGCCGGTACGTGAGGCCCGTCGCGCCGGCCTTCTGCGCGCGCTGGCAGTGCTCGAGGGCAGGGCGCAGGACATCGCGCGCTTCGGGGGCACGGTTCTGCCGGGCAATGGCATGGCCGAGCAGCATGCGCGCGAGAGCGCTGTCGTCCTTCGGGTCGCCGAAGGCAACCGGGTCGGGTGGCAGCTCGAGCAGCTCGCGTGCTGCCGTTTCGCCCTCCGGGTACCGGTTGGACTTGATGGCCGCGGTCGCCGCCGTAAGTAACACGTTGCGCGTGAAATTGGCCCGGATATCTCCGGCGTTCAGGTCGTCGGGCGGAATCTCGATCTTCCTGACGTGCGCGGCGATCCGTGTGGACTCCTCGAGCGCGGCTGCGTACTCGCCGTTCATAACATTGATGCGTGCGCGCCATGCGCCTTCTGCGTAAGGAAACAACTTTCTAAAAATGCTTTCCCTGGGCGTGAATTCGATGAACTGCGTCTGCGCGCGCAACGCCTCCTGCAGGTCCCGCTCGACGGTCGCCCGCGGGCCGAGTCGGGCCGAGAGTGCGGTGAGACGGAACGCCGTTTGGTTCAGGGACGCCCCGAGGGTGGGGTGCGCGCGCTCGTCCTGTTGCAGCGCCATCGCGGAACGCTGCTCCTTCATCGCATCCTGCACACGGCCCTGCTCGAGCAGGGTCACGGCAACCTGCGCCTTTCCACGGATCCAGTACACCCAGGGATTTGCGTCCGACGGGTCGAACGCCACGTAGTCCTTGCCCGCCTGCTCGGACTTCACGGCGTAGTCCATTGCCGCCGCGTAGTCGAAACGGCGGAAGGCAAGCTGTCCCAGCAGGCCCGCCGACAAGGCACGGTTCGCCATCGATCGTAGGTCGCCGGGCCGACGCTGGAGGACCTTTTCAGCGAGCTCGTATACCTCCTGCTCGAGGCGCGCCGCGTCATCAAGACGGCCAAGCTCGAGCGCGTGGCGAGCCTGCGAGTCAGCCGTGTCCGCGTATACCGAAGTCGCGCCAAGGTCGGTCAGATCGAGCGCGCCGATGCCGGCGAGGATGCCGCGGGCCTCTTCGCAGGAGGCGATACCCGTCTCTTGCGGCTGTTGATGGCTCAAGTGATTCAAGATGTCCGCGTAGACGATCCGCGTCTGGTGCGAGCTGTCGGGCTTGCTGACGTAAGGTCGGAGCAGATTGGCTGCCTCGGGCAGGTCGGTCGGCTTCGACATGGGCCCCCCCGACGGGCCGAATGCCGAATATGGCCCGAAGAGCGACCATGCGAGGCCGAGCGCAACGGCCTCGCTGGTGTCGCCCTCCGCGCGAAGCTTCTCGAACAGCGCGTGAGCTTCGGTGAGATTTCGGCCCCCGCCCTCGACATCGTCGCCCATGAGCGCGGCGCCGCCCGCGCGCACGAGCGCCATGCCGCGGTACACCTGGGTCTGCCGCGTCAGCAGCTCGGGAGGCAGCCCGTCGTAGTAGCTGACGGCCATGCGCGCGAGCTTGCCCATCGTCTCGACCCGGCCGGTGGGCTGCAGCTCGGCGTAGAAATCCTCGATCAGGAATCCGACCAGCTTCTCCGCGTCGGCCCGTGCCTGCTGCGCGGCGGCATCCGCGGCCGCCGCCCGGCGGTAGTTGATCCAACCGAACGCAGCGCCGGCGAGCGCAACGACCATCAGCACGGCGCAGACGCCAGCCACCATTCGCATGCGGACCAGCGTGCGATGCGTCTGTGCTTCGCGCTCTTTCTGCGCGGCGAGCCGCCGCTCCGCCTCGTCGCGTGCCTCGCGTTCGTGGCGGAGGTCGCGGCTCGAGCGCACCACGCCGCAGAGCACATCATGCGTCAGCTCGACCCGGCGCATGTCGAGCCGTTCCTCGATGCGCAGCAGCCGGCGATCGACCAGTGTGGCAAGCGCGCCCGGCGCGGCGCCGGCCGCCACGAGAGCCTTGCTCACCCGTTCCTCGGCCAGGCTCTCGCGGTAGCCGGACTCGGTGAGGAGCTCATCCTCGATCACGCGACGGACCCCGGGCGGCTGGTCCGCCAGTGCGCGCTCGTAGAACTCGGTCAGGATCGAATCGCGTGACCCGGCGAGCAGGTCGGCGGAGATCTCCGCGCGACCCTGCGCGAGTCGCACGGTGTTGAGCTCGCGGCAGATGAGACTCAAGAGCGACGGCTCGACCTCGGCGTTGCCGAGCTCGGCGCCGCCCGCTACGAACCGCACGATCGACTCGGCGACCTCCTGCGAGACCAGCCGGCCGCCCGGATTGACGACCGCACTCAGGGCCTGGGCGCCCGTCATGCGCGCGAGCCGCATGCGGTTCTGCGTGATCGAGGGCATCGCGCCCTTCACGCTCTCGAGATGGGCGAGGTAGTCCTCGCGCAGCGCGATCAGGATGCGGTAATCGGCGCGGGCAAAGTCGTAGTCCTCGGCAACGGCGTCATCCTCTTCCAGACGACGCTCCAGCTCCGCGGGCGGCCGGTTCTCGACGAGGTCGGCCAGGTCGTCGAGAAACCGCTTCGCGCGCAGCCGGCCCGCGTCGTCCGCCTGCGCCAGCGTGAAGATTTCCTCGAACTGGTCGAAGATCAGGAGGGGCAGCAGCGTACTGCCGCTCGCGTCGCGCAGCAGGTCGCCGCGATGGTGCAGGAACTCCCAGAGCGACTCGCCCTCGACGGCCGAGCCGGGCCGGGACCAGTGCCCCGCGGCCTCGGTCGCGCGGAAGATCGCCTGCTTGATCTGTTCGGACGGCGCCGGTGAATCGGGCGAGTAATCGACCCGCACGTACACCGGGCAATAGCCTTCGCCGCGTAACCGCGGCACGAGTCCGGCGCGCAGCAGCGAAGTCTTGCCGAGTCCGGACTGGCCGAACAGGACCGTCAGGAGCTTGCGCTGTACGCGACGGGCGAGCTCCGCGGCTTCCTCGTCCCGCCCGTGGAAATTGGCGCGGCTCTCCTCGGTATAGGAGGACAGGCCCAGCCACGGGTTCTGGGGATCAATGGTCGCCGAGCTCGCGGGAGTCGAGCTCGAGTCATTCATGAGCGGCGCCCACTGCAGAGATCCTGCAACCGACGCAGGAACTCAGGTCCCGGCTCACCGCCCGGTGTGCGTGCGATGTGCAGCGACCGGAATTTCTCCGGTACGAGGGCTTCGGCCTCGGGCGTGTTGTCGATGCAGACCGGCACGATGAATACCGCGCCCTCAGCAATGTTGCGCGAGCGATCGACCGCATAGCTCCACTCACGTCGGAAATAACCCTCGTGGCGCCGCTGGGTCGTCGCGGAGATGATGGGCACGAAGAAACTGCAGCGCGCGATGTTGGCGTGGATCTTGCGGTCGTAGTCGTCACCGCTTTCGAGCCGGTCGAGGTCGAACCAGGTCGTGAGCCCGGCGGCATCCATCGCTGCCTTGAGCTGCTGCACGGCCGGCAGGTCCTCGCGCGCGTAGCTGATGAAGATGGCGTTGTCCGGCATCTCGCGCGACGGCGGCAGGAACCTCTGCGGGGCGCTCGAGGCCCCGGACACGCTCGCTGCTGATCCACGCCGCTTGGTCCAGCGCGCGTGCAGCTCGGACACGAACGCCTCCGCGCCGGCGTAGACGCGTGTGCGCACGCTTACCTGCTGCAGGAATGCAACGAGCCGCTCGTCCTTCATCGTGTGGTCGTCCGCAAGCACCTCGCTTACGTCACGCGGGTCGGAGAGCCGCTTGCGCTTTGCCATGCGGAGGAAGAGCCGCGCCAGCCAGTTGGAGAAGTCGCTGCCGATCAACAGCAGGTGATTGTGTTCGAGTTCGTGGAAGAGTTTCTCCGGAGTCAGGTGCTCGGACTGCAGCGCGCAGATGAACTCCAGCATGTCTTCGTCGGAGACGACGTAGGTCGGTGACGCGGAGAGTCGGCCAAGTATGTGATACACGACCGCGCGCTGCAGCTGGCCGCGCTCAACGGGGAGATCGGCGACCCGGTTCGGCGCATAGGCGATGACCTCGGCCGTCGGCTGGCCGCCGTATCGCTCGAGGTTCACGGCCCGCTCGAGCAGCGGGTCGAAGGTCGTGGTCACGAAGAGATCGAAGTCGGTGATCTGCGCGAGCTGGCGCAGCGCTGGCGGCGGTTCGAATTCGACCTCCCGCATGATCGAGCGCAACCGCGTGTAGGCCTCCTCGCGTCGGCCGCGCTGCCCGAGGTAGCTGCACACGACGTCGTTGAGGCACACGGGCTGGGGCAGGTCGGCGGTGTTGACCTGCAACCTCCCGGCCAGTTTCTCGGCCAGCCACTCGTAGAGCGGCCGCAGTCCGCGGTCCGTCTGCACCCTCAGCAGGTCGGGTCCGATGATTGGGATGACACGGCGCTCTTCGATGTAGTTGAGGAGGTCGTCCCAGGCGTCGTCATCGAAGTCCTGCTGCGCAGGCATTACCGCGCTCACGCCGCGCCCCCGTCGGTCGGCACATCAGCCATTGCAACCCCGTCTGCGCTTGTTGTACTCAGGCGCCGGGAGTGTAACGCGAATACCCTGCCTGGTCTCCGCGCCCAACGTGATCGAGGCGATCTCAGGTGGTCTTGATCGACTTCCACTGCCTCAGCCGTTCCGCGACCAGCTCAGCGCGTTTCCGATCGTCGCCTCCGTCGAGGATGTTCATGTCCCCTGGATCGGCGCGCCAGTAGACACCGGCCGTCCGCGCGTCCACTCTCGGGTGCGTGTCCGCATGAGTCGTCCAGTACCCGGACGCGCGCTCGGCCGACTCCGTCCGGATCTCTCCCGTCCCGTACAACTGCGGCGCGTTCGGGTCCAACGGCCGTTCTCCCTTCCAATAGTAGAAGACGCCCGAAGGCTCCTTCCTCTCCTTCACCGCTTCGCTCCAGTATCTTGCTGACAGGTGGCCATCGTCCTGCCAGGAACGGCCGGCCACCTCCAGCGCCCCGTCACGGTCCCGCGAAGTCCTCAAAAGGCTCAGGGCGGAAGGCTCCCGCGCGGTGCGCTCGGTCAGGGAAAACTGCCACCACAGCCCTTCGATACGGGCAACGCGGCCCTCGTTCTCGATCGCCTTCCGGAGCTTCTGATTGACGACTCTAATCTCGGCCGGCGTCGTCGCTTCGCCGTACCGTACGCTCGTGAGGCCAAGGAGGTCGCTTGGAAGCTTGGAGCCGCTCGCATGGAGGATGAAGGTCCGGCGCATGCCGAGGGCTCCGCCGAAAAGACCGGCTTCGAAGACGACATTGTCCCGCGGCGAAGCCTGACCGGTTCCCGGCGGAATCGATGGCAGCGGACTGTTGGTCGTCCAGTCGTCCTGAGCGAACACGAATGCGGCGAAGTCGACTTCACGGGTCAGCTCGAGCAGGCGTTCCAATGTCGTGGTTCCGGGATTGAAGGATGTCGTCCACGGCTCTACGTGCGCCACGTCTTCGAGACCACGTGTCAGCGCCTGCAGCAGCTTCTCCTGCTTTCCTGACGAGCCCAGGAAGATGCGAGGCTTGGTCATCCATTCCTCCCGGCATCAGATCGGCCGCGCCGTTCCCATGATGCCACCGGACCGGGGCGCGGAAGAAACAGCGGATGGCACGTCGGATTGCCCTGGGTCCGCAGTCGGGCAAAAAGGCGCGGATTACGTACGGACAGCTTACCGAGCAAGTGGTCCCATTCGTATCCGAGCTGGCCGAGAGTCACGACAATCGGCTCGACCGTGCGCACGGGCCCGATCTTGCTCCGGTCAAAGCTATATCCGCGCAAGCCGGCCTCGGAATGAAGAGCTGCGAGATAGGCATTGATCGCCAACCTGGGGGATGAGTGTGCGCGAAAGCGCTCAAGCTGGGGGTGATGCGTGTACCCACGCGTTCCACCCCGCAGCACTGCCTTGGCCAGCAGGGCTTCCCGCCAGACAGCGACCAGTCCCTGAGGGTCAAGATGCCTGGGGTGCAACGACCAGAGACGCATCTGTCAATCGGCGGGAAGCAATTGCGGGTTCCACACGATCTCCCAGAGGTGACGATCCGGATCCTGAAAATAGCCGGCATAGCCACCCCAGCCGGTCGCCTGTGCGGGCTTCACGATCGTGGCGCCGGCTGCGGCCGCCTGGCGCAGCACGGTCTCGACCCACTCCCGCTCGGCGCAGGGCCACGGTGCGGCGCACCACTCGCAGTCCAGGCCGGTGGCCGACCGCGTGTGCGCCGAAGTCTTCTCGCTGCCGCTTTACCCGGCACTGCCGCTCGAGGCGGTCGGGGAAGTGGCCGCCGTCCTGTCGGGGTCCGCGGTGAGGCTCCCGTACTGACTGAGTGACACTTCTGCAACAACTCGGCGCGCTTCTCCTGATCGTCGGGCTGCCCGGCGCCGTTCTTTATCGGCTGCCGTGGCTCGATCGGGAGCGGCGCGCGGGTCTCGATGCGGAGGAGCGCGCGTTCTGGGCCGTGGTGCTCAGCCTCGCGCTCTCGCTCTCGGTCGTTCTCGGCCTGGCGGCATTCGACCGCTACACGTTTCGCCGCCTGATTCTTGCTGACATCGCCACCGCGGGGCTGTGTGCCGTGATGGCGCGTGGCCGCCTTCGCCTGGGTGGCGCGGCGCCGCTGGTGAAGTGGACGGCGATCGTGCCGGTATTGCTTGTCGCGCTGGCGGTGTGGCGATTTTTTCCACCGGCGGAATACATCA
>Ga0209998_10000450_pt1 | contig 11444 bp, 11 predicted proteins | sample EndophyteCoNSPM_FD_187576 | JGI IMG/M metagenome (GOLD analysis project Ga0209998, IMG submission 187576) | Arabidopsis thaliana rhizosphere microbial communities from the Joint Genome Institute, USA, that affect carbon cycling - Endophyte Co-N... | ecosystem: Host-associated > Plants > Roots >... | reverse complement strand
TATTATCTTTTCAATTTCATCTTTATTTCCTTCAAGTTGGGCTTCTACTCGACCGTCAGCTAAATTTCGCACCCACCCAAAAACAGAATTTTTCATTGCAATTTGTTGCATATTGACTCGAAAATAAACACCCTGAACCTTTCCGGAAACCAACAATCGAACAGAAGTCTTTACATTATAATCATTTGCCGAATTTTTAGAATCTCTGAAATTCACATTATTCTTCTACATAATGCTATTTTATATATATTCAAAACAATAGTTTTGTTAGCAGATTCAAATATTCTACTAAATTTGAAGAGTAGTTGTCGTAATCTAAATCATCCAAACCTTATATACTCATATGGATGCATAATTCCATTATAAAATGAGAACTAAATTTGGCTTTACCCAAGGATTAAATATTGCTAGACTTGGCCTGGATGAAATCCAAATAATGACGGCATGTCAAATTGCAGACAGGCTTGATTTTGATTCTATATGGTCAATGGATCATTCAAACGTGCCCCAGTGGAAAAATGCAGTTGTAAATGATGCTTGGCTATTGCTAGCAGCCATTGGCGCTGTCACAAGGAATGTTGAATTGGGAACCTGTGTGACAGATGCTATTAGAAGGCATCCTTCAACCATTGCATTATCATCTATTACACTGGATAGGCTCACTAACGGACGGGCGATGTTGGGTATCGGTGCTGGAGAAGCTCAAAATGTGGTGGACTTTGGAATAGAATTCAAAAAGCCTGTAACTAAATTCAGAGAACAATTGGAAGTTATTGAAGCTCTCTTTGATTCAGACCCGGATAACAGAGTCAACTATGATGGAGAATATTATAAACTGATTAATGCATGTTTGCAGGCTAAGAGTATCAGAAAACCAAGGCCGCCCGTATATATCGCGGCAGGAGCGCCAAAAACCCTCGAGCTGTGTGCTATTTACGGAGATGGGTGGATACCAATTGGCTATACTCCCGCGTTGTTCAAACATCATGCAGATGTCATAAAGGATCATGCAAAGAACAACAATAGGGATATCTCTAATTTTCAATTCGCTAATGATGTAGATGTTTACTTTACGGAGGATGGGGAGGAAGCGTGGAATAAGATGAAAAATGCAGTAAAGGTTAGTTTATACAAACCTGAATTATTGAAGGTGCATAATATTCAACAAGATTCAGAGTTTGACTTTAGGAAGTACTTCACAGAATATGCAATGAACAAGCCAGAATTGATGGAACAAATGAAACGAGCTGCAATGCAGATACCTGATGATGTGGCCAGGAGTGCAATAGGAGTAGGTAAGCCGGATGATGTAATCGAAATGTTAGAAAGGTTTATCGAAGCAGGAACGAATCATTTTATCATAAGATTTTGGGGAGACGGCTATTTCAAAAACATAGAGCTCTTTGGTAAAAAGGTAATACCATATTTCAGAGAACAGGAAAAAAAGTAATCCACAGCAATAAATCTTAATACTACAAGTAAGTGATCTATTTTTAATCACATTAATCAAGTTTTTGACTTGCCAAAAAAAGTATCGAGTTTCAAAGTTTTACGGGCTTTACCTCTAGAGTAAACAAGTGGATCTGCATCAAAACCAATCATACGTAGATCGCGTGCGAACCCATCAGCAAATCCATGAAATGTGTACACTTTTTCAGGATTACATTTCTTTACTACTGCAATCAAATCATTGTAATCGCAATGGTCGCTCATGGGTAAACAATGATCTAATCCCATTGCAAATTTGTAATATGGTTTTACAGACCATCCACTAAATCCAATAGATAGTGCACCATATTTTGTCTTGATATAATTTAGAAATCCGTTTTTGCATGATTCGATAGGGGCGATCATCAACCACGGACTATGAGATGACAACACGTTGTTCTTTTCTGCCTCAGAGAAAGTAACATAGTTATCCATATCGACACCAAATTCTGAATAGATTTTATTCATTTCATGGATCGAATCGTGAATTACCAATGGTTTCCAATGTCTAAATACGTTTGTTAGAATTTGTGCCTTTCCTAATGTATATCCCAGCAGAATGACGGGTATACCTTGATGATACATTTCAGAAATTATTATATTGGCCTCATGTATGGTATTTTCGAATTTTGGAAATACATAATCATGATGACCAAAAGTAGACTCTATTATGAGCGTTTTTGCCTTGGGAATAATAGCAGGACTCATAAACGCTCTCTTTCGAATGGAAATATCACCTGTATAATACAACTCATCTTCTATTAGGATTCCATTCGATCCAAGAATATGTCCTGAATCCAGTAATTTGAAATCGTGTTCCTCGTATGCATCAGCATAATTGTATCCCCGATGCCTTGCGATCTTGTGTGTTATTTTTGATGTGATAATCTTATTACCGTTCTCTCTAACGCTCTTGTATAGATGATCAGTATGTGCATGGGAAATGAAAATGAAATCAGAATTAGGTTGTTTGTTCGGATCAAGATAGATGGTTTTGTCTCCAGTACCTACTGTTATTCCATAATTGTCAACCGAAACTTGAAACAACAGTCTCTTTGATTTTACGATAGTATATTAATTTTAATATTCTAAAGTGTTTAATGTACCAAATTTGGAATTTAATTCCTTTCAAATGCTTGATTAGTGCAAGAATCATACAAAGTAAAATTTAAGTTATGTTAAATTTCTAATTTTGAGTAATGATATCGAGTCACAATTTGATTGTTATTTCAACTATTAGTATAGTTCTATTTGTGATTTGTTTTCAAATTCTCTATGACGAATATTCTCAGGTAGATTCAAATGTTTATGGACAAACTTTTACAAATGCGTCAGATATTGTTTATCAAACTTCAAATTCGTCTTTCAACGCGGAGGGAACGATAAATACCATTCTGTTCTTGCAGGATTTATCGAACGGTACAACCCCAATTGTCAAGGACATCAATACCAATTCATCATCTAAATATATTCTAGGAGGAAAATGGAGGATTGACATACTAAAGGATAAATTGACTTATTTCAAAAGCAACTTTACAATGATTGAGGTTGATGGGAAAGGCATTCACTTTCACACAATTGTTTACAAGCCCCTAACAAATGAATCAACTGACCGCGACCTCCAGGACGGTCTTGGGGCTTCGTATAAAAACAAGAGTAACGATTCTTTGGGTTTTAAGTGTAATGTAGACATATATACAAATGGAGTCTTGGAATGGAAAGATGTTCCCATAACAGTATCACTTGTAAATGAAAAAGTCATAGTTATGGAAATTAATGATAAAAAAAGCTTGGAACATTTCTTGAAAAACCCGATATATGGTTTGATAAATTCCATCGATCTTATTCAATAAAAAATTTGGTGTGGCTATGGAACATCTGAATTCCTATGTGAGTATCTTATCAAGTTTTTTCTTGTTGATTGCGTTTTTTATTTCTAATGCAATTCTTCTCCCCATACTCATATCCTTTTGAAATAGAAAGTCTGCATATTGGGAACCAGACACATATAGATTAGTTCCGGCTACAATTCTTGCAGAGAATTCAAAGCTAATAAATTTTGCATCTTTATTATAAACGCCTTCCAAGCAGAACGGTCCCGGTATTCCTGGAGGAACAAGCCTTTCAGAAGCTTCAACGAAATTTTCACCCATTTGATATACTCCCTCCAATAGTGATTCCCTTAGAACCAGTGGAATATTTCCTACGACATTGTAGGTAGGTTCTGTTGGGACATTAAGTTGATGTTTTGACGGAATTCGTGAGATACCGTCTATATCCGATTCATATCTCCTATCTACGCCCATAAACTCTATGTCTCCTGAGATTGGAGAATAAAAGAAATGTAAAAACACTGGAACTCCCTTCACGTATTCCTGAATGTATAAATCATTTTCGCTAGTTACAACATTATCATTCAAGAGTTTTTGAAATCCCTGTTCGAATCCATTTTGATCTGAGGTAAGAAAATATCCTTTACCGCCAGCCGCTCCGTGTAACTTTACAATGCAAAGATCCTTAATCTCACCCTTTGAATTAATTTCTGCGGGTACTTGCAGTTTAGATTCTATCATTAATTTTTGTTTAAGATTTCGATCAGCCTCCCACCGTAAAATAAATTTATTACCAAAAAAAGGTACGTTAATACTTTCTATTTCATCAGAAGTTAAATTAGAAATCAGAGTGCCGTGAGGTATCAGAATACAATTCAATTCATTTAGTCTACTTTGGATATCTGAGTGTAGAATGTCTCTAAAACTGTCAACCAATATTACATGGTCAATAAAACTAAATCTCTTGTATACTCGGTACCGCTTCTTTTCCGTTATTAATAATGTCTTAAATCCCTCGTCTTTTGCCCCCTTTAACACCTGGAGTGAACAATGAGATCCGAGAGTCCCTATTATTTTTCGCAATTTAGCTACCGTAAAGGACTACTATGACTGGTAAATTAATCTTATTCGAAACTCCACTATTGGCTGAAAATAACCCACTACTTTCCATTGAAGGTTAGAAATTCTGCAATTAATTTAATGACAAAAGCTATTCCGCCGACTATGCCAATGCCCAATAGTACTAATCGGAGATGGGTCATATAGTCATCCTTGCTGGTTTTTTTTGCAAGTTTCAGGGTTTGTATTATTTCTACTACTTTTTGTTGTACGAAAGACAAAAATTCACATTTTATCGCAAGATTGGAATATTTGAATCTATCGATATTATGAACAAACTCACAATTAGGTAAAAAACCAAGGCAGTTCAATGAGATATCAGTTAACGCATCCAAATTCGAGAATCAAAGTATTAAGATTCTCTGGTAATTGAATATCCATTTTGTAGACGAAACGCTATTACCCATATCAATTTCATGCTCACTAAATTAGGATGTTTTCCTACATGTTTAATTGAAATGCATTCGATCTGAGAAATTAGTTTGGATGCGTTACTAAACTGGAAGAATTAAAGATCTATACCGCAATGAATTTTTGTGAATCGTGAGGCGTAAATGATATAGCTATGTGGTAAAAATACGCTCTTTCTCTGTTCTTTGCATTTCTACAAAGGTTTCAGTATTCTGAACTCCTTCGATTTTCCCAATCTGTTTTATGACAACATTGTGTAGCTCTTCCAGAGTAGTTGCACTGATGGTCACCAAAATATCAAACCTTCCTGTTACTTCAGAAATTGATATTATCTGAAATATTTTCAATAATGAAGTGTGAATTTCTTCTTTTAATTTTGGATCTCTGTTTATTCCAACTACAGCCTTAACATTGATTCCTAACAGAGGTTCATTCACAACTATGGTGGATTTTTGAATCAAATTTCTCTTATATAGTCGCTTAATTCTACTGTACAGTACTGACGAATTAGTGGATAATAATTTACTCAATCTTGGCACAGAAATATTAGCATTCTTACAAAGTTCTGACAATATTTTCATGTCTAAATCGTCGAATTTTTGCAATTTCTAGTCAATAATATTCTTAAGTATTAATAAATGTAATTTTTGACGATTATAGCTTATTTCAACGCTATCCTAAAAGAATTTGACATACTTCCATGTCAGAACTATCCAATTTAGCTAAATTTTAGGCGATTGGGAATATTGATTATGAAAAATTGAAACTAAAGAGGATTACATCTCCTTTGTGGGTGGAAACAATGAAGGAAACTATTATATATTTAACAAGTCATATTTAGGCTCACCTAATGCTACTTCCATCAGAAATTGAATCTAAATTATTAATCCCTGCAGTAAGAGCAATACTATCAAAAGAGATGGTAATTGAAAAAGGGTTAAAGGAAGAAGAAGTGGCGAGAATGTTAGGAATTACTCAGGCAGCAGTAAGTAATTATTTGAGAGGTACTCGTGGAGATAACGAGTTAATTGCAAAACTCATGTCCCTCAGTGAAATCATGAGCATGATTAAAGAAATCAGCAATGATCTCTCAACTAACAGGGCATACACAGCAAAAACTCTGTCAAAATTTATTGCGTTATGTAATTACATGCGATATTCACTTATTATTTGCGACGCTCATCATAGTCTTGAAAGAAATATTGACGAGAAGGTATGCGAACAGTGCAAGATAATCCTGACTGGAACACAGCAATGAGCTTTTGAGTTTAGACTTTTAGTTATTCTTTTGTGCGCTCATCATTTTCAGTACGTGTGAAATTACTTCTGATCCATTCAAAGTTCCTATCGAACCTTTACTAGCCCACGATTCTGTAAATCGTTGACTCCCATCACTTTTGATATTATTTCCGGATACTAATAATGGGATTGGGTCATCTGTATGGGATTTCTTGATACAGGGAGTAGAATGATCACCAGAAATAACTACTACATGGGCTTTAGTTACTAATTTTAAGAACGTTCCGAAGAAGTTTTTATCTATTAATTCAATATTAGCCATTTTACCCTGTGCATCTCCATCATGGCCATATTCGTCAGGGCCTTTTATGTGAACATATACCAGGTTATATGAATCAAGGATTTTTGCCACTTCCATTCCTTTTTGGTTATAATCGTCAATTTTTTGTGAGCAAAACAGATCCATGCCAATTATTTTTGCAATTCCTATTTCTACTGGCATATCAACTAGGCATGAAGTAGAAATCCCGTACTTTTCATTTATCGGTTGAAGATGTGGAACGCTGTTCCCCGCATCTCGCAATAATATAACACTCATAGGTTTCTTGTTTTTCGAGATTCTGTCAAGATTTACGCGATGATCCTTCAGCAGTGCAATAGATTTTCTAGTGAATTCATTAACAATATTAGCGGATAATATGGATGATTCGGAATTGTCTTCTGATATAGATTCCTGCACAGCCATGTTCTCAACATTAGTATTAGCAATTCCAATACCATTTAGTTTACCATACGCAGGATCTGTATTAGTTATTTTATCAGATAGTGATTTCTTGTTATGTCGAAATTTAATAATTACTCGATGAGAGATTGTAGGAGTTATTTTAACGGATACATCGGGATCATCAAACTTCACATTGTCCTCAAGAAATGAACAAATTGTACTTGCCTCTTCTTTAATGATATCTCGACCTGCCCGCCTATCTATTATTTTACTGTTATCTAGTGTAGCAAAGTTACCTCTTAGCGCCAAGTCTCCATCGTGGAAATCAACCCCCGAGCCAATTATTTCTACAATTCCTCTCCCTGCATATTTTTGTCCCTGAAAATTATAACCCAACATATTAAATACTGCAATATCAGACTGAGGTGATATTCCCTTACCAACGCTTATTACCTGACCCATTTTCCCTTTTCTAGCCAACTCATCAATATTGGGAGTATTAGCTGCCTCTAGTGGAGTCTTACCGTTCAACTCAGGGGTTGGCAGGTCACCTATTCCATCCAACAGAACATACAATATCTTAAGATCTTGGTTCTCAGACAATGTTGAAAGAAGTTAAAAAACCATGATTTATCTGTAATGTCCTAAAATTAAAAATAATTCTACCCATAATTTATTATACAAAGGATTAAAAAGAACTACGAGATCAGGAGTCTAAGACAAATTGAGAATTATGGCTGTTGGAAGTAGAATATTTGTAACAAGCTTTCAATTAGCCGGTGTCGAAGGCGTTAAGGTTGAGTCAGCCTCCGAAGCACTTCGCCATATCAATAATTTGGAAAATGCCAGCGATGTGGGACTTGTTCTTATCAGCGAAGACATTGGAAAAGAAATCCGAACCCAACTGACCAATATTAGAGCCAATCGTCCGATTCCATTAATTTTTGAATTACCTGCACCTGGAAGCAGTAAAGAAAATGTAGATTATAGAGCTCTCCTAAAGCAAATTTTGGGAGTTTGATTCTTTAACAATCTGATCCATTGCTACCCAATTATTACAATCCAAAGTGCCCCAATTTGATATGAGAGAGATAATTTTGATCTATGATGACATTTAACGTATAGTCTATATTTAGAACGAGTTAAGGTTATCAATTGATCATTCTAGTACCACTTGGTATTATCTTAGCAATCAATATTGGAATCCTTGCATGTTGGGTGTATTTTCTGGTACTAATTTCATGGTCAATTTCAAAATCACCCAAATTGGAATGGTCAGCAAAATATCAAATTAAATCAAGACCCAAGGTTAGCATTATTGTACCGGCGAGAAATGAAGAACGAGCAATATCAAAGTGTCTTCAATCATTGTTGTCTCAAGATTATGACAACTTCGAAGTTATCGCAGTTGACGATTCATCCACGGATAATACATTTTCGATTATTTCAGATTTATCTAAAAATAATCACGCACTAATTCCAATAAAGTGCCTACCTAGACCTGACGATTGGATTGGAAAGAACTGGGCGTGTTTTCAAGGTTACAAGAAATCAACTGGCGAAATTCTTCTGTTTACTGATGCTGATACCTTACATCGGTCAGATGTATTATCGTCGGCAATCAATACAATGATGCATGATAGATTAGATGCACTCACTTTGATGCCAAAACTTTTGTGTCAAGATTTAATAACAAAATTCACATTACCTGTGCTTTCGGTATTTCTACATTCAAGATATTCACCACTTAAGGTAAACAACCCAAATAACAAGATCGGTTATTTTTTTGGTAGTTTTTACCTAATATCTAAAAAAAATTACGAGAAAGTTGGAACCCATGAGCAGGTCCGCCGAGAGTTGGTTGAAGATGGAGCTCTAGGAAGGATTGTAAAAGAACAAAAAATGAAACTAAGATTGGTAAGAGGTGAAAATTATGTTGAGGCATTATGGGCCAGAGACCCACGTTCATTGTGGCATGCATTACGTCGAATAATCATTCCACTACATACTGAAAAGAAAAAATCGGCATTGATGATTACGGCTTTTATTTTTTTCATCCTAATGGAGCCATTTCTAACATTGCCTGCCTCAATGCTTTATTTGTCAGATAATCTAGTCAAGGGACCCCTGGAAATCATCTGTGTGTTGATTATATTTTTGATGCTAATCTGTGCAATCTTACAATCTCATTTCGGTCTCCTACAAAAATCAATCTATGGCCTTGGTTTTGTATTGGGATGTATTGTAATAACTGCCAGTTTCTTAGTGTCTGCTATTTCCTTGAAGGGAAATCGAATGGTAAAGTGGCGTGATAGGAGCTACTTGGTGGGTACCAAACAGCACCCATTTCATCTATGAAATTGGAATTAACAGGTAGAAGGTGTTGAACCCAATCAGGCCATACATGTAACTTGGCAACATTCTGGTAAAGATTGAATGTAAAGAAATGACAACGGGCATAATTGTCCTGAAACAAATTATTAATAATAAAGTCCTTCAATACTAATAGAGCATTGAAATCTCAGCTGGATGGAATAAATCTATCTACAATAAATGACATAGTTCGAAATGTACAGAATTTTCCGATTAGTAGAGAGGAAGTACTGGAACTAGTAGAAAAATATGATACAAGATCTGTATGTACACTAGCGAAATCGATTAGGGATGATTGTAAGAATGGGATAATTACGTATTCTCGAAAGGTATTCATAAATTTGATAAATCTGTGTAGGGATACGTGCTCTTACTGTACATACAAAAAAGAGTTATCAGATTCTGATTTGTCAATGCTCACAAAGGAACAAGTTTTACTCATCGCAACTCTAGGTAAACAACTAAAGTGTACGGAAGCACTAATTGTGACGGGGGAAAGACCTGAGCAAAAGTACCCCGAATACAATGAATGGTTAAGAAAAAATGATTGTTCAACTACGATCGAATACGTAGATCAAATTAGTAACTTGATCTTGGAAGAAACTGGACTGTTACCACATACTAACTCAGGTACCTTGAACTATGATGAATTGTCAATGTTAAAGAAAACTAATGTCAGCTTGGGATGTATGCTGGAGACATCTAGTGAACGACTTGGAGGTAAAAACATGCCACATGAATTTGCACCCAGTAAGAATCCCAGAGCAAGAACTCGAGTACTTGAAAATGCAGGGAAATTAAAAATTCCTGTGACGACAGGATTGCTTATTGGAATTGGGGAAACGCTGGAAGAAATTGTTGACTCACTAATGCTTATTAGGGAAATTAATCAAAAGTATGCTAATATCCAAGAAGTAATAATGCAAAATCATGTGCCAAAGTATAATACTAAAATGAGGAACTTTATGCCTCCGACTCCTGATTTATTCTTACTAACTGTTTCGCTGGCAAGAATTATTATGCCAAATATGAACATTCAGGTTCCACCGAACCTTAGTCCTAATTATTACTCGACATACATTAATGCAGGAATTAATGATTGGGGCGGTATATCTCCCTTGACAATAGATTTTGTAAATCCAGAGTCACCATGGCCTGATATTAAAGATGTAAAAGAGGCAACTCAAAAAGCAGGTTATGACTTTAGAGGAAGACTCGCAATTTATCCAGAGTATCTTTTAAACAAGAGAGACTTTGTTCCAAGTAACCTTTGGGATTATATCTCCCCTCTATCCGATAGTTCAGGTCTTGTTAAGGAGGAATTGAGTTGATACTTGAATCCATGTTAAGGAACATAGATCCCGTTGTCGCTGATACTTTGAATCAGGCCCTGGATTCTAAGAACATCTCAATCAGACAAGCTGTCGAATTGTTTCTAACAAAAGGTACCGAGATGATCATGACTACGATGGTTGCAGACATACTCAGGAAAAATAAAGTTGGCGATAATGTCACATTTGTTATAAACAGGAACATCAATTTTACTAATGTCTGTATCAAACGATGCGGTTTTTGCGCTTACAGCAGAGATTTTAGGAATGAAGAAGGGTATTTTCTTCCAATATCAGAGGTCGTAAGGAGAGCTGTAGAGGCATGGAATTTGGGCGCAACTGAAATTTGTATCCAGGCAGGATTACCTCCAAAAATGGATGGTTTATTATACGTCGATATTTGCAGGGCGATAAAAAAGGAATTGCCGGATATACATATTCATGCCTTTTCTCCGGAAGAAATCATGTACGGATGTGCAAGATCAGGATTATCTGTTATGGAATATTTGAGTCTATTAAAAGAGGCAGGATTAGGGAGTTTACCAGGAACTGCAGCAGAGATTTTGGATCAGGATTTGAGAGACCTGATCTCTCCGGGAAGAATCACGGTGGATGATTGGATTAATGTTATTACAACCGCGCACAGATTGAAGATACCAACCACATCAACTATAATGTACGGTCATGTAGAAACAATGGAACATAGGGCCAGACATTTAGAATTGTTAAGATCCATACAGAAAGAGACAGGAGGATTTACTGAATTTGTACCACTCAGTTTTGTTCACAGAGAAGCACCAATGTATAATCACAATTTAGTTAAGGGAATTTCTCCTGGTCCTACTGGTCAAGATGTGATAAAGATGCACGCGGTTTCGAGAATAATGCTCAATAATTATATTAACAATATTCAGGTATCTTGGGTCA
>Ga0209998_10000445_pt1 | contig 11485 bp, 10 predicted proteins | sample EndophyteCoNSPM_FD_187576 | JGI IMG/M metagenome (GOLD analysis project Ga0209998, IMG submission 187576) | Arabidopsis thaliana rhizosphere microbial communities from the Joint Genome Institute, USA, that affect carbon cycling - Endophyte Co-N... | ecosystem: Host-associated > Plants > Roots >... | reverse complement strand
TCCGCAGCACGGATCGCACCGCGGAATAAGTCGGGGGATCCGGGAGGTCCTCCATGATCTCGGCGACGGTTGCGCCGCTCCGGCGGTGGAGGATGTCCATCACCTGTCGCTCACGACGGGAGAGGGCAGGTGTTTCAGCCGCATTGCTCATATTGGAGGCCCGCATTGAGACGTCGATCTCAGGTAAGGTGAAATCGAGTCCCCGAAAAAGGTGTTGAAAAATCAACTGTGCTGAATTTTCAACAGAATTTCCGGGATGTCAAGGGGCGGGTTGCCGATTTACGAATTGCTTGCAACCTGCACTGGAGCTGCGCGACAACGGTCAACAGCTCTGTAGGCACAGAATACACAGAATGGGCACAGATCACACAGAAACTGCGGAACTGCTCTTTGATTTGTTGTTAACTGCGTAACTGAGGTTTCCGCGCCGTTTAACAAACATGAAAAACGCCTTCACGTAGTTTCTGTGTGATCTGTGCCCATTCTGTGTATTCTGTGCTCACAGAGCTGTTGACCGTTGTTTCCATCGCAGCAGAATCAATCGAGAGGTTTCAGGTTTGCGACGATGGCCGCGCGCTGATTCTCGAGGAAAGGCGGAAGGACAACCTTTTCTCCGAGCGTCGCCGGATCCTCATCGACCCCGAAGCCAGGACCGTCGGTAGCGATCTCGAACAGGATGTGACCGGGTTCCCGGAAGTACAGGCTCCTGAAATAGTATCGGTCGATCTCTCCGCTGTTCGGCATCCCGAATGCGTTGAGCCTCGCGGTCCACTCGTGATACTCGGCTTCATTCGGCGTGCGAAAAGCAACGTGATGCACTCCGCCGGCACCGAGGCGCGCACGCGGCTTGTCGGGCTCGATCGCGACATGAAGCTCGGCGTGCGGACCGACGCCTTTCATTCGATAGACGTGTATCGCGTGACCGTCATGCGTGTACTCGCGCTCATGATTCATTTCGAGAACGCGCGTCAGAACGGTGTCGGTGGGACGAAGGTCGGGCACGCTCATGACAATCGGGCCAAGCCCGCGAATCTGTTTGTCAGCCGGAACCGGGCTCGACTCCCACGGCTTTGGAGGATCACCGCTGCCGCCATCGTCCACGAGCGAGAGACGCTGTCCTTCCGTGTCCTCGAAGTCGAGTGTAGTGCGGCCATCGCGCTCGATGATCTCACCACTGGTAACGCCGAGCTCCTCGAAGCGATTTTTCCACCAGTCGAGCGAGTCAGCGCCATTGACGCGAAGCATCGTGCGCACGACGCTGTTGGTGCCCCGATTCTCGCGCGGCATCTTCCAGTCGAAAAAAGTCAGATCAGTGCCAGGAGTTCCAACCGCATCGGCGTAGAAGAGATGGTATGCGCTCACGTCATCCTGATTGACGCTCCGCTTGACGAGTCGCATTCCCATCGGCCCAGTGTAGAATCGAAGGTTCTCGCGAATGCTCGATGACACCGCCGTCAGATGATGTATTCCATGCAGCTGCATTGGTCGCTCCGCCACGGGTGACAGTTGGTGATGTATAAGGATATCAGGTTAGATTTGAGCCAGTCGTTCGAAACAACCGAAGGAGCCAGCATGTTCATGCATCGCCTCTCATTCGCTGCGACCTTTTTCGTTCTTGCCGCATCTGCGTCAGCTCAGGGCCAGGCCACGGCGCCGGCTCCGTCTACGAGCGCGCCGGCGGCCCAGCCAGCAGTTCCACCGCCTCCCCCGGAAATCGACGTCGGAAAGATTGCGCCAGACTTCACTATCGATGTCGCCGACGCAAATGGGCCGGCTGCCAAGCCGGTCAAGCTGAGCGATCTGCGAGGAAAAGTGGTGGTGCTTGCATTCTATCCGGCAGACCGATCGTCCGGGTGCACAGCCGAGCTCACCAAATTCCGTGACGAGTACACGACTCTTTTCGGTGAAGGGACAGTCGTGATCCCGATTTCCAGCGACAGCATCGGAAGTCACGCGTCGTGGGCAAAGGAGATGAGCTTTCCGTTTTCGCTTGGCAGTGACCCGGACCTCGCAATTGCGAAGCAGTACGGATCCTGGTATCCGCCCCGCAAGAACGCGAGCCGCACAGTGTTCGTGATTGGTAAGGACGGGCGCATACTCTGGCGCAACCTGAAGTTCCCCGCGCTCACCGAAACCGCATATACAGAGCTCGCCACCGAGGTTGGAAAAGCCCGCTGATCTCCGCGCGTGACGAACGAAAGACAATCGACGCGTCGCCATCTCGCGTCTGACAACTGGGCCGGCATTCACCCTGAGGTGCTCGCAGCGATCGCCTCGGTGAATTCCGGCCATGTTCCGTCATACGGACATGATCCGTACACAGCTGCGGCAAAGGAAAAGCTGCGCGGGCATTTCGGAGAAAGCGCCGAAATATTCTTCGTGTTCAGCGGCACGGGGGCCAACGTTCTCAGCCTTCAGACACTTGCGCTGCCATTCAACGCCGTAATCTGCGCTGACACAGCGCACATCTTCACCTCGGAATGCGGCGCCGCTGAAAAGCATGTAGGGTGCAAGCTTCTCGCGGTGCCGAGCGCTGATGGAAAGATCGATCGTGACGGGATCACGAAGCATCTCGTCCGGTTCGGTGACGATCATGCGGTTCAGCCGAGCGCGGTGTCGATCACGCAGGCGACGGAGTATGGGACTGTTTACACGCCGGATGAGATTCAGGTCATCTCCGGTTTCGTTCACGAGCACGGACTGAAGCTGCACATGGATGGCGCCAGGCTGGCGAACGCTGCGGCGAGCCTCGGCGTCTCGCTTCTCGACGCGAGCGGCAATGCCGGTGTGGATGTCCTTTCGTTTGGCGGGACGAAGAACGGAATGATCGCCGGCGAAGCCGTGATATTCTTCGATCGGGAGCTGGCCGCGAACTTCGCGTACCGGCGCATGCAGGCCGCACAGCTCTCGTCGAAGATGCGATTCATCGCCGCGCAGTTCGACGCGCTCTTCACTGACGATCTCTGGCTGCGAAGCGCGAGCCACGCAAACCGGATGGCAGCGAGGCTTGGAAAGGGCCTGGCATCACTGCCAGGATGCACGATCACGCAGCGAGTCGAGGCGAACGAGGTGTTCGCGATAATTCCACGCGAGCACATCGCGGCTCTTCAGAGCGAATGCCTCTTCCACGTGTGGGAAGAATCGATCTCCGAAGCGCGGTTCGTGACTTCGTTCGACACGACCGAAGCAGACGTCGACGAGTTTCTCGCTGCTGCGAGACGCGTTCTCGGCGCCTGAGACCGGCCCGGAACCCGCGCGAAAAAACTCCTTACGCGGACTGTATCGCGAATCGCCGCCGGGCCGCGAAAGCAATCAACTCCGCCGCGCCGGCGATGCCAAGCCAGTCGGTGTTCACCGAAAGATGATAGTTGGCGTGATCGCGCCACGAACGGTCCCAGTATTTCTTGACCCACTGCTCGCGGCGCGCGTTCGTTTCTTCCACGAGCTTCGATGCGGCGCCTTCATCGAGGCGATCGCGAGCCATCGATCTCGCGATCAGCGCGCCGCGGGGCGCATAGCAGAAGACGTGGAGTGCGTCGCCTCTCGACGCGAGCATGGATTGCGCCCCTCTCCCCACGAGTACCAGCGGCCCGCGCGCGATCGCCTCTTCGACGATGCGACGAGTCACTTCGATCAGCTGCTCGTCTGTCGGCGGCCGCTTGCCTGAGGCAAGCGGTGAGACCCAGTCCTGCGACCCGAGCGTCATTGCTTCTGCAAGGCGCTGGACCAGAGACGGCACTCGCTCTTCGCGCGCGGCTACTTCCGATGCGGGGATTCCAAGCCGCGCGGCTACGGCATCGACGACTGTATTGTCGAGGAGCGACCAGCCAAGATCTTTCGCGACGATCGCCGCGACCTCAGAGCCTCCAGATCCGTAGAGCCGCGAGACCGTGACGACGGACATTCAGTCGGCGTAGGGGCGTCTGCGCTTCTCGTCGTGCGAGCGTCCGTAAAGTCCGGCATCGGTGCGTGAGATCTTCCGCCGTGCAACGAGCGACTCGAGAATCAGCTCGCATGCCGCCGCCACGACTGGCGCGTCCCGCTTCTCAGCGAGCGCCGTCATTTCAACGAGCCCGAGAAGCCCGGGAACGCTGCGGAATCCCTCCACCACCGCCTGTGAATCCACGTCATCGTTCACCTGGAGGGCGCCGCCTCCGTCGAACCACATGATGATGTCGTCTGCATTCACTCCGCCTGTACGTGAGTGAAACGTGGCGTCGGCCGCGCGGCGGATGAGCTCGCGCGCGATGTTGTGGCCGCCGACGAGCTCGCCCTCGTACTCGAGCTCGATCTTTCCGGTGATTGCAGGAAGCGCAGCGTATATGTCGGCAATCCGGGGCACGATCTCCCGCTCACCGGTGACGATTGACCGCCGCTCGGCGTTGGAGACGATGTTCTCCATGACCGAGATCGGCATGCGCTGCGATACGCCTGATCTCCTGTCGATGCGCTTGTCCTCGCGTGCCTCGAAAGCAATTCGCTCGACGACTTCGGCGATGAAATCAGGAATGCGAACCGGACGTGATCCGCGGTCGATCCACGCCTCCTGCTCGGTGATCGCCATTCCCGTCTCGACGGATTCAGGATAGTGAGTCTGGATCTCGCTTCCGATACGGTCCTTGAGAGGCGTGATGATCTTTCCGCGGGCTGTGTAATCTTCGGGATTGGCGGTGAAGCACAGCAGAACATCGAGCGGCAGGCGGACCGGATATCCTTTGATCTGGACGTCGCCCTCCTGCATGATGTTGAAGAGCGAGACCTGCACCTTGCCGGCGAGATCCGGAAGCTCGTTGAGCGCAAAGATTCCGCGATTTGCGCGCGGGAGCATACCGTAATGAATGGTCAATTCATCGGACAGAACATGTCCGCCGCGCGCGGCTTTGATCGGGTCTACATCACCGATGATGTCGGCGACCGTAACGTCGGGTGTCGCGAGCTTCTCGACGAAGCGATTGTCGCGCTCGACCCAGGCTATCGGGGTGCCTTCGCCGCATTCGTCCAGGATGCGGCGCGCATACTTGGAGATGGGTGCGAACGGATTGTCGTTGACTTCGCTGCCGGCGACGATGGGGATGGCATCGTCGAGCAGGGTTGTGAGCGCGCGAAGTATGCGCGACTTGGCCTGCCCACGGAGACCGAGAAGTATGAGATTGTGCCGGGAAAGGAGGGCGTTCACGATTTGCGGCATGACCGTGTCCTCGTAGCCGACCACTCCCTCGAAAAGCTGTCCGCCACGCGCCAGGCGAGTGAGAAGATTCGATCTCAGCTCATCCTTTACGGAGCGCGTGGCGAGGCCGGGTGAACCCCACTCGGATCTCTGTAATGCGCCAAATGTTTCTGGGTATCGCGACGACAAATTATGCTCCTTCAAACACCGTGAACGAATGGGTAAATCTAGCCCCGTGCGCCCTTGACACCACTTCCTGACACGGTAACTTTTTCGCCGCGCCATTGACGAGCATCGCGACCGCGTGCACGGACCGGCGTCTAATCACGTTGGCCCCTCTCTACTGGAGATTTTCAAATGAAGCGCATTGCTCTCGTCGCCGCAGTTCTCGCTCTTGCCGCATGCACGAAAAAGGATGAGGCCCCGGTCGACACCGGCGCTGCAATGGCACCCGCACCGGCCGCCATGGACACCGGCATGAAGATGATGGACTCGGCGTCAATGATGGACACGACCGTGAAGGCCGACACGTTGAAGAAGTAAGCTTCTTCGGTCGAAAAAAAAGGGGCGCGACCAGTGGTCGCGCCTTTTTCATTCAGGCGGCAATCTGCACCGTGCACTCGCCGCCCGCCCACCGCGCATGAAGCGTCGCACCCGATGCGACCTCGCGGCGAACCATCGCGATCGCGACCCCTCCATGCCTCGGTGAGAGCGCCACGCTTCGAACATCCCCCACAACCTCTCCCGCATCGTTGACGAGCTCCGCACTCGTGGGCGGTACGAGGACGCTGACGAAATGCAGCTTTCTCAGAAACCGGTTCACGTGCCCGCGAAAGTGCACCCGCGCCACGGTCTCCTGTCCGGTATAACAGCCCTTGGTATACGAGATCGCGCCGAGTGAATCGAAGTTGGCCTCCTGAGGAATGGTCGTGTCGTTCATGTCGATCCCCCATTCCGGCCGGCCCGCCTCGATCCGCGCGATGTTCCACGTTTGCGACGAGCCGGGTATCGCACCCTGCGCGAGAAGCTTGTCCCGGAGGGACCGCTCGGCGGAAACGGGCAGAATGATCTCGTAACCCTCGGGTTCTATCTCCGCCACGCGGATGATCAGCATCTGTCCGCCCGCTATCTCAGCGGAGATGTGCGAGTACGGGAGGAGTGCGCCGAGCGCGACCGGATCAGCGTGAGTCGCGTCGGAAACCATGTGCCGTGCCTTTGGTCCGAACACGCCGATGTTGCGCGTCTCGGCAGTCAGGTCGCGATACGGAGCGATGCGCGGATTAACGTACTTGGTGACGATCTCGCGCCAGTTCTGCGACGCTCGAACCGAGGTGTCGGTGAGCAGGCCATCACGGTCGGCAAAGATGCGAACGTCGGCAGCAATCTTTCCCTTTGGCGTGAGCGCCGCGGCGTACTGGCCGTGACCCGGCTGGAGAGAAAGAACGTCGTTGGTGACGAGCCCCGTCACGAGCTCCGCAGCGCGCTGTCCACCGAACCTGATGCGGACGCGATCACTGCGATCGATTACCAGTGCTCCCGAGCGCAGCGCCGCATACTCGTTAGCGTCGTGCATACTCTCAATTAAAGAGGCTTGGGCCTCGAGTGGGAAGGGGCGGTAAACAAAAACCGATTCGCTAGTCGCGTTTTTCCTTCAGGCGCCTCCAGCATATGAAGCATCCAGCAAATCCACAGGATGTATCGGCCGCGCCTTCAAGCCACTTCGCAGGAGTCCGGCGCCGATCTGCATGTGGCATCCCGGGTTACCTGTCGCAACGTATGATGCCCCGGTCTCCGCAATGTTCACGATCTTGGGAGCGAGAACGGCGTCGGACGTGTCGGGCTCGATGAGGTTGTAAATGCCCGCTGCGCCGCAGCACATCTCGGAATCACGGAGAGGAATCAGCTCGAGCTTCGGTATCGCGGCGAGAACGGCGAGCGGCTCGTTCACGATGCGCTGCGCGTGCACGAGGTGACACGGCGCGTCATAGGTAACGCGCAGCGGCAGCGGATTTCCCGGAATCGGGCCAACCGCGGCAAGCAGCTCGCTCACATCACGGACTTTCGCGCTGATCGACTTTGCGCGGTCGTGCCACTCGCCGTCGTCCTGAAGAAGATGGGCGTACTCTTTCATCATCGCGCCACAACCGGCTGCGTTTACCGCGATAAGATCTGCGCCGGATCTCTCGAATGCATCGATGTTACGCCGTGCAAGGTTTCTCGCACGCTCGAGGTCTCCCGCGTGCGCGTGCAACGCTCCACAGCACGCCTGGCCCTTCGCCTCGATCATCCGGTATCCATTGCGCCTGAGAACCCGCTCGGTCGCCCGGTTCGTATCGGCAAAGAGTCCTTCCATGACACAGCCCTCGAGAAGAGCCGTGCCTGCGTGCCCTTCGCCCTGCCGCACGTCGTACGGATCACGCTCAAGCGGGGATCCCGAAGTCGCGAGCATCGCCATGCCAAATCCAACGCGACCGCCAATCTTCGACAACAGCGTCGGGATCGGCGTCGCGGCAAGAAATCGCGACGCCAGCATTGCGACGCGCATCAGCACCGGATGCGCGAAAACGAAAAGAATCAGGCGGCCGATCAGCGCCGGACGACGTGTCGCACCAAGCGTAGCGCGTGTAGCCTCGAGCAGCTGGCCGTATGGAACACCGGACGGGCATGCGGGCTCGCAGGCGCGACATCCAAGACATCGATCGATGTGCGCGTGCAAGCGGTCATCGTGTGGGGTGACTGTCCCCTCGAGAAGCGATCGCATGAGGAATATCCGTCCGCGCGGACTTTCATTTTCGTCCTCGAGCACCTGATACGTCGGGCACGCCTGAAGACAGAAGCCGCAATGAACGCACTGGTTGATTCCCGGCAGCGCAGCGGCGAGCGGGGAGTTCGGCAGGGCACACGCCGGGGCGGCATCCGCCGGAGTCGGCGATTCGTCGAGAATCGTAAGCGGCGCGCTCACGAGATCGGCCCCAGTATTCCGGGGTTTAGTATTCCGTGCGGATCGAACGCGTTCTTCACACGCTGCGAGATTCTATCTCCTGCAACTGATGGCGAGAGCCGCTGCCACGCATCATGTGGAAGGCGCTCGAAGATCACTGTCGGACTTGAGCCGAGTCCCGCGAGACGCTCGATCAACGACAGCGGCGTGTTTCCGGGAAGAACGCAGCGGATGATTCCAAGCGAGGGAGTGGCGTGCATCACGGCGCCTGCCGCTGAATCTGCAATCGCCCTTGCCTCATTCCACGTCTCAGCCACTCTCTGTGGAAGACACGACAATCTCATTACGATGGGAGTCTGCGCGAACGAGCTCTCGACCAGGCGTATCCTCTCCCAGATTCCTTCATCCATTTCCCGCGCGCCGCCGAGTGAGCCGATAGCCGTGCGCTGCGCACTCACGGCTGCTGCATTTCCGCCGAGTTTCACGAGGATCTGCTGCTTTCCGGCAATCCCGATCTTCTCAGAGAGAGCTGTATCTAAGAGCTCGACAGCGAAGGGAATGCCAGGTGACTGAAGCACTGAGTTGATTCGCTGTTGAAGCGCAGTCACGCTGTCTGATGCGCCCAGAGCGAGAGTGACAGTATCTGACGGCAGGGAGTAAAGACGAAGAGTAGCTTCGGTGATCACGCCGAGCGTGCCCCACGATCCGGTGATGAGTCTCACCAGGTCGAATCCGGCGACATTTTTCACGACGCGTCCGCCACCGCGAACGACTTTGCCATGACCGGTGATGAATTCGACGCCGAGCACGAGATCGCGCATTCTTCCGAATGAGCTTGCCAGCGGTCCAGAGGATCCCGTTGCAATCGTCGCTCCGATCGTGCCATCCCGGGCTCCGAATGGATCGACTGGAAGCCATTGTCCTTCAGCGCGCGTGATCTCGTCGATTTCCTTCAGTGTCGTTCCGGCTCGGACAGTAATGGTGAGATCGCCCGGAACGTAGTCGACGACTCCGGTGTGAGTCACCAGCGAAGCAATGCGAGCTGCATCGACTGGACGCCCGGCGTCGATCCAGTGGGAGCGACCAGCAATGCGCAGCGCTGTAGAGGATTTCGCCGAGTCTTCGATGAGATCCCTGATGGTTTCGATTCCCTCTGCCACAGCCGTCACGTTGCGCGGCCCGCCGGTGTCGCGCGCCACTCCTGGCACGCGTGGATGGGGACGACCTTACCCGGGTTGGCGCGCCGGTCGGGATCGAAAACCTCGCGCAGCTTGCACATCGCGTCGAGCGAATCAGGAGAGAAGATCAGCTCGATGTAACCGATCTTGTCGAGACCGACGCCATGCTCGCCGGTAATGCTTCCGCCGGCGTCGACACACGCGCGCATGATCTCGCCCATCGACTTGTGAACCCGCTCGGCCTCGTCGGGATTGTCGGCGTTGTACGGGATATTGGGATGGAGATTACCATCGCCGGCGTGAAAGACGTTGCACACGACGACGTGATTTGCATCGGCGATCTGCCGGATTTTTCCGAGCACTTCGGCGAGCCTGGTGCGCGGGATTACGGCGTCCTGAACCACAAGATGCGGCGCCATTCTTCCCATTGCGCCGAATGCCTTCTTGCGGCCCTGCCATAACCGTGCGCGCTCCGCGTCGTTCTGCGCGACTTTTACATTTCGCGCGCCGCCGGCAAGACACAGCTCTCGGACCTTGTCGCGGTCGGCATCGACGCCCTCTGCAATTCCGTCGACTTCGATGAGAAGAACCGCGGCTGCGTCGGCCGGATATCCTGCTGCGTATACCGATGACTCTACCACCTGAATCGTCGGCGCGTCCATGAATTCGAGCGCCGCCGGAACGATGCCGGATGCGATGATCGCGGATGTGACGCGGGCTGCGTCGTCGACCGATGTGAAATCAGCCAGCATCGTTCGGACAGCTGCCGGTTTGCGCGTGAGCTTGACCGTGATGTCCAGTGCGATTCCGAAGCATCCTTCCGATCCAATGAATGCGCCGCGGAGATCGTACCCGGGATCCTCACCTTCCGCGTTTCCAAGCGTGATTATCTCGCCATTCGGCAGAATCACGGTCATGGCGAGCACGTGATTCAGTGTCACGCCGTACTTGAGGCAGTGTGGACCGCCTGCATTCTCGGCGATGTTGCCGCCGATGGTGCAGGCAGCTTCGCTGGACGGATCAGGCGCATAGAGGAGCCCGAGCGGCGCGACCGTGCGATTCAGGTGCAGGTTGACGACTCCCGGCTCGACTACCGCGCGCAGGTTGTCGCGGTCGATGGATATCACTCGCTTGAGTCGATGCATGCCGAGGAGAACGACGTCGTCGGCGAGCGCTCCTCCGGAAAGTCCGGTGCCGGCACCGCGTGGGACGAATGGAATTCGATGCTCGGCAAGAATGCGCACAACCTCGACGGCTTCGTCCCGGTTGCCGGGAAACACCGCGATTCGCGGCATGCGCCGGTAACCGGGGAGTCCGTCGGAGTTGTATACGAGCAGATCGCTCTCGCGTTGCATGACGAATCGCGGAGTGACGATTTCTTCGAGCTTGTCGATTAGAGGCCTGTCGCTTGCCGATGCCGTCACGTTTCCCTTGTTGCGCCGCTGCTCACTACCCGGAGTATATCCTTCTCGAGGCGATACTCCAGCGGCGAACTCATTCTTTCCTCTTCACCGTCCAGCGCTACCGCGACGGTCCGCCTTCTCATCGTGATGGTACAGCGGTCGACGATGAAGCTGTTGAGGTCGGGCACACGCGCACCTTCCTTCACGCCTCTCGAGACCGCCGCCATTGCGACAGCGAGCAGCCGCGCCTTTCTTCGTCCCCGAACGACGATGACATGAAGGCCTCTCCGTCCGTTCTCGACGCGCCGGCCGAGCTGAGGAACCTGAAGCTCGCGCTCGCCGACGCCGATGAATACGAGGGGTGTTCGGTACACTGCTCTCCTCCCCTCGACCTCGAGCTCGACAGCGAGGGTCGGCATGATGATGAAAGTTCGAATCGCAGCGAAGAGACTGGCCAGCCTGTAGCCGAATCTTTTTTCCAGTCGCTCTCTGACGCGCATGAAGGTTACGTAGGCGCCGATTGAGCTGGTGTTGAGAAAGATCGTTTCGCCGACGCTTCCGGCATCGATGGCGATCGTGATCTCGCCTCCGGCCGCCCTCGCCGCCTCCTCGAGGTCGACCGGGATCCCATGGTCCTTCGCGAAATGGTTGAGCGTTCCCGAGGGAAGCACCGCGAGCTCACATGCTGATCCACGAACCGCCCGGGCGCCGGTACGAATCGATCCGTCGCCGCCGGCGACGAGGATCCGGGTTGCGCCGGCATCGATGGCGTCGCGGATATCGTCATGAAGCTTTG
>Ga0209998_10000443_pt1 | contig 11517 bp, 17 predicted proteins | sample EndophyteCoNSPM_FD_187576 | JGI IMG/M metagenome (GOLD analysis project Ga0209998, IMG submission 187576) | Arabidopsis thaliana rhizosphere microbial communities from the Joint Genome Institute, USA, that affect carbon cycling - Endophyte Co-N... | ecosystem: Host-associated > Plants > Roots >... | reverse complement strand
ATCCAAATTATCTAGATTTTGATACATTCTATAGAAACCTAGTGTTCCTAATGGATACTACAAAGGATAGAATGTTTAGCCAATGGGTCTATATACCTAGCCGAAAACTATGGGCTAGACAGGGTAATGAATTCCCTGGTGGTTGGAGACCATCAGTAAAGATACATAAGAACCCCGGAACTATGCGGTTCTGTGTAGATAGACATTACATCTGGTGTTCCAAAAAGGTAAGCGACGAGAAACTATACAAATGGCAAATGAAGAATCCTGATAAAGAGAACCCATATGAATTTGTATCACATTATACTATTGATGGTGTACGAGTAAGAATGGATCGTCTGTTACGTAGTAAAGAGTTCAGTAAGAAACAAGAAGAGTGGGCATTCATAAACAGTCATGCAGAAAACTCTAGACAGTTCTATGCTATCAATAAAGTCAGAGGTTTTAAACCACCTACAGGTTTTAGTAGTTGGGATGAGTTCGAGAAAGCCCCACATACATTTGACCGAAAGACTGGTAAGCGTATAGAACTCTAATATAATAAACGTCAAAATCATCTATGGCTGATAGAACATTAGCACATAATGAAAAAGGTATTTTCGATGATCTTAGAAAAGATGCTATAGATCCTTCTGATATAGAAGATAAGCCAACAGATTCAAGATTTGGATTACCAAAGTTTCTAAGTTGGACACTGAAGAAAGATGAGACCGGAGATTATTGGGAAGCAATAGGTAAAGATAACAAAATTTATCGTATACGTGATGCAAGACCGATAGTAGAAAGACAATATATTGGAAAGGTAGAGATATTATAATGGTTACAAAGAATCAGGTATTAAACTTCTTACAACAGAAACAAGACACAGAACCTAAAGACAGTATCAAATATTACACTATAGGTGCATTAAGAATATTAGTAAATAAAGATATCATAACAGTAGCAGATATAGCAGCACAGTTTCCAGAGTTAGCGTGATAATAAATGGTTGATTATATAAGTAATACAGATGATGTAAGAGAACTAGCAAGTTCTGTAGTAGCACCAGACTTTCCAAATGAAGAAATTCAAGAAGAACAGACGGCAGCATTTAATTATATTTGCGTTTATACTCACAAGTTCGATTGGTCTCAAAATGATCCTGAATATTCAATGATACAAAAACTAGAAACAATGCTAGCAGCATGTTTCATTCTAGATCATTACGGTGGTCAGAGATTCGAATATGGTGTAAACCAACAAATGGCAAACATCAATATGCTTTTGGACAAAGTAAACGAGAACCTAGTAAGTCCAACATTCGAAGACGAAGAACTAATAACAAGCACTACATATAAATCATGGATCTTAAATGCAGATTACCCATATAAAAGTAAACTGGATCCTAGACTAAGAATGGGTGGTGATCAAGGAAATGACTTCGTTGACTGACGAACACTGTTGTGAATGTGATTGCCTAGATTGCGATTGCACACAAAAGATATGTGAAATATGTGAATGTTATCAAGGTGAATAATAATGGTAGAAACATGGATAGTTCCCGAACTAGAACATAATTTTATAGATTCATTTAGTAAAATGCTAATTGACCATATATATGATAACTGGTCTATAACTACTGGTAACGCCGCTAAACCAGCAACGCCTACAGGTCAATCAAATTATATGGAATTTAGAAGAGGTATTCCAGGCGAATTCAAAAGTATATCTGTGACGACACTACAACAAAGAACATTAGTCAGAGAAATAATTCAATTTGGTCAAAAGATTCAGTTGATGCAAACAGGTGTAACGGTTACACTTAGAGTAATGCTATTGGCAAATAACTCACCAGATGATCTATTACACGATATGGAACAAGAATTAACAAGGATATGTGGACAGTATCAACAAAGCCAACAGGTAGGAGAGATGGCAGGTATCAAGGATTTAATATATGAAGGTGGCGAACGAACCTATTTACCTGAAGATACATGGGATAAGAAAGAATGGGCTAGCACACATCTAATACAAATGTGGTACCAACTAAATGATATTCAATAATGATATTCTTGATAGGCATAAAAAAGATATAATATGTGACCTTTGCAAGAAAAGAATATATTTTTACCAAAAGTTTGTACAAAGAATAGCAGGTATAAAAGACAATATATGGAAGGAATACTATCATATAAAATGCCTAGAGAAATACTTCTAAATTAATAAGAACAGGATTAGAAAATATAATGAGTATAGAAGGTGGCAGGTGGGAATGTAATAGGCATGATTTCGAAACAGATGATATCCATAAATGGGATGCACATTGTTATAAATATAAGAAAGAACACACACTAGATGTAAAACAAATATGCCCAAATTGTGGAACAGAAAACAAAGAAACAATAGATTATGTAAAAGATTATACTTATAAAGCACATAGCCCAACAGGATCAGGTATACTATTAGAATGTTCCAAATGTTTCGGTGGAACAAATAGAGACGAACTGATATAATTCCTATAACTGTAAAAGTTTTATCAAGATTATAAATATGAAAAAGGTAGGATTTGTTTCAGTTTCAAAGAACCATAATCAACGAATTAGTTATTTACAACCAAACTTATTAACAGATGGTGGACGAGATCAATTTCACAGTCAATGTTACATTGAAACCTCACCAACTGCAACCGAAAGAGGTACAGGTTGGATAGGTGTAACAACTAACACAACTGGTCCATCAGCAAGCGATACTTCTTTAACAGGTGAATTATCAAGCAACGGATTTACAAGGGCAGACGCAGTTACTAAGACTCATACCAATGGTACAAACAGTAGCACTATAGAACATACATTTACTGCTTCTGGAACCGTTACTGCAATACACAAGTCAGCATTATTTGATGCTACTACAAGTGGTAATATGTCACACATTGCTAACTTTTCAGCAGATGTAAGCGTTATATCTGGTGATACTTTAAAAGTTACGTGGACTTTGAATTTGGGTTAGTTAGTATGAATCCTATTCTTTTATTTCTAGTAGCGGCAATATCATTACTATCTGTTAATGTAGTTTATGGTGCAAGTAATATTACTGGTACTGTTACCAGTGTTTTAGACGGCGATACCATCAAGATAGGCGATAAAAAGATTAGATTTATGTTTAATGATGCACCAGAATTAGGTACTAGAAGCACAGCCGACGATGCAAAAGCATTTGTAAAAGAACACTGTTATAATAAAAAAGCAGTTGTAGATGTAAATGATCCAAGACCTAAAGATGAAAGTGGTAGGTATCTTGGTATGATATGGTGTAATGGAGAAACAGTATCCATAAATGAACAATCATTAATAGAAGATTACTCAGTACTATACAGGTATTGGAATTGTGATCCAAAGTATAACGAGTTTATTGATCTAAGTTTTGTCAAATGCTAGTATAGTTTAGTGAACCTTGATTGGCAACTAAACTATATTTGCATAGAGAAGGAGTCGGAACTTTACCCACTGGAACTTTACCTAGTAGTGAACAATCTACACTAACAGCGGATGCTAATTTATTTGATAATGAAGACGGCTCTGAAAATAGATCAATGAATACAACAGTTAGTGGATCAGCACAAACTTCTTTAACCAATACTTCTACCGGTGACACAAATGCACATAACTATTATATAGCAAGATGGGTATCTCCCGTACTAAATCAAACATCAGTGGCAGCCAATACATGGACTGTGGAATTTGCAGCATCAGAGGGTAACGCCGCAGCAAATTTTCCTAGAAGTGGAGCAGGTGTGATGTATGTAAATGCATATGTTTGGAAACCTAGTAATGGAACAAAATATGGAACCATTCTAGATGGCAATTCTAATGCAGATGGAGAAGAAGCAGGAACTACACAAACAGTAATTAGTTATACTTTTTCAGGTGCAGCAGTAAACAGTTTAACATCAGGTGATGCTTGCATTGTATTTGAAATGTGGGCTCAAGTAACACAGGCAAATGGAACCGCAAGAGCCCAAACAGTTTTCTACGATGGAACAACTGAAAATAGTACAAGTAATGAAGCAGCGTTTATTTCAACACCAGAAAATTTATCATTTTCAACAGCATATACTAGATCAATAGCAACAGAAACAGTATCTACATCAGATTCATTAGGAAGGACATACAATGCAATTAGAAAACCATCAACATCATTATCATTTGATGGGAATGAAGATAGAGCAAATCTAGGAAATCATTCTGGACTATGGAGTCAAGCATTATCAAAGTTTTCATTCTCATGTTGGATTTATGCCAAGACAATATCAAACAGTAGTTTTAGATCTGTATTCATCCATGCTCCATCAGGCTTTGCTAATGCCACTGATTGCTATATCAATTCAGCATCAACTCTATATTTTGATATGAATGATACTGGTGCTGCACATTTGGCAACAGCAACAAATTCAGCATTTAACACCACTAATAAATGGTATCATATAGTAGGAACCTATGATAATTCACTTGCTCAAAACTCAAGAATCCAACTTTATGTTGATAATGTTGTAGGAACAAGTAATGATAATGGTTCATTTTCTCCTAACGGTTCAGCAGATATGCTATTAGGAGATGATGATCAGGCTGCTAGTGCAACAACTTCATGGGATGGATATATCAAAGACTTTAGATGGTTTAATAACAAAGTCCTAAATTCTACTGAACGTACTGATATTCGTAATAATAGTAGTTCTGCACCCACTCCTGATTACTGGTTACCAATGCATGAAGGAACTGGTACTCCAGTTGATGTAATAGGAGGGAAAACAACCTCATTTGTAAACAATACTACTTGGGGTAGCGGTGGCGAACCATTTTCTGATTTTATAAAAGTTTCAGATTCATTAATATCTGTTAAAGGACAATCAAGAAAAGCAGGAACAGGATTTTCTATTGTATTGGATGGTAACGGAGATTATGTTGATTTAGGCGCACAGACTAGTTTATGGAGTCAATCACTAACTAAATTTAGTTTCTCATGTTGGTTTTATCCAACCACATTATACGATAAGAATAGACAGGGTATAACTATAACAGATGGAAATGATAGTTTTGCTTTACAATTTAGAACTGATCTAGGTTACGTTAGTTTTATTCTCACAAAAGATAATTATTTAACTTACGGTCTAGCACAAAAAGGAGGTTCAGCACTTGAAACTAATAAATGGTATCATATAGTTTGTACTTATGATAATAGTTTAGGATCTGCGAATGTTAAAATTTATGTTGATAAAGTTCTTGGAACTTCTGTAACTGATTATACTTTTGCATTAGCAGTAGCATCTACAGAGCAATTGTATCTGGGTAGATATGAACCAACATCTACAGATGAATTTGCAGGTAATATTAAGGACTTTCGATGGTTCAATAATAAAGAGTTAACACAAACAGAGATTAATAATATTTATGATAACTCATCATCATCACCTACTCCTGATTATTGGCTAAAAATGCGTGAAGGTACAGGAACACCAGTTGATTCTATAGGTGCAAATACTACAACATTTGCGGGCAATACAACATGGAGTAATCAATGTCCTGATTCTCTGATATATGAATCTACAACAAGTTCAGAATCACTTTCTAGAATGACTGCAGCAACTAGAGCAATACCAGAAACTACATCAATAGGTGAAACACTATTAAGAATGTTATCAGCGAATAGACCTTTATCAACTGAAACAGTTACAGTTTCAGAAAACTTACAAAGAACAAGAGGTGCAGTAGCAGTACTAGCAACCCAAACCGTAACAGTAGGAGAAACACTAAATCGTATGTTAGCGGCTACTCGTTCATTACCAGAGACAACCAGTTCAGGTGAAAGTATAGCACGAATGTTAGGGGCATCAAGAACCCTACCAGAAACAACTAGTATGGGTGACACAGTATCACGTAAACTAGAAGCATCAAGAACATTACAAGATACAACAGCAGTATCGGATAACCTAACAAGATTACTAAGTGCAAACAGAGCGCTAGCGACTGAAGTTACAGCAATATCAGATTCACTAAATAGATTAGTAGCAAATACTAGAAGTCTACCAGAAAACACAGCAGTAAGCGATTCTCTAACCAAGATGTTAGCAGCAAGCAGAACACTAGCAACCGAAACAGTAACTATAAATGAACAACTACAAAGATTATTAGCAGCAACAAGAACACTACAAGACACTACAAGTATAATAGAAGATCTAGATACTGAGTTTACTTCTGGTGGAGGTGGTGCGCAGAATTATAATAGAAGTATAACAGAAGATACAAGTATATCAGAATCGTTAGAACGAATGCTAGTAGCAACCAGAATCCTAAACACAGAAACTACTTCAATAAGCGATGATCTAAATAGAATGTTGGCGGCAAATAGAGCAATCGCATCAGAGTCAACACCAATAGGAGAAATCCTGCAAAGATTGCTAGCCGCTTCTGTATATCTACAAGAGTCAGTAACTACTAACGATACACTACAAAGATTAGTAAACGCCTTCAGAACTCTACAAGACAATATAACTTCAAGTGATTCGATCAATAGAACCTATAGTGCTAGCAGACCAATACAAGAAGACGTATCAATAATAGATTCATTATCCCTACGACTATCTGCTTTCAGAACATTAATAGAAAATACAAGTGTATCAGATTTACTAGAATATCTAAAGCATTCAATAGGCAACCAAGACTATATAGTAAACCTAATAGAGAACGTATTAATAACAGATAATATAAGAACATGGTTATCACCATTAAAGATATTCAAAAGTCTAAAAGGTAACTTTAGATCAGAAGGTGTAAGAACAGAATCACAGGGAAGAAAAATGAGACCTGCTGGTTGGTTCCGTAGTTCATTCTATACAAATGAACGCACAAGAAATCCTAAAAGAAATTCAGAGAGTGAAGGTCAATAGTAGATATTTTCCTAGAATATGGATATTACATTATAGGTATTGGTACTGCTGTTTTTGCTTCAGTGGTATCATTTTTCTCAATTAAAAAATATGTAAAAGAAACGAGAGAAGAAAATCAAAAACTTATCGACAATAAAATTGATGCAGGTGTCAAGACAGTTATTGATCATTTCAATTCTAAATCAGAAATTATAAATCAAAAGTTCCATACAACAGATACAGTATTATCAAGAAATACAAATGAAATAGAAAATATACAAGAAGATATTAAGGTATTAGAGAAAGACTTTAAATCATTATGTCAAACTATAGGTAAACATGAATATATAGTTGATAAGGTTTTTCCAGAGTATGTAGATTTAAGAAACTCTATTCAAACTTTTAAATCAAAAGTTAATGAGAACTTAGTTACTAATAACGAACACGTACAAAGGAATACTGAAGAAGATGAAAATAATAAGTGAGTGCTAAAATAAATTTAGGTGTAGGTATAGGAACATTTGCAGTTATGCTGATTATGTCACTTAGTGTATTATATTTCACAAATCAGGGTGTAAAACAAGGAGAACAACTTAGAACAGATTTTAAAGATTTTGTAGATAAATGGACAGAAAGAGTTAGAATAGGAAACACTAATACAAACAATACACAAAAATATATAGTTGAAGGAGTAGACGAAATAAAGAATATGGTTAGACAAGAGTTTGCAAATCTAACAGCACATAGGCTAGTAACGAATGCAACATTTGACAAGATACAAAGTGTTCTAAATGAAACTAAAGGAATAACAAGTTCACAATATGATACACAATCACAGAAGAGAGTAGATGATATATTAGGAAATATTACTGAGAAGTTCGATATATTATTCAGGGGATTGAATATCACAGCAACAGATACGGATACAGAATCATTTGACGCAATACAGAGATTACAACAAGAGATAAATGAACTGAAAAATAGAACATTAGATAATCTAAATGAAAGTCAATAGTTCTAATCTATATAATTAACGAAGCATGCAGTACAGAAATGGCAGTAGACGCAATAGCAGTTAATGTAATAGTCGCATTCGTGATTGGTGCATTAGGTGGAGCATTCTCATTTACTTTAGGTTGGTTAAAAGCCAACGAAGAGTTCAACACAAAGAAAGCAATTGCAGGTTTAGCAACTGGTATCATAGCAGGTGTTGCTTTGGTTCTAGGTGTAATTCCGCAAGTGCAAGCCGCAACAGACGCAGTAGGATTGATTGTAGTATATGTAGGTATCATATTAGCAATCGTAGGTGTTGACACATTGAGAACTTCTATCAGTGGTGCAGTAGCCACAAGGAACGACGAAGAACAAACACAAGAAGCACAACCTTCTTAATTTTTTTTTACCTATATAATAATTATTATAATTCTTACATGAATAGAGAGTTACAAATTATATTAGTGAAGTTTGTATTGATAGTAGCAGGTATAATAATTTACATTTCAGTGATGATGTTTTACGTAGCACCTATGCTAGTTGAACAAGTAGCGTATGGTCTATGGGATAAAGAATACTCAATAAGAAATATGGAGCCACTTATAGATTTAATAAAACAGTATATAATACATCAAGCGTACGGTCAATCAGCATTTGATAACAGTTATGGCGCTCAACAACAATATGGTAATCAACAATTCGATCAACAATACCAACAACCATACCAATATGATCAGTTCAATCAACAATATCAACAGCCATACCAAAATCAATTTCAACAATACGGTACTCCAACATATTCACCTTATGGTATGCAACCAGCACCAGCACCATATCCATCTAATACAGTTCTAGGTTTCGGAATACAAGAAATAGTAACTGCATTGATAGCCGGTGGTGGGGCAACAGCATATGCAAGACGTAGAACTAATAGCCTAGAAGCAGATAAACAATTAATAATGGCAGAGATGTTAAAGGATAAACAACGACTAGCAGAACTTGCAAGAGTATCATATGAGAAAATGCCAAAGAAAGGATTCGAAATAAATGATGCACCATCTATTAAACTAGATACTATAAACAATGAGATAGATAAGTTTACGGAAAAAACAGCACAAGCATGACAGAAGAACATAAATGCACAGTATTTTTTTATTGTACTTTAGATAATGGTAACAGATTTCTAATATGTAGTGAGTGTCAACAAATGACATTAATGTCTACCATATCAATAGAAGATAAGGTATACAATCTAAAAGAATATTCAGACGACGTACTCAGAGATAGTATATAAGTAACAGTATTTATTATGTTATGATAGATCGTAGTCTTAGGTAGTGGCTATCCCTTAATAGGAATATTAAGGAATCGGATTATCCGTCAAGCCCAACACCTTTACTACGTGATATTTAATTACTTCTTAATTCCCTTCCTTAGACATACTTTAGTGTAATATGAGTCAGATCGCTTTTCCTTTAACTCATGCGGCTAATGTAGAGGTTCCTTTTAGTTACATAGAAGAAGCAACATTCGGTACATTACCAGCATCACCAACATTCGTAGCAACGAAAATAACTACAGGTTTAACACCTAGAATGGACGACATGGAAATGGACGTAAGGCAATTAGGTAGTCACCTTTTATACGGACAATCTACAGGTGGACATACTTATGGTTTCGGATTAACATACAATCCTTTTGATTTACCATTTCTGAAATATGGAACAGAACCACCAAATTATACGACACCTGCGGGAACCAGTGCGGTTTCTCTTGCATTCGTTTTGAAATATAAACAAGCAACTGGTACAGCAGGTATGACAAGTCATACAATGCAGTTCTTAGGTTCTAAGTGTAATACAACTGAACTCTCAGTATCTAGTCAAGGTCTCGTAACTGCGACACAAGATTGGATATGTAGAGATATAACAGTTCCATCAGCATCAGCAATATCAGGTGCAACTTATCCAACATTCGGTAGCATTACAAGTCCAGCACTTTCTAACGTAGATGGTGGTAACAAACCATTAACATTAAACGGTGTTCAATACGCAGTAAAGGACTTTAGAATATCATGGAACAACAACCTAATCAGAGATACATTCTCAGGTTCAGGATTAGTAGACCAACTAACAGTAGGTGCTATTGAGATTACAGGTAGTTTTAACACACCGGTTGGACAATCACTTATACTAGAAGGGTTCATGCATGACTTTCCACAAAACGAAATCAATGCATCATACACAGTAAAGTCAGGTACTATGGTAATAAACATGACCGGCTTTAAGTTGTTAAGTGACGCACCAGAAGGATTCCAGGGTGGACCTACAGCAACTAACCAACATACATTCAACTTCCGATGCAAATCGGCAGGGTTAGCAACTTCATAGGATTTTTTTATCCTTTATTTCTTTTTATTATAATCGTAAGTCCTACTGATAATGTCAGAGATTCCAACAATGAGAGTATCATTTTCAGAAGAGTTCGCTAATGATGTATTAGAAGAACAATCAAAGAGAATAGAAAAACTATCTAAACAAGATTACTTTAACATAAATGTAAACGACAAAGTAAAGACATATAAACGAAGGAAGATTAGAACTGCCGAACGAACAAAGGTCCAAGCATTAAGAAGTAAATTAGCAAATGCAAGATCAGGTGATACGGCAACTGTTGAAGAACAACTTTATATTACTATGGCATCATACTATCTAATAGATAAAGAAACTAATAATCCTATGACAAAGGATGAATTTCTTGCAACAGAATTTGAAGAGATTAGAGATATACTAGAAGCATGTTCCTTTAGGACGGAGAAACCAATTCCGCCCCCTTTAGAGACGAAGACTTCATAGAAGGTAACGATTACAAACCATCTGCATTCGGTCCACGATTACTTAATATGATGACCGATACTAGCGGTCAAACAGAATTCATGTTAACTCCAGGCGAATCAGAATATTACAAGATGTGGGTTCTACAAACAATGTATCATATATCACCTAGACAATGGGAAGAAGACTTTACACCAGAAGATAGAAACGCATTCTTACGTATGATAGAATATCAAAGCGAACGTAATAAGCATTCTTCCTTTATGGAAAAAAGTAGACAGTTTAGTAAGAGTCAACAGAATGGTTAAGATAATACCTATAGTTCCAATATCAGCACTTGTGCATTCTATAGTTAATGTAAAAATAGAATTACCAGATGCGTCAAAAAAGGTATTACAACAATCAGGAAAGATATTCATTGATGATGCAAAAAAGCATGTTCACGTTATATCAGGTAAGACTAGACAATCTATACAAGTAGATACATCTACTGATCGTGAAATAGGTATAACAATGAGATATGGTGCACTATATGAAATACGTAGACAAGGTTCTAAACCACCACCAAGACAGGGTAAGGGAACAGGTCCACACAACTTCTTAGATCATGCATTAAAAGTAACAGCAGAGAAATTGCCTAAACTTGTAGAGAAAGAGATAACTAGTCTATTCAGAAAAAATAGACGTTAGTTCGTTTAAGATTAAAATCAATATTTTGATTTAATAATGCCGACATTTGATGCAGGAACAGCAAGATATAGAATAGAGTTAGACACATCTAACATGCAAAAC